>Ga0105045_10006461_pt1 | contig 10378 bp, 4 predicted proteins | sample MAT02_FD_78089 | JGI IMG/M metagenome (GOLD analysis project Ga0105045, IMG submission 78089) | Freshwater microbial communities from Lake Fryxell liftoff mats and glacier meltwater in Antarctica - MAT-02 (megahit assembly) | ecosystem: Environmental > Aquatic > Freshwater > Ice > Liftoff...
ATGCCCGCTGGCACGGCCGGCAGCGCGAGCACCACCTCGCGCTCGGCGTGCGGCAGCAGGCACAGCGGGATGCCGCACATGGACTCGAAGCCGAGCACACGCACGCCGCGTTCGCGGGCGCGCTCCAGTCCGCGCAACAGCGATGGCATCACCTCGGTGTAGCGCGGGATGAGCCCCGCCTCGCGCGGCACCAGATCGGTCGACGGCGCCACGAACGACACCGTCAACGCCGCCTGCGGCCAGCGATCGGCGACCAGCTCGACCACCCGCGCGAACTCGTCGACGTTGGCGCGGCAGAACACGAAGTTGATGCGGAGCTCGGGCACCCGCGGTGCGAGGGCGTCGAGCCCGGCGAGGCTCTTCGCGAAGGTGCCCGGGGCCTGGGTGATCGCATCGGAGACCGCCGCGGTGGCGGCGTGCAACGATACGAACGCGACCGTGACGCCCGCCTCGACGAGCTCGGTGGCGAGGGCGTCGTCGATGCGCGTGGCGTTGGTCTGCAGCTCGATGTCACCGGCGCCGCCGGCCCGACCCCGTCGCACCCAAACCAACAGCTGCGGATCGAGCGTCGGCTCACCACCCGACAGCACCAGCACGCCGCCGCGAGCTGCGATGTCGTCGATCGCAACTGCGATGTCGTCGTGCGGCGCCGTGGGCAGGTGCGTGGAGACGAAGCAGAAGCGGCAGGCCTGGTTGCACGCGAAGCCGATACGGACGGTCCGCGACGCCACGGTGGTGCCGTCTTCGCGGCGCACGAACTCGTCGGTGACGAGCTCGCGCGCGATCTGGGCGCGGACCGATCCGATCTGCGAGAGCCGTCGTCGCATCCGTGCCTCGGTGATCGGGCTTGCGTGGCCTGTGGCGTGCTCGAGCCACGGCTGGGGCACCCCGGGGCAGCGGTCGGCGACGTTGCACCCGAGACAGGCATCGATCGTCACGTGATCGGCCCGCGCTGCGCCGCCGGGGCCCATGGCATAGGCGTGGGCATGGCGATCGGGCCGGCGCAGCAGACACGGCGGTAGCCAGGTCGCGGGATCGAGCTGCACGGGCACCGGCACGGCGCGCGCCGCTTCGCAGAGCGTCTCGAACGCGGCGATCGCCGCGCCGGGTGCGAGCGCTGCGCTGACGTCGGGCGCCCGCTGGACGATGCGCGCCCACAGCATCGTCACCGCCGGCATCGCGCGGACGATCGCGGCGGGCATCGTCGCGAGCTCGCCTGCGGTTGCGGCCACGATCGGGATCACCGCCTCGACGCCGACGCCCGCCGCTGCATAGGCAGCCGCTGCCGCGCACACGCGACCGTATGCGGAGGGATCGCCGGTGACGTGGGCGTGGCCGAGTACGCCGGGCACATGCAGTCGCACGATCGCCAGGCCTGCGTCGGCGAGCGCCGCGGCCGACTCCGGGTGGGCACCGTTGCTCTCGAGCACAACCTTCGCCCCGCGGCTCCGCGCACGCGCCACCAGCCGCGGCAGGTCGCGACGCAGGCTCGGCTCGCCACCGGTCAGCACGATCTGCGCGGCGTCGCCGGCCGCATCGATGCGACCGATCACGGCCGCATGCGCGGCGACCGATGCCCGCTCGTGGTCGCGCCGAGCGTCGCAGAAGCTGCAGCGGTGATCGCAGGTCTCGTTCGTCAGTACCCGGACCGTCCGCATTGGTCGACCCTACCTTCCTTCTCTCTTGGATTGAATTCCGGTAGGGCCCCCGTTCGAACCGTGCGTGCGGATTTCCCGTGTGAAAAGGTTCCGTGCGTGCGCAGGGTCTCCGACCGCGCGGGGTCCGTCCGGGTCTTGCGATGACATCCCGTACGGTGTGGCCTTCCGCCTCCTATCACGGCGTCGGCACTCCGATAGCATACCTTTCGCGGCTCAATGGCTGGCCCGCACGTGCCCCTGTCAACGCTTCGACCGCGACCTCACGATCGCCGCCGCATGACTCGGGGTCCGCGTGGTTCGCTACTCCTTCGCTGTGAGACTCTCGCATTCTCTCCTCTTCACCGGTGTGACCGGCGCACGATGGACGGCATAAACGGGGTCCGTACTTGTCATAGTCCGATTTCTCGGCGATCGCGCGGGGCCCAGCGGCGCGGCCCGACGGCCCCCGCGGGGCTGCTCACCAGCGATCTGTGCTCTCGGATACACGCGCTGCATCACCTGGCGGTTCGCCCGGGGGCGCGACTCGATCTCGAGCCGCACGCTCCCGTCGCGGTGCTCGTGCTCCGCGCGCGCGACTCGACGTCCGTGGCTGGGGCGGCGTCGTCGTCCGGTGCCCGCGGCTCGTAGTCGAACCACCGGGACGAGCTGCCCGACGCCGGTGGCCCGCGGGCTGGCCACGGCTCGGAGGCATCGCCCGGAAAGCCGACGTGCTCGAGCATCTTCCTCGCGACGCGCTTCTCGGTGATCTCCGCGATGGGCTTCATCCGACCGCAGTTCTAGTCCATGCGGGCAGCGAGCGCGTCTCGCGCCCGTGTGAGCCGGCCGCGCGCGGTGTTCTCGTTGATCTCGAGGACGAGCCCGATCTCGCGGCTCGTGAGGTCCTCCCAGTAGAAGAGCTGGAGGACCATCTGGTGGTCGAGTGTCAGCGAACGCATGGCGTCCAGCATCTTCACGCGCTCGACCTCGCGTGCGAGCATCGATGACGGCCGGGGATCGAGTTGGAGCGCGGTGACGTTGTCCAGATCCGCGTCGGGCTGCTTGAGCGCAGTCCGGAGGTGCTCGCGGACGCAGTTGCGCGTCACACCATAGAGGAAGGCGCGGAGGTTCTCGATCGGCTTCCCGGCCGCCCGCGCGCCCAGGACCCGCGCGAACGCCTCGTTGACGAGGTCATCGACGTGCTCGGCACGAACCAGCGTGCGCAAGAAGCCGCGCAGCCGGGGGACGTGCTCCGTCACGAAGCCGGTCCAGTCGTCGTTGGGCATGACCGACGCTATCACGGCCCGCGGCCACCGTTGCGGAGCCCGCCCGGGTCGGGCCCCGAGGCAAGCGCGACGAGGCGCGGCGCACCGGATGAATCCAATGGATCGAAACCCCGCTGCGGATCACTCTGAACGGGCCGGTGGCCGACGACCCCAACGACGAAGATCTCGACGCGCTTCTCCGCGCGGCGGCCCCGCCCCGGGACCGCCGCCGGGACGTCGGCGACGAGGCCTGCACCCGTCGCGTGCTCGAGCGCGAATCGCTCGTGGTCGGCGAGTACGAGATCGGCGAGCCGATCGGCGGCGGCAGCTTCGGCGAAGTTCGTCGCGGTTACTCGCGCACGCTCAAGCGCGCCGTGGCGATCAAGTGCCTGCGGCACCACGACGCGGACGCACGCATCCTCGCCGCCAACGCCGAGCGCGAGGCCGTCGCGCTGGCCCGGCTCGCCCACCCAAACGTCGTCACGGTGCACCAGGTGCTCATGCACGGCGACGACACCCTCATCGTCATGGAGCTCGTCGACGGCCAGCCACTGTCGGCTTGGCAGGTGGACCGGTCGTTCTCCGAGCTGCTCGACGCGTACCTGCAGGCGGCCGAGGGGCTCGCTGCGATCCACGCGGCTGGACTGCTGCACCTCGACTTCAAACCTGCCAACGCGATCCGCGGCGAGGATGGTCGCGTACGGGTCACCGATCTCGGGCTCGCGCACGCGCCCGAAGAGTTGGTGACGGCGTCCGACTCGGACACCTCCCGGCGACCCGTGCCCCAGGGTACGAGCGCCTACGCGGCCCCGGAGCAGCTGCGCGGAGACGTCGTCGATGCGCGCGCCGATCAGCACGCGTTCTGCGTCGCGTTGTTGGAGGCGGCGGGGATGCCGGCGAAGCGCCGAGCGCCGCGGCCACGTGACGTTCCTCGAAGAATCGAGGCGGCGTTGCGCCGCGGCGCCGCGCCGCACCCCGACGATCGCTGGCCCGACATGCCCGCGCTCATCGCCGAGCTCCGCGTCCCGCCTTGGTATCACCATCGGCGGTGGTGGGGCTTGGGTGGCGCGATGAGCTTCGCGTTGCCCGCAGCGCTGGCGTATGTGTCGTCGGGTACGGAGTGCTCGGACCCTCGCGAGCGCTTGGTCGGGCGCTGGGATCCCGCGGTGCGCAACGCCGTCGTCGATGCGTTTCGTACCAACGCGAGCCCTTGGACAGAGGAGATGCTCTCGACTGTGGTTCGGGATCTCGACGCTTACGCGGCTGCATGGGTCCGCGAGTCGGAAGCGACCTGTGTCGCAGGTGTCGGTGCCGTCGCCGAGGCCTCTGTCGCTGCCCATGGCAGCCGCGTCGGGGAGGTGGCCTGCCTCGATCGCGCGCTCGCCCGGCTCGGCCGCACTACGGCGATCCTCGCCGACGGACGCGGCCCCGTGCTCGAGCGCGCCGACGACCTCCTCCGCGAGTTGACGCCGGTCGACGACTGCCGCCTCGAAACCCTCGCGCACGCCATCTCGCCGTCGCCCGAAATTGCCGAGGTCACTGCCGAGGCCGATGGCGCGCGCCTGTGGCTGGCGGCCGGCCGCCTCGACGACGCTCGGGACGCTGCGGAGCGAGCGGTGGCGATTGCGGAGCGAAGCGGGGACGCCGGCGCGATGGCCGACGCGAAGTTTGCACGGGGCGCGGTGCTGCACGCACTCGGACTGGATCAGGGGGCCGTCGGCGATCTCCAAGCCGCGGCCGCGCACGGGGTCGCGGCGCACCGTGGCGAGGTGTCCGCGATGGCGTGGCGGCTGCTCACGCAGATCGCGGCGCACAACCTCCAAGACAGCAACCGCGCGGCGGCGTGGTTGCAGCTGGCCGAGGCGGCGGTCGATGGGCTCGACCGCCCGTCGCTACTGGTGGCCGACGTGCTCGACGCACGCGGTGTCTTCGAGCGACTCCGCGGTGATGCGCCCGCCGCCGAACGTGCACACCGTTCCGCGATGGTCGCGCTGCAGCAACAGCTCGACGACGACGACCCGCGCTGGGCTCGGACGTGGATGAACCTCGCGGCGGCACGCCACGGGCAGGGGGATCCCGCCGAGGCGGGATCCTGGATGGCGCGGGTGATTGCCCTGCGAACGGCGCGCCTCGGCGCCGCGCATCCCGATGTAGCCACGGCGTTGCTCGGGGCGGCGATGATCGCCGAGTCCGAGGGCAATATCGACCATGCGCTCGCCCAGCTCGAGACGGCGCGGGACATTTATGAGGATGCGCTCGGCCCGGACGCGGTCCGGCTGGCCCCGGTGCTCGCTGCGCTCGCGCGGGTGCGGCTGACGTTGGGCGACCTGGAGGCGGCCGAACACAGCGCTCGTCGAGCGTGGGCGATACAGAAGGCGAGCCTGCCACTTCATCACATCGAGCGGGCGGCCGGCGCGATCAACATCCTGATCGACGTTGCGACCCTGCGTCGAGACTACGACGGCGCTCTCGCCTTGGAGAGGGAGCGGCGCACCGAGGCCGTTGCCCGCGGCGACGACGCCCAGCTCGCGGAGATCGGCAACAATATCGCGTGGCTGCTGTGTCAGCTCCGCCGCCACGAAGAAGCTGCGCCGCTCTATGCCGCACTCCGTCGCGCGAAGGACCCGTCGATCGCTGCGTTCGCTGCCGCAGGGCTCGGCACCGTCGCTCTCCTCGCCGGCGACCACGAAACGGCGATCGGTCACCTCGAGCTGGCCATGGACGAGCTGTCGCGTGTGGGCAGTCGCGACGGAATCGGACTTGCCGAGGTGCAGTGGCGGCTCGCCCAGGCACTGAGCAGGCGAGGCGATGCCGCGGAGCGCGTGAGCATGCTCGCCGGCGCCGCGCTGCCAGCGTTTCGCGAGTCAGGCAGCGACGAAGAGGTCGCAGATCTCATGGCGATGCTGAGCGCTTCAACACCCAAACCACCCGCGGGGAGCCGCGGCAGAATCGAGAGACGGAGATGAGCGGATACATCGTGGTCACCGAGAACGACCTCACGGCGAAGACGCGTCTGACGACGTGGGTACGCGATGCGCAGCATGACACCAACCCGTCGCCCGGGCGGCGTATCGTCGAGATCTCGCATTTCGCCGCGGCCCCCGACGAAGAGTTCGAGGTGGTGATCTTCGAGGCGACCGGAGAGGTCTTCGATGTCGTCGCCCACGGCGCGGACGTCGAAGAGTTCACCGAGGGCGGCAGGACGGGCAAGCTCGTGCGATGCCGCAAGCCGGTGACCGTGCTCGACATCAGGACGCCCGGAAAGTCTCGGATCCGCACGCCGGTGCGGATCACGTTTCCACCCGGCACATCCCCGTCCGAACCCACGACGGGGCGAGAACGGACGCGGACCATCGAGTTCACGAGTGGTGATACTGCGACGTGGACTGGCAACTTCCTCGAGACCTGGGCGGAGGACAACCTTCACGACATCGTCGACCCGCCGCGTCGCCAGATCAAGAGCATCACCATGGATGTGGAACGCCGGGGCGAGACCCTCACGCTCAAGACCATGCCGGGCGGGGCGGCGTCGCGCGCGGGGAACTCGAGCCCCGGAGCGGCCGTGGTGCGCGAGAACGGGAAGGAAGGGCGAATCGCGGTCTACAACGACTTCGCAAGCTTCGAGATCCAGACCGGCGAAGACGTCGGGGATCCGGCTCGGCGAATCCCCACGAAGGTGGTCATCATTTTTCCCCCCGGCACCCCTCCGCCGGACGCGTGAACCACGAGAGCCCCGCTCACCCGCCGCGAGGGGATCCTTCATCCGCGCGAAGTCCCGCCGATTCTGCTTCGCGAGCTTCGTCTTCTGCCCGTCCCCGAGCACCTTGCCCGAGACCTGGAAGATTTTCTTCTCCTCCTCGCGGAGGTGGTGGTGGACCTTGTGCGAGAGCTCGTTGGCCTTGGCCATCCAGGCGTCGCCGTTGCGGTCGAGGCTCTGCATGTCCTCGATGAGCTCGTCTGTCTGGTGGTGCTCGTGCAGCGCGTGGCGTGACGAGTTCAGGCCCATGTCGTCCTTCAGCATCATGGGCACGTAGAGGAACCGCTCCTTGGCCGCGGCGTGGGCGGCCAGCTCGATGCGCAACGCGGTGAACACGGAGCGGCGCGTGTCGGCGTGGGGCGGCGATCGCAGCATATCGCCACGGCCAGCGTGCGCCGCGGGCTCTCGCGCCACACCACTGCGCGGCACGGTGACTCAGAGACAGCGCGATCACCGGCGGCGGCCGAGCGAGCCGTGAGGCTCGGGGTGGTGGCCGGGGTGGTGCCGGAGTGGTGGCGGGGTGGTGGGCCCCCGTTTTTCCGCCGCTCGACAAGCATCGCGGCGGGGGCTATCGTACTGTCGTTCGCGCCTGGATGGCTTGGATGGTCGGTTTCGGTTACATGGTCTCTCGCTCCACGCGAGCCGCGTCGCGCGGCGTCGTCTCACTCACGATCCTCGTCGGGTGTGCCGGCCCTGACGACATCCCGGCGATCGCCGGCTCGTCGTCGAGCTCCACCGGTGTCGACGACGACGAGCGCGGTTCGAGCACGGGGCTACCCCCCGATCCGCCCACGGTCGTCGAACTCGATCCCCCGCCGCCCCCGATCCTCGGCGGCACCCTTCTCGTCACGCGCGATGGCGCGACCGCGTTGATCAGCGACCCCGATCGCGACGCAATCTATGTCGTCGACCTGCGATCGCACACGCTACGCACGACGCTCCGGCTCGACCCCGGCTCGACGCCATGGCGCCTGGTCGAGGGATCCGACGGACGCATCCATGCCATCTTGCGGGGAGCGGGCGCGTTGCTCGGCATCGACCTCACGGACGACCGCGTGGTGTCGGTGGATCCGGTCTGCAGCACGCCACGCGGCGTCGCGGCCTCCGCCGATGCGGTCACTTTGGCGTGTGCATCGGGCGAGGTGTGGCGTTTCGATCCGCGGTCGCGCGAAGCCGAGGTCGTCCGCAGCGAGCCCGACCTCCGCGACGTGTTCTTCGACGCACAGGGGCAACTCCGGCTGACCCGTATGCGATCGGCCGAAGTCCTGACCCTCGGTACGACCGGCTCGCTGGTCGATCGCGTGTGGCCCGAGCGTCGCATACTCGACGGGGAGTCGTGGGTCGCGAACACTGCCTGGCGCACCACCCCCAGTGGCGATGGCGGCTGGCTGATGCTCCACCAGATGTCGACGACTCAGCAGATCGACGTCACCAGGCGCCATGCATACGAGCGTCCCACAGTAGACTGCCCCGCGGTGGTGTTGTCGACAGTGACTGCATTCGCCGCAGACGGCGGCCAGCGATGGTCGGGCATGCTCGACGTGGGCTTGGCAGTCGACGTTGCGCTCGACCGCAACTCGGGCCGTGTCGCCGTGGCGAACGCAGGATCGTGCGGGGCGCACTGCCCCCAAGTCGCAATCGTCGAGCTCAGCGAGTTCTCCAGTGAGAGCCAGAGCCACTGCCAGGTCCCCACGCCGGTACAGCCCGGCGACGCCTCGGCACAGATGGTCGCCGTGGCGTTTGCGCCCGACGGCGCGCTGTTGGTGCAGCAGCGCGACCCCGCAGTGCTCTTCGTCATCGCGGGCGACGCGACGCGGATCATCGAGCTCTCCGACGCCTCGGTCGAGGACACGGGCCATCGAACGTTCCACGAGGTGGCACCGACGGGAGTGAGCTGCGCGTCGTGCCATCCCGAAGGCGGCGACGACGGGCTGGTGTGGTGGCTCGAGGATTTTCGCCATACCCCCGCACTCGACATCGGGCTCGCCGGCACCGCGCCCTTTCACTGGGTCGGTGACCTCGACAGTTTCTCGTCGCTCGTGCGCGAAGTTCAAGAGCACCGCATGGGTGCGGCCGAGCAGACGCCCGAGCAGATCGCTGCGACCGAACGTTGGATGAATTCGCTCGGCCCCGTCACCGCGCGGCCGGTCGACGACGTCACGCGGGCCGGGGAAGCCCTGTGGCGGAGTTACGGGTGCGCGAGTTGCCACGCGGGTGCCGCCACGACCTCGAATACGACCGTGGCCATCGACACCACCGCGATCCCGCTTCAGGTGCCGTCTCTTCGCGGGGTCTCGGTACACCCGCCGTGGTTCCACGACGGACGCGCGCATACGCTGGCCGATGCTGTGCGAGAGATGGTCGTGCGAACCGTGCCCGGGAGCGCGCCGACGCCCGCAGAGATCGCCGCGCTGGTCGCCTACCTGGAGACGCTATGACGCTGCGCAGCATCGCCGTATCCACCATGGCGTTGCTCCCGGCGTGCATGCCACCGGACGTGGCGCTCGGTCCCAGCTCCCACGACACCGAAGTCGATCCCGTCACCTCGAGTTCGACGAGCGATTCGACGAGTTCGGCGGGGATCGAACGCACCCCGCAGTGCGAACGAAGCTACGACTGTGCAGCCGGCGAGAGCTGCATCGGTGGCGTGTGCACGGCCCAGGCCTGCCCCGGCGGCTGCTGCCCGCCGACCTGCTGCCGCGACTGCGACGTCCAATGTGAAGCCGACGAACACTGCCCGCTCGGCGAGTCGTGCGTTGCGGGGAGCTGCTTTCCGCCGACGCGCGTCTGCGCCGAGACTCCGAGGTTCGACGCGATGCAGCCCGTGCCCACCGAGGCGACGGGCTGCAATGCGGTCGCGTTCGTGCAGTCCGACGGCGACAGCGCGCAAGAAATCGTCGCGGCCACGCATGCGGGGCTCGTGCTGGTCGACACCGAAGCCGGCGTCAGCGAGTTCTCCGCAACCGTGGCCGTCCAGTTGTTGGTCGCCGACTTCGACGGCGATGGCGACGATGATCTGGCGGTGCGCGACGAGGCCGACCGCGTGGGCGACGTGGCGATGTACACGCAAACGCTCGGCACATTCGTCGATGACGGGGTTGTGGAGTTAGGGCCTGGTCACCTGGCGGCCGGGGACCTGGGGGATGACGGGGTCCACGATCTCTTCGTCGCTCGGCCCGCCGCACGAGGATTCGCGTTGCACGCTGCCATCGCCCGCGTGCCGACCGATCTCGGCCTCGGGCTCGACTCCGATGCATTCGTGGTGGCGCCCATCGACTTGCACCACCCGGGGGCGGACTTGCTCGCCCGCATCGCTGGCTGGACGGTCCTGCTCGCCGGCCATGACACGTTCTTCGACACCGGTCAGAACTTCCCCGACCCCCTCGATCTCGAGCCCAACCTCGGCAGGTTCGCGACCAATTTCTCGCGCGCAGATGAACTCGATGGGCTCTCCGTCCACACCGACGGCGCATCGACCTACGTCGGCACCGGCAGCGGCCTCTCGCGCAGCTACACGGTGCCGCTCGTCGGCGCGGTAGCGACCGTCGGCGACGTCGACGCGGACGGCCACGGCGACATCGTCGTGGCAGGTGCCGGCGTGTTGGCAGTGCTGCGGGGCGCGGAAGCGGAGTGCTACAGCATCGTCGGCATCGCGATCGACCCGATTTCCCTGGCGGTCGGCGATCACGACGGCGACGGCACCCCCGACGTCCTCACATGCG
>Ga0105045_10006462_pt1 | contig 10377 bp, 7 predicted proteins | sample MAT02_FD_78089 | JGI IMG/M metagenome (GOLD analysis project Ga0105045, IMG submission 78089) | Freshwater microbial communities from Lake Fryxell liftoff mats and glacier meltwater in Antarctica - MAT-02 (megahit assembly) | ecosystem: Environmental > Aquatic > Freshwater > Ice > Liftoff...
AAACATTACACCTCATCAATGGCAAGTATTTCAAGCCACCGGAACAACACATGCCATTGCGATCTCCGGCTTACATATTAGTTTGGTGGCGTTATTGTTTGGGGGAATGGTGACTTTATTCGTTAAAAGGATCCCTTTTTTAATCTTGTTATATCCGGCTAAATTTTATGGTGCTTGTAGCGCAATGATCAGTGCAACGTTGTATTGCGCCATCGCTGGCTTCTCCATTCCAACCCAGCGTAGTTTAGCCATGATTTTGGTTGCCTTGTTTGCATTGGTGACTAGGCAAAAAATACTGTCATGGCACCTGTTGGCATTGGCTTGGTTAGGGATTGGCTTTTTTGATCCGTTAGCCACTTTGCAAATGGGGTTTTGGCTTTCTTTTGGATGTGTGGGTGCTTTAATTTATGGCGGCACCCATGCGACAAATACCAGTCGTTGGCGCAAATGGGTGATGCCTCAATTGATTGTGTTCATCGGTTTATTACCCATGGGGGTGCTCTTTTTTCAGCAAGCTTCACTTTTATCACCGCTGGCTAATTTTATTGCCTTACCGATTATTAATTTTTTGGTGATCCCCCCTAGTTTATTAGCCATTGTGTTAATGAAGATCTCCATGCCTTTAGCGACCCTATCGCTTGATATCGCTCATGGAGCGCTTTATTTTGTGTGGTTAATACTAGAAAAAATGGCTGAATGTCCCAATGGTGTATGGCAAGCAGGCGCTATTCCGTTATTTTGTTGTTTTTTAAGTCTTATCGGCGTCATTATTTTATTAGCCCCGAAAGGGTTTCCGGGAAAACAATTTGGCTGGTTTGGTTTATTGCCGATGATTTGTTATCACCCTGCGCAAATTCCTTTTGGCGAGTGTCGTGTGGCCTTGTTAGATGTTGGCCAGGGTTTAGCAGTGGTGATCCAAACGCAAGAACATGTTTTACTTTACGATGCAGGCCCGCAATATGGCAGGGAAAGTGATGCTGGCAAGCGAGTGATTAAGCCTTATTTGCGCGCCCAACACAGAGAAAAAATAGATCGCATCATTATTAGTCATGGTGACTTAGATCACCGAGCAGGTTTAGAGAGTTTGCAAGATCTGTTGCAAGGAGAGATTTATTCAAGTGAGCCGCAGCGCTTGGCACTTCCTGCAAAGCTATGCGCAGAATTAACAGAATGGGAGTGGGATGGGGTGCGCTTCAAAATGCTAAACCAACATAACGCACAAGCAAAAAATCGCAATGATCGTTCTTGTGTCTTAAAAGTGATGACGCAAAAGCAAAGTGTTTTACTCACGGGGGATATTGAAAAGGGTGCCGAGCAATCCCTTTTGGCTAATCCTGAATTGTTGAAGAGTTCTTTTGTTGTCGTCCCTCATCATGGTAGTTTGACATCATCCTCAATTCAGTTTGTTAAACAGGTTTCTGCACAATACGCTTTATATCCGGTAGGGTTAGGCAATCACTATGGTTTACCCAAATCAGAAATCCTTCGTCGTTACCGAGAGAATGGCAGTGAAAATATTGTGGTGGCCTATAGCGGAGCGGTAATTTTTGAATTAAATAATGAAGATGAATTGACACCCCCTACTCGTTGGCGCGACACTTCTTTACAGTACTGGCACACAATGATCCCATCAGGAGAGTGAAATGGTTGACTTACTACTAGCGGGAGGCTGGTTAATGTTTGTGTTGCTTGGGTGCTCGATCATTGCGCTAACCATTATTGTTGAAAGAATGTGGGTTTTAAGCGAAAGGAAAATTGCCCCAAGTGATCTCGTGCAAGACGTGCTGAAGCGCCTGACCTTGCGAGAAAGTAAACCGCTAAAATTATCTGAACTCGCGACGGGAAGCCCTTTAGGGCTCATTTTATCGCGCGGGCTCCAGCATTCTGAGCAAGGCATCAGTGTGATGCGTGCCAGAATGGAAGATCAAGGGCGCCAAGTGATTATCGAACTTGAGCGCTATTTAAATACCTTAGGAACCATCGCTTCTGCTGCACCTCTTTTGGGGCTGCTAGGAACTGTGTTAGGTATGATACAAATTTTTGCAGTCTTGGGGGGGACGCCCGATCCTGAAGCGTTGGCGGGTGGCATAGCACAAGCCTTGTTAACCACGGCTTTTGGGCTTTTCATTGCTATCCCTTGCCTGATGTTTCATCGCTACTTTCGCCGAAGGATAGATGAGTTTGCTATAAAGCTTGAAAAGGAATCTCAAAAGATGGTAGATGGCTTAAAAGCGATAGCACCTAGCATAGCCTCTAGACGCATGGATCACGCTGAAAATTAACACCCTGGTTCGTATTAGTTGATAAACTTATGGTAAACTGCGATGAAATTTAGTGAACGCCGTCAAGAAGAAGCTGGGATCGATTTAACACCATTTATCGATGTCGTATTTATGCTCTTGTTGTTTTTTGTCGTTTCTACCACCCTTTTTAAGGGAGTTAATCAACTTAAGGTTAATTTACCAGAAGTTCATTCTAAGGCTCTGGAAAAAAATGGCAGCTATTTAGAAATTGGGATAGATGAAAACGGCCAATATTTCCTGGATGGAAAGCTCGTCGGTCCTCACTATAAAAGACTTAAAAATATTTTGGCTGAAAAACAAAGGGAAGATAAGTTACTACCCTTGGTGATTGTTGGCGACAAAGCCGCACCTCACCAAGCGGTTGTGTCGGCATTGGAAGTCGCAGCAGAGTTAGGGGTGACAGAATTGCAAATTATTGCAAAGCACGAAGTCCACCCGCAAGACAATGGTTAGTGAATAAGGCTTAGCGACGCAAATGACAGCTCATCTTTCTCCTCCTTTACCTGGCAAAGTAGTTTATCGTCGATTATTAACTTATGTATGGCCTTACCGCTATGCATTTATGTTAGCCATTTTGGGTAACGTTCTTTACGGCATTATCGATGCTGGCATTACGAAACTTCTGCAGCCGCTTTTAAATCAAGGCTTCGTGGATCACGATATCACCTTTATTCATTGGATCCCCTTTGTTGTGATTGGCATCTTTATTGTCAGGGGACTCGCAACCTTTCTATCTACCTTCTTTATGGGATGGGTAGGTCGAAATGTCGTGATGAATTTTCGGCAACAAATGTTTCAACATATGATGAAACTGCCAACCAGTTATTATGACCATACGAGTTCAGGCGAGATTTTATCTAAAATTATTTATAACGTTGAGCAAGTCGCTGACGCCAGCAGTGATGCCTTAACCGTCATGGTGCGAGAGTCTTGTACAGCGATTGGTTTAATTGTCGTGATGCTATCGATCAGTTGGCGTTTAACGCTGTTGTTTATTGTTACCGTGCCTTTGATGGCCATTATCATGAGCGTCGTGAGTAAAAAAATGCGTGCGGTGAGCGGGCGTATTCAAGCTTCGATGGGTAATGTGACCCATGTTGCAGAAGAAGCGATTGAAGGCCAAAAGGTGATTAAAGCGTTTGGTGGTCAAGCTTATGAAACCGAACAGTTTAAAAATGCCACCCATTACAATCGTCAGCAAGAAATGAAATTGATTGCAACCTCTGCTATCAGTATTCCCATGATCCAGGTGATTGGTTCAGTGGCTTTGGCGATTACCGTGTATTTAGCGACCTTAAATCCAGAACACGGTCTTAAAACAGCAATTACCCCTGGTGCTTTTGCAGCCATGATGGCGGCCATGATTATGTTACTAAAGCCCATTAAACAGCTGACCAAAGTGAATAGTAATATTCAAAAAGGGATAGCCGGCGCGGCGAGTATTTTTGCGTTTTTAGATCAAAAGCCTGAAGTGGATACCGGCACCCAAATGGTTTCTCCCGTCAAAGGCGAAATGACGTTTCGCCAAGTATCGTTTACCTATGCCTCAGCTGAAAATCAAACGACCCTAGATAACATTTCATTCGACGTGAAAGCGGGTGAGACCATTGCGATTGTCGGTCGTTCAGGCGCGGGTAAATCAACCATTGCCAGTTTGTTGCCGCGTTTTTATGAATCGCATGGCGAAATTCTTATCGATGGCGTCAATATTCGTTCGATGCCGTTATCGCATTTACGCCGTCAAATCGCGATAGTGTCACAGCAAGTAACCTTATTTAACGATACCGTTGCGCGCAATATTGCCTATGGTCAAGAGATGGCCACATGCGATCAAATTATTAACGCTGCTGAGTCTGCTTATGCGATGGATTTTATTGAACGTTTGCCACAGGGACTGGATACGGTGATAGGTGAAAACGGTGTGCGTCTATCCGGCGGGCAACGTCAACGGATCGCCATCGCCAGGGCTATTCTCAAAAAAGCACCTATTTTAGTGTTAGATGAAGCAACCAGTGCCCTAGACACCGAATCAGAGCGGCACATTCAAGCAGCGCTTGATAAACTGATGGCCCAATGTACGACATTAGTCATTGCGCATCGCTTATCAACGATTGAAAATGCTAACCGCATCATGGTGATCGATAAAGGTCGCATTAGCGAAATCGGCACACACGAAGCGCTGATGGCAAAGAAAGGGCTTTATGCCAATCTGCGCTCGATGCAATATGCAGAAAAGCTTGAATTGGAGACAAATTGAGACAGGCAGTTCTTAAATTTTGGTATCGAAAAAGTTTGGCAGCCTATTTACTGGCGCCTCTTGCTTGGATATTCCAACTTGCCTGTCGTGTTCGTTATTACTTTTATCATTACTGCAAAGCACAACAAACGTTCCCTGTGCCGGTTATCGTGGTTGGCAATCTCACCGTGGGTGGCACAGGTAAAACACCCTTAGTCTCTTGGATCATCAACATGCTCAAAGAGAGCGGGTTTACCCCTGGTATCGTCATGCGAGGGTACGGATCTTCCCTTAAAAACAATGAATTTGAAATTGTCGCGATGCAGAGTCTCGTCGTTACCGTAGGGGATGAACCCTTAATGTTGCGTCAAAAAGCCGACTGCCCTTTAGTTATTGGCAAAAATCGTCCAGAAGCGGTTAAAGCGCTTTTAAAAGCGTTTCCACAAGTGAATATTGTGGTAAGCGATGATGGCTTGCAGCACTATGCGCTTGCGCGTGATATTGAAATTGCGGTTATTGATGGGAAGCTTCGTTTAGGGAATGGCTTTTGTTTACCCGTAGGCCCATTACGCGAAAGCAAACAGCGATTAAAATCAGTCGATTTTATTGTTGCCAATGGTAATGCCATGCCTGGTGAATGGGTGATGGGAACACAACTGGGGCCAGTGGCTTATGGTGTAAATAACAACGATATGACGCAAGTAGTTGTGCATTGGCAAGGCAAGACGGTGCACGCAGTTGCAGGGGTTGGCAATCCTGAGCGGTTTTTTACAGCCTTGCGCGCCAAGGGGATCAACGTCATTGCACATCCATTTCCTGATCATTATGCTTTTAAAAAAGAAGATATTACCTTTAATGATGATTTAATCGTTGTTATGACTGAAAAAGATGCCGTGAAATGCCGCGCATTTGCATCAAAGCGAGTGTTTTGCATTCCCCTAGAAGTCAAATTACAGGACGAATTTAAAGAGCTACTATTAAGGAAAATTCAGAGTGGACAAAAAGTTACTTGAAATTTTAGCGTGCCCTCTTTGCAAACAGCCTCTGCTTTATAAAAAAGATAAAAAAGAACTGATCTGTAAGTTTGATAGGCTGGCTTACCCTATAAAAGATGACATTCCGGTGATGCTAGAAGAGCAAGCAAGGCGTTTGAGTTTTGATGAAGAATAGGCCTATCCACGTTTTGTTTGTCTGCATGGGAAACTATTGCCGATCGCCAACGGCTGAGGTCATTTTTTTTGATTTGGTTGAGAAGGCAAATTTAATCGACCATTTTTATATTGATTCAGCGGGAACGCATGGTGTCTTTGCAGGTTCGGCTCCCGATCCACGCTCACAAGCTATGGCCCTAAAGCGGGGCTTGAAAATGCAGCATATTGTTTCTAGACAAGTTACGCTGAGTGATTTTCACCAGTTTGATTATATTGTTGCGATGGATCATTCAAATCTAGAGCACTTGCAAGCTATTTGCCCAAGCACTTTTCAACACAAGGTGGCGCTTTTATTGTCTTACGCAAAAGAGCCCAAAACACTTGATGTGCCTGACCCTTATTCTGGCGGTGAACAAGGGTTTGTACAAGTCTACGACCTTATTGTGAGTGGTGCGCATGGTTTACTCACTCAGATCATCAATGAGCATCATTTATGAACCAGGCTGCGTTGATTCTGTTAATGATGGTGGTTTTTCGCCTAGGAATATATCTTCGTCTTCGGTGCTGCTAGAAGCGCCTTGCGCAGCAATTTGCTGATGAAACTGCGGTAATAAAGCAGTGTTCATTACTGAGGAATCGATAGGTTGCAACAAAGAGCTTCTTTTTGAGCCAGGTAAAGAAAGGGCATCCCAATCAGGATCGGACGTTTTTAAAGATAATCGGCTCTTCAGCAAAGCTGCAAGGTTGTCACTTTTGAATAAATCAGTGCTTTCAAAAGATTTTTCCCAATTTGCTGAAGGTGGCGGCACGATTTTGATAGGCGTTAAAGTACTTAGCTGTTTTTTTAGGCTGAGTAATGACTTTTCGAATTCACTTAATTCTTTAAATATTTCCTCTGCTTTCAACACGGTTTCATAATAGGTAATTGTCAAACGTTCGATTTCATCGAGTGTTTGAATATCTGAAGCTAGGATATCAACGGTTCGCAGAAGTGCAGCTTTATCACGCATTTCTATGGGTGTTGGTTCTTCTATTTTGCGGTGGTTTCTTGAAAAATCTGCTAAGTTTTTTTCAACTTGCACCTTAGTTTTAGCAAGTAGCATGAGAGAACGGTTTAGCGAATGATTTGAGAGTGTAAAAAGATTATTTAATCGTGTGTGATTATTGCCGCTAAAATGTGTCTCTAGCGATTCGATCCCATGCACAATAATCGTAAAACTGCTGCTAACAGTGAGATTGTAGTAATTTGCTGATTCGATCAAGGGGGCAAGCTGTTGGTTGTCATACCGTTCGGGGAGCTCCCGAATTTCATCAAGTGCAAAGTGGGTTAAAAAATCACTGATTACCTGGCGGTGATAGTGTGCTTGTTGTTCGCATCGTGTTTTTAGCACTGACAACATTTGATTCGCGTGGGCAACAGAAGTGATTAATAAATCTACTGGGCCTTGTTGAAGTGACATAATGCATTTCTCACTAATTTATTTATTTGACATCATTTGGGCTGTATTTGTCAGAATAATGATTAATTGGAATTAGCAGACATATATCACAAAGACTATTGTTTGAAAAGAAACAAACTAAAGAAATCAGGCGGGAAATTGTGTGAAGGTACATTTAAGTACCTTGACACAATTAGGGAGTTTTACTCTGAAGAACTTTTTTCAGAGGTTTTTTCAGTCACAATATGCATGCGCACAGGTTCTGCTGGTTTGGCAGGGCTTGCTGCAACCGCCTCTCTTTTAGTAACAACTTGCTTCAAGTTATATTGATGTTGTTCTTCATTTCTTGTCGCCAAGGCTTCATTACTAATAGTGACCTTCGCCGCTTCTTCTTGTTGCGGGGTCAGCTTCGAGAAGCTGGTGCTGTCTTGAGCACGTCGGTGTACCCCAGAATGCACCGGTTCCTGGTTAGGCAGAGGTGCAGGCTTTGGTTTTGCAACAGCAACAGCAACAGCAACAGCAACAGCAACAGGTACCGGCATTGGCACAAGAGGCGCTGCTACAATAGGTGCAGCAACTGCAACTGGAGCAGGAGCCTGAGTTACCACCGGAGTAGGTGCGACGACAGGTGCAGCAGCAACTACTGGCGGTGTGCTGATGGCAGCTGCTGGTGCATCTTGATAACCATAAGGTGACATCGTAACGGCTTCATGATGTGACTCATTATGGGATTCATGTTGCTCCTGTTCCGCAGTTGGAGCGGGTTTATTGTAACGCTCACCATCACGTCCGCGACCTTGGCCACCGCCTTGACGACGATTGCGCTGATTTTGGTTGCGTCGATTTGGGTTACGATTATCCCCACGGGTATTGTCATGATTGGTGTCAGCAGCAGGCGCCACATCCCGAGTATCACGCGTCGTATCACGGGTATCACGCGTCGTATCACGAGTATCCCGAGTATCCCGAGTATCCCGAGTATCCCGAGTATCCCGAGTATCCCGAGTATCACGAGTATCACGAGTATCGCGAGTATCACGAGTCGTATCACGAGTATCACGAGTATCATGGGTATCATGGGTATCGCGAGTATCACGAGTATTGCGAGTATCTCTGTCGCGGTTTCCACCACGCTGATTGCGACCGCGTCGATTATTGTTATTGCGTTGTCCACCATGACGGTGACCTTCACTTCGGTGACCACTTTCACTAGAACGGGTATTGGTCGTGGTTGTTGTTGGTGTGGTTTGTTGTTCAGGTTTTTCACCAGCACCAAACATCGCAGACCAAATACGCTTGATGATACCATCACGTCCCGCGCTGCCTGTCGGCGCAATGGGAGGGGTGAAGTGCTTAATAGCAGGTTCATCGACTTTTTCAGATTCTTTGGTCTGTAAAAGGATATTTTCTTTGGTTTCTTGACGGCTAATGAATTTATAACTTGGGACTTCACCTTCCGAGGCAATATCGTCCTGTCGCAGACGAGAGATCTCATAGTGAGGTGTTTCCAAACGTGGATTCGGTAAAATCAAGATCCGAATACCGTACCGTTGTTCTAATTGCGTAACCGCATCACGTTTTTCGTTCAGAAGGTAAGCACCCAGTTCCACAGGAACTTGAATGTTTACTTGCCGTGTATGTTCTTTCATGGCTTCATCTTCAATGACGCGCACCAGGGCGAGTGCTAAAGATTGAATACCACGAATGACACCTTGGCCCTCACAACGAGGACAAGCAGAATGGCTTGAGTCGCCCAAGGAAGGTCGCAGACGTTGTCTAGACATTTCCATTAAGCCAAAGCGAGAAATGCGGCCAAGCTGGATACGAGCACGGTCAGCTTTAAGTTCTTCACGAAGTTGATTTTCAACCATGCGTTGATTGCGGGTTGAGTTCATATCAATGAAGTCGATGACAATTAATCCACCGATATCGCGCAGGCGCAATTGTCTAGCAATCTCTTTAGCTGCGGCCAAGTTGGTCTGTAAGGCGGTTTCTTCGATGTCGCTGCCTTCAGTTGCCTTAGCGGAGTTAATATCAATCGCTATTAGTGCTTCTGTTGGATCGATCACAATAGAAGCGCCATTATCAAGTAACACTTCTCGTTTGAAAGCCGATTCAATTTGGCTTTCAATTTGGTAGCGATTAAACAAGGGGATAGGGTCCTGATAGCGTTTAATTCTCTCAGCAAAATCAGGCCTGACCACTTGAATATGCTTTTTAGCATGCTGGTAAGCTTCTTCTGAATCAACCAGGATTTCCGTGATGTCAGGTCGCAAGTAATCGCGTAAAGCGCGAATGATTACATCGCTTTCACGGTGGATCAAGAAAGGCGCAGGGCGCTCATTGGCGGCATTGGAGATGGCTTGCCATTGGCTCAACAATACATCGAGATCCCAACGTAATTCTTCAATGTTGCGACCCACACCTGCGGTGCGAACGATTAAACCCATGCCTTCAGGAAGAGGTAGTTGATTTAAGGCATCTTTGAGGTCATTGCGTTCATCGCCTTCAATGCGACGAGAAATACCGCCCGCGCGAGGATTATTGGGCATCAGCACCAAATAGCAACCCGCTAAGCCGATAAAGGTGGTGAGAGCCGCGCCTTTGTTGCCGCGTTCTTCTTTATCAACTTGAACCATCAGTTCTTGGCCAGGCTTGAGTGCATCACGAATATTGGCGCGTCCACCCTCGGATGAATTGCTAAAATATTCTCTTGCAACTTCTTTTAAGGGTAAGAAACCATGTCTATCAGCGCCATAATCTATGAATGCAGCTTCTAAACTGGGTTCAACGCGTGTCACACGCCCTTTATAAATACTGGCTTTTTTCTGAGTTCGACCAGTTCTTTCTACATCAAGGTCGTAAAGGAGTTGACCATCGACCAGCGCAACACGCAATTCTTCTTTTTGCGTGGCATTAATTAACATTCTTTTTGTCATAGTGTTCCAACGTATTAGTTTATCTTTTAAATGTCGTTCCAAACCCCGATGCTTCATGGGGGAGGAGCCAAATAGGAGGAGTACCTTAAGCTTTGAGATTCTCCAGCGAACAAAGAAAAGTTAACTTATCGTTTGTCTCGCCTGGGATACCATCGTGTGGTGTCTCTAAAAGGAGGTATGTTTTACGGCCTTAGCCTAAATTGTATGCCCCTATTGGCAATCTTATTGCAAAGTAAGTCATTTGAATTCATTAAACAAGCTCTTGCAACTATTATATTTTATCAGTTTTTCCCATGTCGAACTAGTTGA
>Ga0105045_10006463_pt1 | contig 10375 bp, 8 predicted proteins | sample MAT02_FD_78089 | JGI IMG/M metagenome (GOLD analysis project Ga0105045, IMG submission 78089) | Freshwater microbial communities from Lake Fryxell liftoff mats and glacier meltwater in Antarctica - MAT-02 (megahit assembly) | ecosystem: Environmental > Aquatic > Freshwater > Ice > Liftoff...
ATCCAGTACGGGTTCAGTCCAGGCCTGCACGAACTCCGCGACTACTTGCGCGAGTGGGAACGCAGCAGCTAGGCCAAGGAACGGGTTATTGGCTTTCACCGGGCAATTTGGGCATGGTCATCGGCTTATCAGCGGCCTCTGGTTCCTCATCTTCGATGGCATGGCCCTCGAGTGTGGCCAATTCCAACTGAGCACTCCGGGCAAAACTACCCAACTCTGCCCGTTTAAAAGCGACTTTGGCCTTGTCCGACTGATTGGTCAGTTTATAGATTACCCCGAGAGCAAAATTGAACTGGCCACGGCTTTCGGGATCCAATGCGGGGTTGCCCAGCAAGTTCTCGATCACCTTGGCGGCCTCGAGGTAATTTTTCATCCGATAATGCGCCGCTGCTTGCAGAAAGTGCAAGTTATAATCTCCAGGATTGGTTTTTAGGCTTTGCATGGCTGCATTGATTACCTCCCCAAACCGCTGCGACTCCATAAGCGCATAGGCCAATGACTTATGGATTTCTGCCTTGCGGGCAGGATCGTTTTCTACCGATATTGCCTTGGTGTAACTTCCGATGGCTGTTTCATGCTTGGCCTCTTTGCGTTCGGCCTCTGCCATGAGCACGTAAGCCTGCGACAGGTTGGGCTGCATCTTGAGTGCAATGCTGGCATTTTCCTTGGCTTTGGCGTAGTCGTATATTTTGAAATAACAGAGGGCATTGTTCAAATACACCTTGGGATCATAGCGGGCAATCTTCATTTTGAACGGGCCATAGTTGGCCACATTTTTCCAAGTGTCCCACGCATTGTCAAATTGATTCAAGCGATAATAGGCGTAGCCAAGTTCATACCAATATTTGGCCCTCACTTTGGGGTCATTGGGCAGTTCAGTCATTGCCTTGATCAGGCTTTCCTTCGCTGTTTTATAATCACCGAGCTCGTTGGCCACTTTGCCTTCATAAAACAGTACTACCGCATCGGACGGTGCCACCGACTTGGCCTGCAAAATATGTGGTTTGGCCTTGGCGTATTCCTTGTTGCGCACCAAAGTTTGGATAATCTCGGTCTTATATTCCGATTTTTTGCGCAAATCGGCATCGTATTTGAAAGCATTGTCCAACGCTCTAATCATTTCATCGTACTTTTTCTGGGTTCGGTAGCACTGGGCCAGCAGCACATGCGAGGCAACATAGTCTTGCTTGAGCACCACTGACTGTTGTAGCGAATTGATGCAATTGACAGCATCTTTCACCATAAAATAACAAATTCCTTTGGAAAAGGTAAATTTGAAATTGTTGGCATCGGCCACTATCGCCTTGTCATACTCATCAATGGCCTCGATAAAGCGCTTGCTCCTGCGCAAGTTTTCGGCTCGGACAAAATGATCCAATGCTTTACCGTCCATGTCGGTATTGGGAGCGGGTTGGTTTTTGGCCAAATTTTGGGCTTTAACCTCATTTTGCCCCCCCGCCAAACATAGCGCCAAGCATAAAGCGCCAAATAAGCAAAGTTTAATTGTATATATATTTTTCAATGGCTTAATCATCGGGGCTAAATCAAACAAAATAGCGTAATCAACTGTCGGGCAAATTCAGGTAATTGGTTTCAAATATTATACCGTAATAGATAAACAACCCAAACCACTGAACCATCACTAATTAGTCTAAACCAAATAAATCCGATTTTTACTGAATTTCAATGGTCAAATCGGCTCATTTGCCGGTAGCTATGCATTGGCCCAATTCAGATCTCCCATGAAAAATTGCCTGTTCAAAATAATTAAATCAACAATCGAGATATTAAAACGAAAATACTCTGTTTTTTGTCTATCTTTGCCTTATTGGAAAATACAGATTTTTTTATCATCTTTTTACTTAAACCTTGCTTGGTATGAACTGCTTAATTGTAGATGACGATCCGCTAACCTGTACGTTGGTGGCCGAATATGCAAAGCGCACCAACTTTTTAAAAAAGGTTGACACCTGTCAAAACCCTTTTGATGCGATCAATCTAATCAACACAAATCCGCCCGATCTCTTGTTTCTCGATATTGAGATGCCGGAACTCAACGGTTTGCAATTGCTGCAAGCATTGGGCGATCCTCCACCGACCATCCTCATCACCTCGCGGACGGACATGGCCATGGAAGCTTTTGACATTGGTGTGATCGATTATTTGGTAAAACCGATTCAATACAACCGGTTTTTCATTGCCGCCAAAAAAGCTTTCGATTACACGATGCGGCCCAATCCAATCCAAAAGGAAGGCGGAACTGCATTTATCAAAGTCAACAACCAACTGCTGAAAATACGGCTGGAAAGCGTCCAGTACATTGAGGCCTTGGCTGACTATGTAATCGTTCACTTACAAGGTGGCCAACAGCACATCGTCCTTACCACAATGAAAGGTATTGCCGAAAAACTGCCCAGCAACTTTGTCCGTGTCCACCGTTCCTACATTGTCAACAATGATCACATTGATTTCATTGAAGATTCTACGGTGGTCATCAACAAAAAAGTAATCCCAATAGGCAACACTTACAAGAGTAATTTGTCAAGTCACCTCAAAATGCTCCAATAAGCAACTCCTTGTTGCATTGGTGTTGAATTTTGTCCACAATTCATTGATCGGCTTACCTCTTGGATAATTCAAAAGAAATCAAGCAAGAGTTAGAAAAAGTTTACCACTTGATTTCCTATGAATTTGGGAGTCCGGTAAATAGTCTCAAGGTGATGGCGGATCTGGTCATGACCGATGCGGTGGCCACTGGTAACGGGCTGATTGCAGAATCAGCCCGTTATATGTACAGCCAAGTGGAGCAGTTGCAACAGCGGCTGCGCAATCTTATTTTTTGGGCTGATCTGAATGTGAAGAACTATACCTTCAAACCTGTTGGGGTAAATGTTGATTTAGTATTGACCAAATTGATTACCGATTTTACTGATATTGCTGGGCTGAAAGGTATCTTAATCATTCCCTATGCCCCTCAAGGTCTGCTAGTAAATGCGGACCTGCCGATGCTGACCCTCCTGTTGCAAAATATCCTCTCCAATGCAGTCAAATTTAGCCGCAAAGGTGATACCATTGAAGTAACGGCCCATCGGTTGCCGGCTGCGGATAGTGTGCAAGTAACCGTGCGCGATACCGGGGTGGGCATGGGCCCGGCCAAACTGGCTGCGGTCTTTAACCCTAGCCGGCGCAACACTGGGCGGGGCACTGCCAACGAACCAGGCTTAGGACTGGGGCTGGTAGTGGCTCAAGCCATCCTTACACTCCACGGGCGTACTCTCCAGTTGATCAGCGAACCTAATTTGGGCACCACGGTAATTATTGAGTTGCCAACGGCAACTGCCAGTTGATCAATGGAAAGAGCGGACTGGCCAACGTGCCAACCCGCTCTTTTTTACCAAAAATATTGCTGTCTAAATGTGCAATGCCCGGTTTTCGGTGGCAGCCAAGCAAGCCTCCTTCATCGCCTCGCCGTAGGTGGGGTGAGCATGGCTCATGCGGGCCACGTCCTCGGCCGAAGCCCGGTACTCCATGGCTACCACTGCTTCCATGATCAGGTCGGCCACCCGGGGGCCAATCATGTGCACGCCTAGGATCTCATCGGTCTTGGCATCGGCCAATACTTTGATCAGGCCGTCGGTGTCCATGCTGGCGCGGGCCCGGCCCAGGGCCTTGAACGGAAAAGAGCCGGTTTTGTAAGCCCGACCGCTCGCTTTTAGTTCTTCCTCAGTATGGCCCACTGCCGCCACTTCAGGCCAAGTATAGACCACGCCCGGGATCAGCAAGTAATTAATGTGGGGTTTTTGGCCCGCGATCTGCTCCGCTACCAACACGCCCTCTTCTTCGGCCTTGTGGGCCAACATTGCGCCCTTGATCACGTCGCCGATGGCATACACGCCCGGCACACTGGTTTGGAGGTGCTCATCCACTTCCACCCGTCCCCGGTTGTCGGTCTTGAGGCCGATGTTCTCCAACTCCAGCCCATCGGTATAGGCGCGGCGCCCGGTGGAGAGCAGGCAATACTCGGCAGTCAAGGAAATGGTTTCGCCCTTGGCATTTTCAGCCGTGACGGTCACTTGCTCGCCATCGGAGGTGGCCCCAGTTACTTTGTGGGAGAGGTAAAAATCAAAACCAAGTTTGCGCAGCACTTTCTGCAATTCCTTGCCCATGGTGCGATCCATGGTGGGGATGAGTGAGTCAGTATATTCCACCACGGTGATTTTGGTCCCGAGCCGGCCATAGATCGATCCGATCTCCATGCCGATGACCCCGCCGCCAATGATGATCATCGACTTGGGCACTTGTTGGATCTCTAGGGCCTCGGTCGAGGTGATGATCTTTTTTTTGTCATAAGGGATGCCGGGCAGCACAATGGGCTTGGAACCAGTAGCAATGATTACTTTTTCGGTATCCAATTCTTGCGCTTCGCCTGCTTTGGGCGTGACCTTGATTTTGTTCTTGGTTATGAAAGAGCCAAAACCTTTGTATACATCGATCTTGTTTTTCCGCATTAAAAAGTCAATGCCTTCGCACGTTTTTTTTACTACTTCGCGCTTGCGGTGGATCATCTGGGGCATATTGACTTTCGCGTCGGCCAGATCGATGCCATGCTCCTTGAAATTCTCAACGGCATTGTGGTAGTGTTCGGAGGAATCCAACAGTGCCTTGGAGGGGATACAGCCCACATTGAGGCAGGTGCCGCCCAACGTATCATATTTCTCGATAAGGGCCGTTTTCAAGCCCAGCTGGGCAGCCCGGATGGCGGCCACATAACCGCCTGGGCCAGAACCGATGATGGTTACGTCGTATTTCATTGCTTAGCGTTAAGTTTACACGGCAAAGTTAGCCCAAAATCTGGGGCGGTGGTTGATTTATGGAAAAATGATCTTGAGCTTTTCTACGCTGATCGGTTTGCAGAGGAACCCCTGCACTGTATTGTACTGGTTGGCCCGCGCTTGATCGGCTGGATCACGGGACGAGGAAAGCAGATAAACTGGCAATGAAAGCTTGGCGGCCAACAGGGCTTCCAGAAACTCCCAGCCATTCATCTGGGGCATTTGCAGATCGAGGAAAATTACTTGCGGCAGTTCAGCTTCCGGTGTCGCGAGCAATGTGTCCAATGCCGCCAAGGGGTTCAAAAACTGTAATATTTGGGCACTGGGCCGCAATTTGCCAATAAAACGGTGGCTGATGGCATTGATCATCGGGTCGTCGTCGATGAGCATGACACGCACGTTGGCCGGTAAAGGGGCCAGGAGATTACTGCGATCGAGCTGGGGTTGGCCAGTTTTATAGCTTGGATCAGCCACTAGGTTCATCATGTCATGAATAATACTATCCAAATGGAGGGCACTGACCTTCAACTGTTCCAAAATTTCTTTCATCCCGGCAGGGTAGTGCCTGTCTGGATCGGCATCCACCCAACTGGCGGCAGTCAAGATGCTGGCCACTGGCCCACGCAAAGAGTGCGAAGTGAGATGGGCAAATTGCTGGAGTTGCTCATTTTGGGACTGGATCTGTTGTTCGCGGTTTTTGAGTTCATCAATGTTGGCCGCATTGAAGTTGACCCCAATAATATTTCCCTTGACATCTTTGACGGGGGAATAAGTCACCTCAAACCATCGCTTAAGCCCGTCTGCACAGGTTAGCTCGCGCACGTTTTTGTGGATCCTGCCCCTGCTCGCACTATCGAAAAAACAATCAAAAATGGCTAGCAAGCCTGGGGGCAAATAGTCGGCCATAGTCTTCCCAAGTTGGGGTGCTTGATTGCCCAAAAAATGGCTATCCCTCATTGCTGTCTGGTTATAGGCAACAATCTTGCCCTCTAGGGAGAAGAATACGTTGGCATGGGTCATACTTTCATAGTTTGACCGGAAACGATTCTCCGAATCGCGCAATTTGCGCTGTTGCTTGAGCAAGATTTGCTCTCCCCGCTTGAGGTGGTTGATATCGGCAAAAGCTATATGGCCACCAATGACAACTTGGCTTTGCGCATCATATACGGGCACGTAAGTAACACTGAACCAATCTAATAAGCCGCCGGGGCGCCGCATTTCTACTTGTTTGGTAATTTGCTTGCCCAGCAATGCCCGGCTAAAATTTTCCACAATACTTTGTTGCACCTCCCGTGATTGGCCAGCAAACAATAGGCGGATATCCTGTCCCCTGCACAACTCCACCTTAAATAATTTCTGCCCAAATTCAATGGCTTTTTGGTTGAAAAGTACCAAGCGATAGCCGAAATCCATAAACATCTTGGCACCAGGAGACGCTTCAAAAATGGCACTGAACCTGCTATTTATTTGTAAAAGAAGGTCTAGCTGGGCCAGTTCGGCTCTTTTTTGTTGATCGATGTCCAGAAAAACATAGTTTACACCGATAACCTCGTTGCTTTCGCTCTTGACCGGGATATAGCTGATGCGCAGCCACCATTGTCCGCTGATGGGTTTCTCCATACATTGTTCTACCTCGACAGGAGAGCCCGCGAGGGCTTTGCCCATATTTTGGACAAAATTTTGCTGCGATGCTTCCGAAACCATGTAGTCCAACGCATTTTTGCCAATATAAACCGCGTCATTGAACAACAAAAGAGCCATTTCGGCGGCATTTTGGTTGAACATCAACACCTTGTATTGGGCATCCAGCAATATACTTGCCCCCAGCGAACTTTCAAAGATGGCTTTGAACTGGTGAGGAGAAAAGTATGCCCCAAAAGCATTGCTTGATACGAGCTCAGAGGCCTTCATAGCGTCGAGTTGATTGTCATGGATTATTATTGATCGCTCCATCCATAAAAGGTTGTTTTTCTAATAATCAAGCCGTTACTCCAAAGAAAATGTGCAAAATTAATTTAAATACCGATGTTGCGCAAAACGTTTAAAATCCTGAAGGATGCAATAATAATGGATAAATAGTCAGTTCCAGCGTAAAACCCCAAAAGGGCATCCTCCGTTCGGGATTTTTTTGGTGCAGCGGTTGCCTTCGTTTCCATCATCCATAACAGACTTTTGCCTAACCCGAGTTGACTAGTCCATCAGCCAAAGCAATCCTCCAAGCCCAGTCTCATCCATTTGGCAGTAACTTGGTCATAAAACATTTTGTTTGAATTAGGCTGGGCCTAGTTCCCGAGAACGGTCTAAATTAGCGGCCCAATCCAAGAATATCCATGCACATTATCCCAGCAATCGATCTCATTGGCGGCAAGTGCGTTCGCTTAACGCAGGGCGATTATGCCCAGCAGACTATCTATCACGAAAACCCTTTGGAAATGGCCCAGCAGTTTGAGGCAGCCGGACTGAAACGGTTGCACTTGGTGGATCTGGATGGAGCCAGGCAAAAGCGGATTGTCAACCATGCGGTACTGGCCCAAATTGCACAGCACACCCGTCTGCACATCGACTTCGGGGGCGGGGTTCAAACCGATGCCGACCTCCAACTGGCTTTTGATTGTGGCGCGGCCCAAGTGACGGCCGGCAGCGTGGCCGTACGAAACCCGGCACTGGTGGATCAATGGCTCGCGAGCTTTGGCCCGGAACGGATTATCCTGGGCGCCGATGTTCGGAACCGCCAAATCGCGGTGGGTGGGTGGCAAGAAACCACCTCGTTGGATCTGTTCAGTTTTCTGGCCGATTACGTGCAGCGGGGCATCCGCTATGTGATCTGCACTGATGTGGCCAAGGATGGCCTGCTGCAAGGCCCGGCCAGTGAATTATATGAAGAAATTTTGCAGCGCTTTCCCGATCTCCAATTGATTGCCAGCGGGGGCGTGAGCAACCTTGCCGATTTGATTGCTTTGGGCAGCTTGCACCTCAGCGGGGCTATTGTGGGCAAGGCCATTTACGAGGGCCGGGTCACACTGGCCGAACTGGCCAATTTGGGAGAAAATATTGATTAAGCTCAATGGGGCCAAAGTTGGCCAGTCTGGGGATCACCCCAGTTATCTAGTTGATTCACTGTTGTTTACCCATTTAGTCTTCCACCAATCTTGGTTCTACCTAATTTAATTTTTTTATCATTATGGCCGAAGAAATCCATGTTGCCGAACACCTCACCAAAACCGAAAAGTATGAAGCCCTTTTGCCCCAAATCAAGGCTTTGACCGAAGGTGAACTCGACCTGACCGCCAATTTGGCCAACATCGTGGCCGCACTAAAATATGGGTTGGATTTCTTCTGGGTGGGCTTCTACTTGGTAAAAGAGGGCCAGTTAGTGCTGGGCCCGTTCCAAGGCCCGGTGGCCTGCACGCGCATCGCTTTTGACAAGGGCGTGTGCGGTTATGCCTATCGGCAGGGGCACACCGTTATCGTGCCCGATGTGGACGCTTTTCCCGGGCACATCGCGTGCAGTTCGGCCTCCCGCTCCGAAATTGTGGTGCCAGTGCTGCACAATGGCCGAGTGGTGGTGGTACTGGACGTGGACAGCACCCTGCTCAACGACTACGACCAGACCGACCAATACTACCTCGAGGAACTTGCCTGCTGGATCGGCGGCCGGCTCTGGTCCAGTTAATGGTCCCCTTTTTTCAGGCTATTGTAGTAGTTCATGATTTGGATAAGCTCATTCCGTTGGTTCGGGTTGAGCTTTTTTTGCTTCATGAAATTGGCCACTTCGTCTTGGTGATCGGGCATGAGGGCCAGCACCCCGCCCCGCTGATCGGCCAGCTTGATCACCGTTTCTTTGCCCTTGTTGAGCACAAAATAAACATCCTCGATCACGGGCATGCTCATGCCCATGGGCCGGAACCCCCAGCCCCCCCACATACCCATCGGGTTGACGGCCCGCTGGATCACCACCTCCCGGTTGAGCAAACTGAGGGATTCCCCATCGGCAAAAAGTTCGAAAAAAACCGGGGAGTTATAATCGGCGGTACGCTGATAGGGCAACGTATAGAAAGTACGCGGCACTTTGGCCAGGGCATCAAAAAACTGGAACGACGCAACTTGAAACGAACTGTAAGATTTCAATGTCCCATCATTGGTGAGTTGGAGGTTGTTGGTTTCCAAGTCGTACTTGAGCTTGCCGCGCAGGGTTTCCCCACTGAACAGATCGGCCTCGCCGTCGTGCCATACGTCTTTGGAAAAGGTCTGGCCATTAGCCGTTTGAGCCGCTAACAGGCCCAATATCAACGTGCCAAAAAGGATTTTTTTAGTGTTCATCACCGCAGGGGGTTCGTTCTAATACAATTAACGCCCAGAAGACCCGGATGGTTGCTTTACACTTCGGGCAATTTCCACGGTGCGCGGTAAGTGGCTTTGGCCATTTGCTGGGCTTGGGCATCTTGGGGGAACGACTGGCTGACCGGATCCCAGATTACCTGACGGCCCAGCCGCTGGGAGATGTTGCCCAACTGGGCCACAATGGCCACGTTGGCCCCGGTAACAATGTCGCAAGTGGGGGTCTGGCGGGATTTGATACAACTGACAAAATCGGCCGCGTGGGCATCACGGTCATCGTTGGCCACTCCCTGTTTGGGCAATAATTCAAACCGGTATTTCTTGGGGGCATTGGCGGCCGTTTCCTCCAGTTCGGGCAGCACTTCCCACCCGTTGCGGTCGGCCACGAGGCAGCCGTGCTCGCCATAAAACGCCACTCCGTGGCCCCGGTTGAAGGGTGCGCCCTGGCTGGCCCGGAAAGTGTGCTCCCAAGTAATGGCCATATCCCCAAAATCATAGAGGGTGTGCTGAGTGTCGGGGGTTTCCATCATGCTGCCCGGAAAGGCGTGCTTGCCCCCGATGGACATCGCGCTTTGGGGAGTGGTTTTGCCGGCTCCCCAAAGTGCCACATCGAGCAGGTGCACCCCCCAATCGGTCATCAGGCCACCGGCGTAGTCCCAGAAATAGCGGAAAGTACCGTGGAAACGGTATTTGTTGAATGGCCGCTGGGCCGCTGGACCCAGCCAAGTATTGTAGTCCACACCCGGCGGCACTGCCTCATCGGGCACGGGTACGGGCACGGTGCGGCTAAAATTGAAAATCCAAGTCCGCACGTGGCGAATCTTGCCCAGTTTGCCCGATTTGACAAAATTGACGGCACTTTGCCAATGCAGGCCGCTGCGCTGTTGTTGGCCCACTTGCACCACCCGTTGGTAGCGCTGGGTGGCTTTGACCATCGCTAGGGCTTCCTCAATGTAAGTGGAAATTGGTTTCTCGACATACACATCTTTGTCCGCTTGGCAAGCATGGATCATCTGGAGTGCGTGCCAATGGTCGGGGGTACCGATGATCACTGCGTCGATATCTTTGTTGTCCAACAGTTTGCGATAATCTTTGAACACTTGGGCTTTTTTGCCCGTGCGCTTTTCCAGATCGGCGTTTTTTTCCAGCAATACTGAATCATCAATGTGGCACAAGGCCGCGATTTCTACTTCGGGCAATTTGAG
>Ga0105045_10006464_pt1 | contig 10375 bp, 8 predicted proteins | sample MAT02_FD_78089 | JGI IMG/M metagenome (GOLD analysis project Ga0105045, IMG submission 78089) | Freshwater microbial communities from Lake Fryxell liftoff mats and glacier meltwater in Antarctica - MAT-02 (megahit assembly) | ecosystem: Environmental > Aquatic > Freshwater > Ice > Liftoff...
AATGTATTGCGGTCGATCGGACTTACCTTCTTTGAGGTCGTCGCGGAATGGAATAATCACCACCAAAAAACTCGCCCCCGATTGGGTAACTTCTTTGGACAGCTTCTCGATAAGCTGAGAAGTAATCTGTCTCTTGTAATCTTCATCGGAATCGACAACGCTTTTCGATGAAGGCGTTAGTTCAATCGCAGCGATCGACTGCAATTGGTTCTTGACAAGAAAAACAACGTGGGATGATTCGTACAGCCATCGTTGCGCCGTTCGAATCTGAATCTTCCACCAGGGGTCTTTCTGCGTGGTAATCTGCAAGTTTCTGTTGTCGTCTAAGAATGCAAATGAACGCCGGAGGTTATCTTCAAAATCGTTTCCACAATAAAAAAATTGCACGACCACGTCGGGCTTGACCACATCCTTGAATTTCCGAAATGCCAAAAGTTCTTGAGCCGTTGAATATCCTTGCGAGCCAATAACGACAGTATCCCAATCGACACTCGTCTGACGTAGTCTCTTTTCAATAAGGGCCGGAAACGTCTTTTCGAATTCAACCTCAAGGTTTTCTATAAACGAATCCCCCAGAAGCATAACGCGACGCTGTCGAGGTTTCTTTGACAGGACATCCTCGTCGCGATAACCGATGTTGTTGTATCGAAATGGGACGCGAATACCGTCGGCTTTGCGGACGTAGATCCCTTTTCCGTTCGGCCTTCCTCGCCAGCCGAGATCCGGATCATAAATCGCGAGCCGTTTAACTTCCTGTTCAATAAAAACTCTCAGGAAAACCTCACAAACAACCAAGGCGAATCCGCAGCCAAGTACGATGGACGCAAATCGCAACACGACGCGTCGAGACCATCTGCGCCAGGTTCTATTGGAGTTTGAAACTGAAGTGACTTGTGTTTTCATCGAGTCAATCGGTTCACTCGTCTTTGTTAGCATGCTCTGGTTCATTAACATGTCTCGATGGACTGGACCAAGTTCCTAAACGTCTTGAAATACGGTATGCGAACTCGGCTATCTTGAGCCGATAGGGCGAGTAGGTTAAGCAGTAGCGTCCAAAATGCATCTCTTCGCCTCCGAAACTTGCTTTAAATCGTCGCGGGCCATAGTCGTCATTTGGCCACCCCGCGCCTCCAAAATCATAAATGGAGTAGCCATTTTCGGCTGCCCATTCAATATCGCCCCAAACAATGCTGGCGAAGGGGGACCGTCCCTTGAGCCGAAGAGTTCCGCCATACCAAGAAAATACTCGGCCACGATAAAGGAGCGAAATGATAGAAGCAACTGGCTTTTCGTTCTCGAAAGCAGTGCGAATTCTTACCATCCCCGGAGGTGCGCTCGCGAGTGTATTTTCAAATAAACTTTGAGGTGCCAGCGGAACTCTAGACCGACCGTAACTGTACGCTAGTAATTGGTAAAGACGCGAGACGCCGTCCAAGGAATTGTCATCGCGTACGACGATACCATTTTTTGCGGTGCAATTAATTTTTTGACGCATGTTCTTCTTGACGTTGCGCCATAATTGATCTTTGGACTTGTTGAGGTCCACGACAAAATTGATGTAGTCGCAGCGACTATAGCCAGCCGCAAGCAGAGGAACTTGTTCGCAGCAAGGACTCTGGATTGATCGAATTTCGCAAAGCAAAGATCGCGGTCCCATGAAAGCGTCGTGCTCCGCTATAAGATGGCTGAGTGCCGCCTGCCCTTCTACATGATCGTTACATAGTGGTTCGGCAAACTGGATCGCGCGAGAACTGAGAGAAGTCAACCTTCGAAGCGTCTTAACGTGAACACTTACCAACATCGCGACGATCTCACCGTCAGCGTTCAAAGCAGCATAGGCAAACAAAGAAAAAGTTGGGGTATTCGCAAACGCTCGAATCAGGCTGGACGTGTGAAAAGCCGTGCCATGTGCATGCTTGGCGACGTATTGGTCCCACCGACTATCGTCTGGTGTGATAAGAGTCCATTTCTGGTGAATCGTTGATAAAGGCATTTCTTACTTGAGCTTGACAAGAGTTTTAAACACGCGTTTAGAATAGAGTATAGATAAAAGGTGCAGCACCGGTTGAGCTCAAGATCATGAGAACCCCCATCAACCCAAAGACAAGGAGAATCGGGATCATCCACCAAGCCTTGTTGTCCCAAATGAACAATATAAATTCACCGACTAAAGAGGGCTGCTTTTCTTCGCCAAGCTTTTCGAATTCATTCTGTTCAGTTTTACTATTGTTTAGCATTATCGTTTCCAGTGCCCGATCCGCTTCGCATGATAGGCATGCATCACAGGTAGATCAAACTGTTCGATCTAGCATCAACTATAATCCAAGCCTTTGCGCTATCAACGGCGAACGCTTCCCAGGCAATGAGTTTTGCGTCGAATGTCTCAAAGGTTCGATTATAACGACGAACGCAAGCCGGAAGCTTACGCCGCAGGAACCCCAACTCTCATAATAAAGACGATGATGCGAAATTAGAATTGGCGATAGTAATTTCGAAGGGTTTTATGCCTGCTCTTTTTTTCCCAATAGCTGGCCGATTGGCGATTAATTCCCAACCGCAATCGATCTCGTCTGAGTACTCGAAAACAAAACCCAATCGGCAGGAAGACGAATATGAAAACAAGCAACAAAGACAATTCGCTGACCACGAGCCCAATAGGCATTGCAATCACGATCAGACTAACAAACAAAGGTTTCACCAGCCGAGGCACGAGGAACGCGCAAATCGCAATCGCCAAACCTAACAAGAAGGCTATTGTGATTGACAGGGCGTTGAACGACCAAAACCAGCTAACGAAAGGCAGCACCGCTGCGCATAGAAGTCCGAATTGCCTTAGTTGGCGTTTCGAAGGGTTCCAGTTAGGGTCCAGCAGTGCCATCTCATTAATCCAGTTGAAACTGAGCGAGGTGTTCAGCGCGTTTGTCTGCCGAGATACTTGCTTTCTGCTTCGACTTTAGCAACACATGTCTTCCGAGCACTAAAATATCCATTTCAGTCATCATAAATCCTCGATAGGCGTCCTCGGGAGTACAAACGATTGGCTCGCTTCGAACGTTGAAGCTGGTATTGATCATGACGGGACATCCGGTCAAGGCATGAAAAGTGGTGAGCAATTGGTGCAACAGGGGATTGCGAACACGGTCAACCGTTTGAACTCTCGCAGAATAATCGACATGAGTGATTGCTGGCAGGCTGGAGCGGCGGTGGTTCAATTTGTCGATTCCAAACTTGCTCTCGTACTCGGCCCCCAACTCGGTTCTGATCGATTCTTGGACGGGCGCGACAATAAGCATATAGGGAGATTCTTGATGGGGCTGCATCTCGAAAAATTGATCGGCGTATTCTCTTAGTACAAGCGGTGCAAATGGACGAAACGATTCGCGATATTTAATTTTCAAATTCATAACCGATTGCATCTTTGTACTTCGTGCGTCCCCAAGAATACTTCGGCTTCCCAAGGCTCGTGGTCCAAACTCCATACGTCCCTGGAACCACCCGACAACATTCTCCTGGCCAATCAGGTCCGCCACCAACTCGCAAAGTTCTTCGTTGTCTTTGCAAGTGAAGTAATCGGCACCCTCGGCATCCAAAACTCCCGCGATCTGCTGGTCGTCAAACGATGGCCCGAGAAAGGAGCCATGTTGACTATCCAGTCTTCCAGTTACGCGAGGCTTGTCGAGCAGTTGATGCCATATGAAAGTTGCGACACCCAATGCACCGCCGGCGTCGCCAGATGCAGGCTGAATCCAAAGGTTCTCAAAAGGTCCTTCACGAAGAACGCGTCCATTCGCGACGCAGTTTAGCGCAACACCGCCCGCGAGAACCAGGTTATTGCACCCTGTTACTGTTTTTGCAAAATTTGCCGACCTCAATACAACCTCTTCCGTAACGGCTTGCACCGAAGCTGCGATGTCCATTTCTCGTTGTGTTATTTCTGATTCAGGTTTCCGAGGAACGGCACCAAAAAGCTTGTGCAGCTTCTTGGATGTCATTGTCAGACCTTGGCAATAATTAAAGTAACTCATATCCAGTCGAAAAGAACCGTCTTCTTTAAGGTCCATGAGATGTTCGAGAAACAGGTGCTTATAGATGGGAGCGCCGTATGGAGCTAAACCCATCAATTTGTACTCACCGCTGTTGACTCGAAAGCCTGCGTAATAGGTGAAAGCGGAATAGAGAAGACCAAGGGAATGCGGAAAACGCATTTCATGCATCAGGTCAATTTTATTTCCTCTTCCAACGCCCACACAGGTTGTTGTCCATTCTCCGACTCCGTCCAGGGTTAATATGGCAGCCTCATCAAATGGCGAAGGGAAGAATGCGCTAGCCGCATGGGATTCATGATGATCCGTAAAAACAAAATTCCCAGCATATCGATTTTGGAGGCCTCTGCGCATCTCGCGAGGTAGATGTAGTTTCTGTTTTAGCCAAATCGGAATTGCTTGGCGAAAAGATCGATAGCCGCTTGGAACGAACGCCAAATAGGTTTCCAGCAATCGCTCGAACTTTGTCAGTGGCTTATCATAAAAACCAACATAGTCGAGTTCCTCGGGTTTTAGCCCTCCGGCGTCCAAGCAATATTCGATTGCACGAAGCGGGAAATCAGGGTCGTGCTTCTTCCTGGTAAATCTCTCCTCCTGCGCTGCCGCGATGATCTCGCCGTCGACGACCAAAGCGGCCGCAGCATCATGATAGAATGCGGATATTCCAAGAATGTTTGTCATGTTGGTCCACAGTGCAAAGCCGCTGAATCGCGACTTCTGCTATGCCAATGATAATTCGCCGCTAACGGTGGTATATCCAAGTCATGAAACAGGCTAGCAAGTTCAATAACGCGACCGTCATGCGATGCAGGTCCTTCTAGGGAGTGTTCGCCGCTTGAAGCAGTCGCGACAATCGTAGAAGTCGATCTTCGTCGCCACCAAGTTGAAACTTCGGAAGGCAAACACTGCCATCGATTGGGCTGCTGCACAACATGCTCGCAAAACTGCTGGTAGACAGTGCGGCGACTCGCGATATCTAAGTAATCGGGATGCGTTACCATCATGGCCAATCCGCTTAACTTCTGAAGCAAGTCTAACTTACGAATCCAGATTCGCGGGGTGGTTTCTCCAAAGGTGATCAACAAGGTATGGTCCTGAGGCAGCGTATAGGGAAGCTCGACAAACCTGCCGACGATAAACGGCCAAACTCCGCCTACTCCACCAGGCATTGCTTGAAATGGATCGATGTCGAAACAGGATGCGTCATAATCGAACTCTAGTTGCTGCATCCAATCCAGGTTCCGATGTACCATGGGGGCTCGAAAGCCACTCGAACCAAGATCCTTGGCCGCACGATTAATGTAGCTGGTACGATAGTTAAAAATGGTTCGCGAGGTAAACAATCGTCCATCATGATTGTATCCGTGAATGCCAACCTCGTGCCCTCGAGACTTTAAGTCATTGATGAGCCCGTGATCCAATTTGTATTTGTAGGGAATAAAATACCAAGCAGATCTCAATCCCAGCTTCTCTTCCATCGCAGCGATATCCGAAACCAACTTCTGGCCGTCCGCAGTTTCAATGTCGTGGGTCAGCGTTATCGCAAATCGTTTTCCGTTGGGCCAAGGATGAGTGACCTTGGTGGAGGCGTCGACTGACCGAATTGCGGCTTGGAAATCGGTGAGGAAGTCTCGTGGAATATACCAATCGTTGTCGATGTCCAACGAACGATTGCGAGATCGCTGCAAGAATTGCCGAAGTGGAATGGGGATGAATGGCCGCAGCAGGTAATACAGCTTAAATTTAGCACTCAGAGCGGCGCTTTCCATGTCGCGATGAAAGTGCTTCGCTAAAACATTTCCGAGTACACCGTCAAAGGCGAACTCAAGCTGTTTAAATGTTAGTTTTTCCGACATATTGTTTTTTGCTTTACAGCAATTATCGAGATTGACATGCAAACATCGCGAATCAGGGTTGAGGTGACATCTCAACGAGCAAGGAAGTGCCGGCGATCACTTCGTCCCCCTCTTTCACACAAATTTTCAGGTCGTCACGATAGGGCACTAAGAGATCGACTTGAGAACCAAAGGTAATCCGTCCCACTCGATCACCTTGCGCGACCTCTTGCCCAGCTTTAACAAAGGGTACAATCCGACGGACGAGTCGCGAAGCGATCTGGACAATGCCAACCTTCATGTTCGAGTTTTCAAAGATCATCAACACCCGTTCGTTCTCCAGCAACGACTCGATGTGTTTTAACGAGGCAAACAAGCCTGGGACGGGCTTCAGCATCGTCACTTTTCCAGCAATCGGACTGCGATTGACGTGTACGTTTAAGTAATTCATGGCAATGCCGATTTGGATTCCTCGGCCTTCAATCAGATTCTCTGTAGTGAATTCGCTTAATGAAATCGTATTTCCCTTTTTAACCGCGAAAGGAAATTGACCATTATGAATCTCCTTGACGTAAATGACGGTGCCATCCGCTGGTGAGATGATCCAATCGTCGCGATGAGGCGGGTTGCGGTTGGGATCTCGAAAGAAGAAATAGAGTATGGTGCCGATGGAGACAGCTATCGCCGTTACCAATGCTGCGGCAGCGATGACTAGCGAGGGAAACTCTGGGAAGCGTTGTGACAGCCAATAGGTTGCTCCAGCCACCGCAGTTCCAATCGCCACCGACCAGGTCAAATAGTGACGAATTTTGAGCTCCCATTTCCTGCCTGCAGCAGACAGTAGAGCGAACGTAAATAGGCCGGCGACGATTGCAGCGATCATGAAAACAAAACCTTTGGAGACCAAGAACAACGGAGGGCGACTTCGGGACTAACTAAATTTCTAAAAACCTTTTTTCAACCACAAATAGGGCGCCATCGCGATTTCTACTAAGGAAGGTAGCGGATCCGTCCATGACCAAACCGCAAAGCCCTTTCTGGCAGCCAATGTTGGCAGATAATCGCGGCGCAGCGACATCCGTCCTCGAAACACTTCACGAATAACGGTCGGAACATCAGTTATCATCCGCATCCATCGGGCATCAGCGATTGTTGGTTTTGGCCATTTGACCGCTTGTCCCAGCATCAGGCGATAAAGGTCAGCTGGAAAATTTAGACCAGCAACTTGAGTCAAGACATGCCAGCCCCAAAACCGCCCATTCATTTCGATAAATTTGTACTGCCCCGTTTTTTCATCCAACATGAATTCAACTTCAGCGACCCCTTTATATTTCAAAGCTCGCAAAAATTTGGTAGCCAATTGCTCAAGTTCCGCATTCTCGCGATACTCGGCATAGGTAGTTGCATGCCCGAAATCCATGGGATGCTGACGTAACCTTGCAGCAGCTAGGCCCGAGACGATACGCTCTCCGTCAAAAAGAGCTGCATACGAGAACAGGTTGCGAGTACCGCCTTCGATCATCTCCTGAGCAACGATCTGACTGGCAGGAATCAAGCAACGCATCGCAGAGTATTCGCGGCGAAGCTCGGCTTTGTTCTTGACTAGGATCGCCTTATTTTTAGTCTTGTCGTAGTAGTTTTTCTTAAAAGTTGGCTTTAAAACCAACGGATAATCCGGTTGGCAGTTCTCTAGTTGCTCCAGCGTTTCCGTCAAGTACTGCCGCGGGATAGGAATACCAACGGACTCTGCCAGCTTGTAGGCCTTGTCCTTTTCATAAAAATTCTGAGCAATCTCCCAAGACGGGACTGCCAAAACAAACGTCTCGGACAGTTCAGTATGATTCTTTGCTAGAAACTCAATCGTTTCATCGTTGACGCAGAATACTACCCAACCTTTAAGCCCCTCGGATTCTGCTAACTGCTTTAGATAGTCGATGGATCGAGGATCTTCTAGCAGATCGTACTTACGAGCACGACGGCGAGCATGTCTCGAATGCACGGCGATGCCGCGTTCTGCGGCCAGAAGAAAACAGGGGATGCGTTCCGCAGCCAGAGCCCGCATGACTCCGACAGCTTGGAAGTCTCCACCAATCAATAACACTCCGCGCTCCAGCCTTGACATCAACTGCTTATCCAATCTGCTTTGGATCGCTGTGCAATCGATGATTTATCTGACGCACCGTGCAGTAAATCGTGATCGATCTGTCGCGAGATGCCGAAGAGTCCGTCGTAGGCTTTGATTAGCTGAGCAGCCTGATGATCCCAAGTGAGACCCTTTTCAACACGCTGACGACCGATTTGGCCCATCTTCAATCGGAGTTCGGCATCATCCATCAGCGTTTCAATCAATCCGGCATACTGAGAAACATCATTGTTACTGGCATACAGTGCAGCTTGACCAGCAGTCTTCATATTCTCCGATGTTTCGAAGCACACCACTGGCTTTCCTAGAGCCATGTATTCCATTGTCTTGATGGTGGTGCAGCTGTCGTTGTACGAGTTACTAGGATCGGGTGTACTGCAGATATCGAAAGCGGCAATATGCTTCGGAACCTCGACAAATGGGATCATACCGGTAAACAGAAAAAAGTCAGCTAGATGCAACGAATGGACTAACGTCTTCAGGTCTTCGAGCGCAGGGCCACTACCCACAATGATGACTTGCAGGTCTGTTCGCTTGCGCTCGGTCACTAACGCATTCACTGCACGAACCAAATAGTCAACGCCATCTTGAACGCCTATAACGCCTACATATCCAATATTTAAACATCCTCTCTTGCGGAGCTCTGGCTTGGGTACTACGGTTTGCATGAAGGCTTGGTTGGGACCGTTGCGAACGACAAAGCATTTCGAAGAATTAGCGCCGCATCTATGGATCTGTATATCTCGCTGAGTTTCATTGGTCGCGATCAGAACATCCGCGGTTCGAGAGGCGAATCGCTCAAACCGCAGTAACAAACCGTGAATCAGCCGGCTTCCTTCGCCGTCCCGTTGAGCTTGATAGAGTTCCGGCGAGAGATCATGCAGATCGTAAACGAACTTTTTGCCGAGCAATTTGAAAAATGCGGGGATAACGGCATTCATGTCGGGCGGCGTATGCATATGAATCGCATCAAAGCCATGCCTCACGAAAACGAACAGGCTGATCAGAAACTGCATCAGGATCGAGTAACCATACTCCAGAACGTAACCCAAGAGACCGCTGATGTGTGGAGGTTGGGGGTAACGATAGACGCGAACATCCCCGATTGTCTCAGCCTTGCGAGTGCTTTTCTTATCCGTTGGACAAATTACAGAGACACGGTAGCCTGCAGCGACCAGTGATTCCGCTTGAAGCAGCACGCGACAGTCCGAGGGATAGGACTCGTTTTCTAACAACATCAATATTTTGAAAGAACTTATCGATTTCATTTGTCGTGGATAACGGAGATGTTGTCAGTGTTATTCGATGATTGGAAAATGTAACTTCGACGTTAATAGAGCTGAGGATTTTCTCGCTGGACATGCGGAGCAATCGAGACAAACCCTGGCGGTGAATGCATCGTTGGGAACACCCGCAAATAGAACTACCGTAACTACCATGATTGCTAAGGCAAGCGGTCTGGTTGCTTTTTGAGGAAAACCGGACCTTTATACTCAACACACGTTGATTAATCGTTAAATTGGTCCGGTCGTGCCACAGTTCTGGCTGTAGATCACGGCTTGGTCAGCGCAGGTGGAAGTTTTTATACTGATGCTATGTTTGAGACGTCGAAATGCACAGAACATCAGCTAATCGCCAACCAATTCCTAACGTGATCAAAACCAATGACGATACGAGTTTTTTCCAGAAGAGGTCATGGATAATCCGTGGGCTATGCGAAGACGTTCTTCACTTTCAACTTAGCGTTGGGGTCACATAGTGGGTTGATTCGACTTGCCCGTCGATGAATTCGAAGTCACCCCGTTCTAAAAGCGACTCGTATTGACCGACGGAAATGCATATGGCCGTTGGTCATAAAAAAACAGTGCAAGTTCGCTACGTTTCTTGTCGCAACAACGGGAACAGGATCACGTCTCGGATCGATTTGGAATCGGTGAGCAGCATGATCAAGCGATCAATACCGATGCCGAGCCCGCCCGCTGGCGGCATGCCGTGCCGAAGAGCCCGGATGAAGTCAGTGTCCATCTTGGCCATCGAGTCATCTTCTTCCATCCCTTGGAGCTGCGTTTTGAATAGATCTTCTTGCAGCAGCGGATCATTTAGCTCGGTGTAGGCGTTCGCCAGTTCCATACCGTGGATGAACAATTCAAAGCGTTCGGCGACTTCGGGCTTGCCAGTCTTGCGTTTCGTAAGCGGACATAGGCTCGACGGATAATCGATAACGAAGATCGGTCCGATCAGCGAGTCTTCAACTTTTTCTTCAAAGACTTCGCTCTTAACCACATCGGGATGCTTGCCGGTTGGATCGAGCCCGATCTTCTTTGCGAATGCTGCAATCGCAGTTGCATCGTTGG
>Ga0105045_10006465_pt1 | contig 10374 bp, 8 predicted proteins | sample MAT02_FD_78089 | JGI IMG/M metagenome (GOLD analysis project Ga0105045, IMG submission 78089) | Freshwater microbial communities from Lake Fryxell liftoff mats and glacier meltwater in Antarctica - MAT-02 (megahit assembly) | ecosystem: Environmental > Aquatic > Freshwater > Ice > Liftoff...
AATTTTTCGGATTTAGATTTGACTAAAGAATATTCGTATTCCGGATTATATGCTTTGGCAATTTCAGGAGCGAGTAGAGTTGATAAAAGGAGTAATTCTAAAAATGAGTCCAGCGCCAAGTATGGTGCATCAAACCGTTGTAAATAATCTAACTGGCATTTTCTACATTAATTTTAAGAATAAACCGTGCAGAGTTTTTCCAGCGCCTTTTGATGTTCGTTTGCCAATTCCTTCAGCCAAAAAAGATTCTACAGTAGTGCAACCTGACTAATGCATTATTTGTGATGAAAGCAAACTAGACCAAAAAGGTTGTAAAGGAACACCAGATTTGATGGTCGAAATTTTGTTACCTAAAAACAGCAAGCACGATGTGCACACCAAATTTAATTTATACCAAGAAGCTGGAGTCAAAGAATATTGGATTATAAACCCTAGTGAAAAACTCATTTTGGTTTATACCTTAATTGATGCTATTTTTATCGGATTAAAACCCCAAGTTGAAGGAGAAAAAATCAAAAGTCCGTTGTTTCCTGAAATAGATATTGCCGTGGAAGATGTTTTTTCTAATGTATAAATGGTAGTGGAACTACAGAAATAATAGACGTTGAGTAAAGATTTTGGACCAGATATAAGAGAAAAAGCCAACAGAAATGCTGGCCTTTTTTGTTCTAATAAATTTACATATCCTCTAAAGACAAACCTTGATACTTAATCAAATACCCTTGAAATTCTTTTTTAATAATCTTCTCACTTTTTTCCTCCAAAACAGATAACTTAATGTTGCTTTTTTGCAATTTTATTTCTGTAAAAGTTGCTTCCTTTAGTTTTTGATTTACGCAAATCATATCAATCTCATTCAAGTTGCCTTTCTCCCAATAATTTCCAATGTGCGAAAAATTCCCTTCCAAAGCCATTTTTTGCTTGAAATATCGTTCCAGAAATAGACCGCTAAAGGTGCTGAAATCCGCTTTGATGCTATTTTTTACGTACTCATAATTGCCAATTTCTAGTGCCGTTCGATTTTTGTAAACATAACGAAACCAAAAGTTCAGAAAGTTATCTTCGATGTGATACTTTTGAGTGCGACTTCCTGGTTTTGCAAAAATGGGTTTACTACTTTTAATAATGCTGTAATCATTTTCTAATTTGTCCAGATAACCACCTGTGCTTTTTTGTAAAATTGATTCTATTTCCATACGGGATGTTTTTGAAGACGCAATTAAGGATAAAATAGAAAAATAAATATAGTATTCTTTTCCGAATTCTTCAATAAGTACATTTTTTCCTTCTTCAAGCAAAAGCGAATTGTTTCTAAAAATTTCATCCAAAATCGAATCTAACGTAAAGCATTTTTTATCTACAAACAATTCAACGTACTTGGCAACTCCACCCGTAAAGATGAAAAATGCAAGTAAATCAGTATTTGAGTAGGTTGGAGAGTGATCCGTCAAAACTTCTTTTAAAGTGTCTATAGTGAAAGGTTTTAGATTTATCTTTTCATTCGCCCTACCAAATAAGGGTTCTTTTGCATTTTCAAAAATTTTGTTCATCAACGAATAAATCGAACCACATAAAATTAAATTCAACTTCGTAGTCTTATACTTTAAATCCCATATTTTCTGCATTTCTCCAAAAACCGTTGGATTGAGGGTATAAAACTCCTGAAATTCATCAATAATAAGCGTGAACGGATTGCCTTTAGATTGTTCCATAAGAAAGTCAAACAAAACGGCAAATGTTTTTATTTCGCCAAAAACAGGAATTCCGAGTTGTTCAGTAATTTCAATAGCAAAATCTTTACACAATAAAACTTCGTCTTTTTTTGAAATAAAAAGATACAAGCTTTTCTTTTTTTCAATTGATTTAAGTAGCAAACTTGTTTTACCAATACGGCGTCGACCTACCATAAAAGTCATTTTTGATTGCTCAAAAGCGCTAATTCTAGTAGTGTCAAGTAAGTTTAATTCTTTTTCTCTATTATAAAATTTCATATAGCAATAACGGTTACAGTAATTTGAATTGCAATATTACAAATAAAATTCGTTGTAAACAACAATAAAAAAAAGATAGCAACGTCAGTTACAGTAACGAGGGTTTATATAAATGTAATTTGAACTAAATAATTTGACAAGTCTAATAAAAACAACCAAGGTTCTCAGATTTAATTTCTTTAAAGCCTTGAAGTGAGAAATTCTGTATCCATACATTAACAAAAATAAGTTTCTAAGATGGCAAGTTTGTAGGAAATCCGTAATAGGTGTGCTTCTGCAAGCTACGATGTAGATTACTTCGGCGATGAAAATGCTTTCAAGCTAAAAAAAGCAGAAGATGCCGTTGTAGCAATGCATCCTTATGCTGGATAGCTAACTGAACGCATGAAAAAAACTCCTCCGACGCTTGTCGGCCATTTTGGTGGAGAATTTACAACGCAGCGTGAAGTTAGGAATGAAATGGATTGGTTTAAAATCAATTTAAAAATACAGCCTCTCAACTTGTAATGACAGAGCAATTTTTAACTCTTGCATCAATTGCTGTTGCTGCAACTTCAACAATCGTGGATTATATTTATGAGCCACAAAAAGAGTAAATTCTATTACCGTAATTTCAAAATCATTGAAAACACAGTTGGACAGGGGAATCAGAGATTCTTTCGCTTCAGAACACGAAACTTATATGACCGCAATGCACAAAGCAATAGACAACGCAACGCAGAAAATGGTATTTTTGTTTTTTAATCTTACTGTTTTTTATGCGATTGTACTTTTTCCGAACTCGTTTTGTCTCTCACAATTTAAGGAGTTGTAATAAATTCAGCTTGACAAAAAGTCGAAAAGTATCTGTGTCATCAATTTTCTAATCAATTACCATTTCAGGAATATCTCCGTCAATAATCAATTCTGCTTCTGTTGATGCAATAATATGTTCCACTGAAACTCCGGGAGCGCGTTCCAATAATTTAAAACCTTTTGGTGTTACTTCTAAAACGGCAAGTTCGGTAACTACTTTTTTCACGCAGCCGACACCTGTTAAAGGCAACGTACAACGTTTTAAAATTTTAGATTCCCCAGCTTTATTGACGTGCATCATGGCTACGATAATATTTTCGGCAGAAGCCACTAAATCCATCGCACCGCCCATTCCTTTGACCATTTTTCCGGGAATTTTCCAATTGGCAATGTCACCATTTTCGGCAACTTCCATGGCTCCAAGAATGGTTAAATCTACTTTTTGAGAACGAATCATTCCGAAACTGAAGGCAGAATCAAAGAATGAAGCACCAGGTAAAGTAGTAATCGTTTGTTTTCCTGCATTTATAATGTCAGCATCTTCTTCTCCTTCAAAAGGAAATGGTCCCATTCCTAGAACGCCGTTTTCACTTTGAAATTCAACCGAAATATCTTCACGAACATAGTTTGCTACTAATGTGGGAATGCCAATTCCTAGGTTGACGTAGTACTTATCTTGAACTTCTTTCGCAATGCGTTTTGCAATTTGGTTTTTATCTAATGCCATGATCTTTATTTTTTTGACTGAATTAATGTTGTGACTTCTTGAAAAAGAGTAGGAATGTCAACTATAATTATTTTCCAAAGCACAATCGTATTTACATTATCGTAAGAATGAATTAATTTGTTTCTTAAATCAACTATAATTCTACTGTAAGATATTTGGACGTTTGGATTTATTTTAAGGAGCTTGTTAGTTGCTTCGCCAATAATTTCTAGTTCTCGTTCTACTGCTCTTTGTTTTGTTATATTGCTTGTATAATCTTCAAAATTTCGTTTATACTGAAGATGTATGTCAATATGTTATATTGCATTTTTGATATCAGTCAAGAGTTTTAATTCTTCTAAAATCATACTATTTGTATTTTTTGACTGTCAATTTTTTGAATTAAATAAGGATTTGATAATGTTTCAATCGCCAATAAATCGACTTCTAACTTCAGCAAATCTTGTAAATCGTACAATAAGCCAAAATAATTATCAGCATACAAGACATAATCCATATTTTTAGGAAATTGGAATAAAAAATCAACATCACTCTTACTATTCATTTGGTCAAGTGCTGCACTTCCGAATAGAAATGCTTGTTCAGCACCATATTGTTTAAACAATTTCGTGATTTCTGGTAGTTTTTTCTTGATGTTAATATCCATAAATTTCAAATTTTGGACTGAATACTAATCTCCTTATTTCGAGACTGAAAACTGATTACTGAAAACTGATTACTTTTTCCTAACTGTTCTTTGTTCAATTCTTTTTTCAAATTTTTCGCCTTGAAAAATACGCTGCACCATAATTCCTGGAATATGAATTTCATTCGGATCTAGCATTCCTGGAGCAACCAATTCTTCCACTTCAGCGACTGTAATTGCAGCAGCACCCGCCATATTTGCGTTGAAATTCCGAGCCGTTCCTTTGAAAATTAAGTTTCCAGCTTCGTCACCTTTCCAAGCTTTTACGATGGCAAAATCAGCTTTGTATGCTTCTTCTAAAATGTGCATTTTCCCGTTGTATTCTCTCGACTCTTTTCCTTCGGCTACTTCGGTTCCGTAACCTGCTGGGGTATAAAAGGCAGGAATTCCTGCTTGAGCTGCACGGCATTTTTCGGCTAGAGTTCCTTGAGGTGTGAGTTCTACATCTAATTCTCCAGAAAGCATTTGGCGTTCAAATTCAGCATTTTCTCCTACATAGGACGATATCATTTTTTTGATTTGTTTCTTTTGCAGTAATAATCCCAAACCAAAACCGTCCACACCTGCATTGTTGGAAATACAAGTTAAGTCGTGTACATTTTTATTTACGAGTTCAGCAATGGCATTTTCTGGAATTCCAGAAAGTCCAAAACCGCCAAGCATTAGGGTCATTCCGTCTTTAATTCCTTGAAGTGCTTCTTGAACGTTGTTTACTTTTTTATTAATCATAACTGGTTATTTTTAAAAAATAAAATGATGTCAAATCCTTAAACCCCTAGCCCAGGTAGTAGTGGAAATCCTTTTTTTCAATTGCCTTGGACTTTAGTCCGAGGCAATTGAAAAAAAGATTGTAACGGATAGCTGGAAATAGCTCCTGAAAAAACTACAAATCAAATTCGTCTGTATTTTGTTCTAACTCTTCTACTGCGGTCGTATCTTTGACTTTCGGAACCCAACAATCGACTTTTATTGCCAAATTGGGTGGACGTTTAAATGCTTCTTTAGATACGGTTAAGGTTTTATCTGCGTAGCATTTTTTCATATACATTCCAAAAATAGGCAACGCCATTGTGGCGCCTTGACCGTAAGTGATGCTCTTGAAATGTGCCGAACGGTCTTCATTTCCGACCCAAACGCCAGTAACTAAATTCGGTACCATTCCCATAAACCAACCGTCTGATTGATTTTGCGTGGTTCCCGTTTTTCCTGCAATTGGATTTCGCAATGCATACGGATATCCCGTTACGCGATTATATCCGTTCCCACCGCCTTCTGTTCGCAAACGTCCGCCGGAACCGCTTTCAGTGACCCCTTCGAGCAATTTTACCACGGCATAAGCGATGTCTTTGTTCAAAACATCATGCGATTCGGGTACTGTTTGGTATAGAATATTTCCGTTTTTATCTTCGATTTTTGTGATTACTTCGGGTTTGATGTAAATGCCTTGATTAGCGAAAGTTCCATAAGCCGCAACCATGTCGTGCACCGTGATTTCTACAGCACCTAAAGCAATGGAAGGTTGTGCTGGAATTTCGGATTGAACGCCCAATTTTTTTGTCAATTCGACCACAGCTTCGGGTCCAACTCGGTCAATTAATTTGGCAGAAACCGTATTTATAGAAAGTGCCAAAGCTTTTTTAAGTGTTACCATTCCACGGTATTCGTTGTTTGAATTGCGAGGTGTCCACGTTTCGGTAACGTTATGTCGGCCTTGCGGAATGGTAAAAGGGGAATCAATTATCGAATCGCAGGGCGAATATCCTTGTTGCTCAATCGCTGTAGCATAGACAAAAGGTTTGAATGTAGATCCTACTTGTCGAGCCCCTTGATTGACGTGGTCGTATTGGAAATGTTTGTAATTGATGCCGCCAACCCACGCTTTTACGTGCCCCGTTTCAGGATCCATTGACATCACGCCGCTTTGCAAGAAATGTTTGTAATACCTTATGGAATCATTAGGAGTCATGATGGTATCGCGCTCTCCTTTCCAAGAAAAGACACGCATTTTGGTTTTGACTGCAAAGGACTTCATAATTTCGGACTCTTCTTTTCCTTCGGCTTTCATGATTCGGAAACGTTCAGAATTTTTTCGAGCACGATTCATCAAACTTTTAGTTTCCTCATCTGAAATTTTGATGAAAGGTGCATTTTTGTTCGTTTTTGCTTGATCGAAAAATTCTTCTTGCAAATTCGCCAAATGGGCATAAACCGCTTCTTCAGCATAAAGTTGCATTCGAGAATCGATTGTAGTGTAAATTTTTAGACCGTCGCGGTAAATGTCATAGTCGCTCCCGTCTGGTTTCTTGTTATCTCTGACCCAACCTTTCATAAATTCGCGCAAATATTCGCGGAAATAGGTGGCAATTCCTTCTTTGTGCGTTTGTAATTTAAAATCTAAAATTATGGGAAGTTGGCTTAACTTTTCACGTTGTACTTCTGTGATAATTTCAGATTTTTCCATTTGTGAAAGCACTACATTTCGGCGATTTTTTACTCCTTGAGCGTTTCGAACGGGATTATAAAGAGAAGAGTTTTTAAACATTCCAACCAACATAGCAGATTCGTCAATGGTTAAATCTTTTGGCGATTTATTGAAATATGTTTTTGCTGCAGAGCGAATTCCAACCGCATAATTATTAAAATCATACACATTAAAATACATGGCAATTATTTCATTTTTAGTATATTGACGCTCCAGTCGAATAGCAATAATCCATTCTTTTATTTTTTGGAAAATACGCATCACAATGTTTTTAGAGCCTTCTCCGTGAAACAATTGTTTGGCCAATTGTTGCGAAAGTGTACTTGCTCCGCCGCTTGTGCCTAAACTTGTTGCGGCACGTAAAGTTCCTCGGGCATCAATTCCTGAATGGTCATAAAAACGTTCATCTTCAGTTGCCACTAATGCATCAACAAGGTGTTTTGGCAATTCATTGTAAGTAATGGAGCTTCGATTTTCATTGTAAAATTTGCCAATAGTTTCTCCGTCGGAAGAAATGATTTCGGTGGCTAAATTCGATTCAGGATTTTCCAAATCATTAAAAGAAGGCATGTGACCTAAAGCACCCCAAGATGCCAAAAGAAATATCAGAAAAATACTTCCGATCCCAATGCCGAAAATCTGCCAAAAACGTTTGATGTAGAATGAAAAATCAGCATGAGCCGAATTTTTGTTTTTTTTGACTGCCATATTATTCTATTGTTTCAATTCTAAAACCTACTTCTGTAATTCCATCCAATGCTTTAATTCCTTCAATTTTTCCCGTTTGCCGCACAGCTTGTTGTATTTTTATTTTGTAATCTCCAACGGTATCAAACCTTAAATTTTCTTTGTAAAACAATTTGCTTTCCTTAATATCTGAAAAACCTTCTCCTAAAAGTGAGCCGTCCGGATTGGTCATTTGGTATTGCAAAGTATCTACTTTTGTTAAGCCGCCCGGACGTTCCATAGCAACAATGACGTACAAGTTATTGAATTGATAGGCTTGATTGGCTCGTAAATTTACAAACAAATTATACAATTTTGTAGTGTCTTCTTGTTTAAAATTAAAGGTTACGATGCTGTCTTTTTCCCAAGCCGTTCCTACCGATTTGTAATCATCAAACACACGTTTTTTGTCGCATGAAATAAAACAAACTGCTACTAATAAAAATAAAAAACTACTCGTTAGTCTCATTTTTCTTATTCGGAATTATGCGGTTATCGGGTTTCGGTTCGTTTGGATTTCTTTCAATTGGCTTTTTATTTCCAGAAGGTTTGTTTTTATTTTTAGGACGATTATTGGGATTTTTTGCAGGTGCAGGTTGCTCTTGATTGTCAGATGCTGGTGCATTTGTTTTCGCCTGAATGGCAGTGGGTTTGGTATTAGCATTCGCCGAATTATTCGGTTTTATGATGTTAGAGCCCGCCGGCTTATTGGCAACAATTGCATTTTGACCTGGCTTTTTCTTTTTTGAATTTCTATTTTTCTTTTTGGGTTGGTCAAAACGCGTTAAACTTTCTTGACCCATTGCGTTATTGAAGTCTTTTTCTGGAACTAAAGCGTCTTCAATTGCGAAATCTTCTAATGATGAAACTTTATTTTTCAACTTATTTTCTGCAATAATTTCTCTTACTTGCTCAATTTTCAGCACGTGCCAATTCGAAAAATTATCCGTGTAGGCAAACCACATCAAGCCTTTAAAAATATCTTGTTTTTGACAAATGGCGTCGCCTTTTTCAGTGTATAAACGCGTTTCAAATTCTGGAAAATCCTTCAATGCATCCATGTAAGTATCCAACTCATAGTTCAGACAACACTTTAATTTTCCGCATTGTCCGGCTAATTTCTGTGGGTTCAAAGATAATTGTTGGTAGCGTGCTGCGGAGGTATTCACACTTCTAAAATCGGTTAACCAAGTAGAACAACACAATTCTCTTCCGCATGAACCAATCCCACCCAAACGAGCAGCTTCTTGGCGCAAACCCACTTGTTTCATCTCAATACGGGTACTGAATTCTTTGGCGAAGTCCTTTATCAATGCACGAAAATCAATTCGATCGTTTGCGGTATAATAAAAGGTCGCTTTCGAGCCATCGCCCTGAAATTCAATATCGGAAATTTTCATTTCGAGCTTTTGAGCAATTGCTAATTCTCGCGCTCTAACTTTCATCGGATCTTCTCTGTCCCGAGCTGCAGCCCAAATATCAATGTCTTTTTGAGATGCTTTTCGATAGATTTTGGCGATTTCTTTACTATCGGGATTCGCGCCTTTTTTCTTCATCTGAATTCGAACTAATTCGCCTGTTAAGGTAATAATTCCGATGTCATGTCCTGGAGAAGCTTCTGTGGCAACAATATCGCCCATGCTTAAAGTAAGATTCTCAGTGTTTCTGTAAAACTCTTTCCTACCGTTTTTGAATCGGATTTCAGCACAATCAAACGGTTTTTCCCCATTGGGTAAACTCATGTTGGAAAGCCAATCAAAAACCGTTAATTTATTGCAGCTTCCTGTGCCGCAATTTCCTTTATTTCCGCAACCTTTTGGTGCTCCACCATCAGACGTTGAACAACTGGTACAAGCCATAATTTTATATAGAGTGTTATCTAGGATAACTTAAAATTCATAAATATATTTGGGGTAAAGATAGGAAAATTTAAGTTGATGTTTTAATAGGGAATTGCAATGATACTGTAGAAAATAATTAAACCCATTTTGCAGGCGAGAAATGGGTTTTACTCGTTGTGCAATCTATACTTTTAAATCTAAATTTCATCCTTAAAAAGTTTATAAATCAGCTTCTGTTTTTGGTCTATTCTGCTCAACGAAAAGCAAATGTATTTACGTTTTGAATGATTCTGGCGTTCTTATTCCGTCAGAATACGTCGTTAAATGATTGTAGCGTCAAGCGATAATTTGCTAAAGCATTTTTATCAATCTTCTGCAAAAACAGATAAATTCTCTTTAGACTCATCTACCAAGACGAATTTAGATTCTTCAATGCAATTTTTCTCCAAACAGGTTTTTTTTGAATGATTAATTGCGACACCTCCTCTGATTGTGTTTTTTGACGGAAAAGAACGTTTCATAAGTAAGACACTTTGTAAAGAAGTCAAAAGTCTTCAATTTTACAGATATTTCATCTTTTTTTTAGACGGTTTTTTAGGAATAGAAATTTTTAAATCATTGCAAAATGAATGAAGATAAATTAAAAAATGAATAAAAGATAGTGTCAGCACCTAGGACACATTTAAACTACAAATCAGAAAGTTATCAATAAAGCTGCGGAATTGTGTTTGATGCAATAATGGTAAAGGAACCTCTTTTCGGTAACCATTTTTGAGAAAAGATTTCAGCAATCAAGGGTTAATTATTTAATCAAAGCGCTTTTTTTAGCTTAGTTGGAGGTAAGAAAATCTTAAAAATAATTTCGCATTAAAATCTGTGACGATTTTCATAAACTATATAAAGACATAAAATCTGCTTTACCAAAAGTTTTTGTCGAAATCAATATTTCAAGGATTGCTTCATCAATTAGAATTTTAAAAGAAAGATTTGGTTATTTTTGTAGCCAAAATAAGTTCCATTGCATTTATACAAAAATCTTTTTAAGCAAACCGCCATTTATGGATTAGCGACAGTTATTCCCAGAATGTTCAGTTTTTTTCTGGTGCCGCTTTACACAAGCCTGCTTC
>Ga0105045_10006466_pt1 | contig 10373 bp, 9 predicted proteins | sample MAT02_FD_78089 | JGI IMG/M metagenome (GOLD analysis project Ga0105045, IMG submission 78089) | Freshwater microbial communities from Lake Fryxell liftoff mats and glacier meltwater in Antarctica - MAT-02 (megahit assembly) | ecosystem: Environmental > Aquatic > Freshwater > Ice > Liftoff...
ACCCTTGATAGCTTGCGGGGAGGAAACCGCTGCCAAAGCAATCGAGACCACCTGGAGGCACTAAACCACCATTGACCACGACGAACCCAGGTAAATTCTGATTGACACTTCCAAGTCCGTAATTGATCCAAGCTCCCATACTTGGCCGTCCCTGCAACCCGCTGCCCGTATGCAAAAAATAATTTGCAAACGTGTGCTCAGGAAACTCAGACACCATCGAACGAACGACGCACAAATCGTCAGCGCATTTCGCAACGTAAGGAAAAAGATCGCTAACCGGTAATCCGCATTCCCCATATGTCTGAAACTTCCAAGGACTCGCTAATACTTTGCCGTTGTTATTAAACTGCGTGGCCTCTACTCTAAAAAATTCGCCTGGATCTTTGCCGTTGTATTGCTCGAGCATCGGCTTGGGATCGAATGTATCGACTTGGGAAGGTCCGCCGTCCATATACAAGAAGATGACCGACTTGGCTTTCGCAGGATGATGCAACCCGTGTTTGGGCATTCCTGCTTTTAAATCGACTTTGGAATCCTGCGCAGGGTCCATTCCAAACGCAGGGTCATGCAATAGCGCAGCCAAAGCTGTCAGCCCAAAACCGCTACCGAACCTTTGCAACAACTCACGACGGTTAATGGGACTGGGACGAAATCGATTGCAATGAGACATGATTCTCTATTCTACCTTTGAAAGATAAACTCTTTCTTGTTGACAAGCGTGTGAGCAAAGTCCTCCCAAAGTGCTTGATCGCGAAGGGATAAGCCATTGCTGGCAGCGTACTGGGCTAGGAAGGCTCGAGCCGCGGCGAGTTCGGGCTCGTTAGTTTTTCTAGCGAACGCAGTCATCATCATCCAGCGTACTCTGGCATCCGCAGAGGAGTCATCCGCAGAGGAGGCATTCGCAGAGGAGGCATCCTCGAATGGAATCGTCTCGCAAGCTCTTTTGCCCCAGGATTTAGCCAGTTCGACTACGAGTGGATCGTTCATCATGATGAGGGCCTGAGCCGGTACGTTGGATACATTACGCCGGCCCATGGCACTAAAGGGTGTCGGAGTATCGAAGGCCAGGAACATGGGGGACAAAAAATTGCGACGAACTTCGATATAGATTGATCGACGGTTAGAACCATCAATCGGGCCGCTTTTGTCGGGACGTCCGCGTCCGTCCATGAATGAAGTCAAATGAACTCGTATCGATGGACCGTACATGGTCGAATCTAACCTACCAGCTAGGCTCAGCAACGCATCGCGAATGGTCTCGCCCTCCAAACGCTTTTGAGGATGATGGTGCATCCACTCATTCTTCGGGTCTAACGTAATGGAGTCGGTATCGGCGCGACTATCCATTTGATAGGTCCTCGACAAAACGATCGAACGGATCGTTTTCTTGATGGATTGACCCTGTGACCGAAACTGAGTTGCAAGATGATCGAGCAATTCGGGGTATGTTGGTCGCTGCCCCAATACTCCAAAATCATCGGTCGTCGGAACAATTCCGCGTCCCATCAAGTGGTGCCAAATTCGGTTCACGATGACGCGGGACGTCAACGGATTGTCCGGAGCATTGATGCGATCTGCCAATTGCAATCTTCCGCTGCCAGTATCGATCGCCATCGGCTCGGCGCCGTCCACAGCATTCAGAAATCGTCTTGCAACGAGTCGTCCAGGGTTTGAGGAACTACCGCGAATCAGAAGATGTTCATCTTCTCCAGTGCCGTCCGACATGGCCATCGCAAGCCGGGATGTCGTCTTCACTTGTTGCTGAAGTTCGCTGCGTTCCTTGGCCCAGTTCTGAACGATTGCATCCAGCGATTCCTTTGCCGATAAGTCGGCTTGCATTGCTGATTCGATCGATTGAACACATCGGTCGACTTGACCCGCGACGTCTGAGTAAGAAGCTTCGATTCGTTTTAGCTGTACCGGCGTTGCACCTTGAACAACACATTGAACCTCGAGCGTCGAATCGATTTCGGGCGTGAACTCCAGATGCAATCGATGGCCAACGTATCGATTTAGGTTTAAGGTCACCCATTGCCAATCGTCGGTTTTGGGAATTCCTAGGACGGTATCGCCATGAAGCGGTCCGGCGAGCAGTCGGTGTGAATCCACGCATGCGACGATGTGACCACCGCCTTTTAGTCGACAATGAACCGTATCTGATTTCAACGTGAACGTTGGCGATCGCAGCGTTCGACCGCTCCGCGGCAAGTCAGCAAGACGACTTTTTTGATTGGGAGACTTGCCTTCCTGTTTCTTCAGAACACTCCAAAAAGGGTCGGTGACGGCTGCATTGAAACGAGAATATTCAAGCTTGCTCGTCCCGTCGTGAACCGACAAGAAGACATCTGCTACTCGCCGTGGTCGCTTACCAAAAAGCTCACCGTCGGATTGAAACTTGGATTCGTCAACTTGGGAAAAGTCCACTACAACTCGATCCGTCAAGGATTCATCAATGAGAGTCTTGCCAGATTTGTTGAGTCGGTTCAATTCGCTCGTGGCTGTGGGTGCGAACTGATTTAGATGCCGAGATACTTCTGCTTGATACTTTGAATCCAACTCCGATAATTGCCACCTGACCCGTCGATTCTGTTCCAACGTGTCAAAGGCTACTTCGTGGTAATCACTGCTTTGCAAGAACCCTGCGATTGAATAGTAGTCTTCGGTTGATATCGCATCGAATTTGTGATCGTGGCATCTAGCGCAAGAAAGCGTTACGCCAAGAAAGGCCTTCGACATGACATCGATCATGTTATCGAAGCGGTCCGACTCGTCCTTACGAATATCGACGGGCGAATGAACCCACTCACCAAGATGCCAAAATCCCGTACCGAGCACAGATTCATTGAACTGCTCCTCAGGGTTAAGCCGTGGCGATTTCAGTAGATCACCGGCGATGTGTTCGCGTAGGATTTGGTCGTAGGGAACATTCGCATTGAGTGCGCGAATGACATAGTCTCGATACTGATAAGCGTACGGAGCGTCATTATCGAATTCATGGCCTCGCGATTCCGCAAAACGTACTAGGTCCAGCCAGTGTCGCCCCCATCGTTCGCCAAATCGTGGCGACTCTAGCAATCGATCGACAAGCTTTTCGGTTGCCCGCTCGCTATCGTCATCCAAGTACGACTGAACATCTTCGACTGTCGGCGGAAGTCCAATCAAATCAAAGTGGAGCCTGCGCACCAACACGTTTTTTTCTGCTTGGCCTGCCGGTTGGATCTGGGATCGCTCTAACCCCGCGAGCACGAAATGATCGATGTCGCACATCGGCCAAGCGATGTCAACTACTGACGGAACCGACGGAGATTGAATAGGTTGCCAAGCCCAGTGGCCTTGCTTGCGTTTTTGCAAGTCAAACACTTCGCGGGCAGGAGCGTTGACCAATCCACTTTCAGTGGGCCACGGTGCCCCCATTCCCACCCATCGCGTCAATGAGTCGATGGCTTTTGCTGGAAGTTTGCCTTTGGGCGGCATTTCGTAACCATCATAATGAATGGATTGAATAAGGAGGCTATTGTCTAGGTTCGCCAACGAAATCGCCGGTCCAGAATCGCCTCCCTTGAGCAGACCGTCTCGAGAATCCAGTAGCAACCCACCCTTGATGCGAACCGACTTTTGACTGTGACATTCAAAGCAGTGCTCCACCAATACAGGCCGGACTTCGACTTCGAAGAATTCCAATTGCTGAGCCGATGCCGCATTCTGATCCACCTGCCCAGCGCCGGATTGACTCAAGGCGATGAAAAAAAAGCAGCCCCACAAGAATCGTTTCCAACGGGAGGGTAGCGAGTTTCGTATTTCCATGCAATTTTTAGGCACGTCCGACGTCCATAAATAGCGAATTGAGAACAAGAAATCGCATCTAATTATATCCGCTGACACCGCAGTCTTGGCCTGATTTTTGTTGGAATAGCAAGCCCAGAGGTCGCTGTCAAAAAGATCGGCGGATACCAAAACGGAGGTTGTTGAGAATCAATATCAACAGAGGATTGCACTCCTTGGCCGACATAGCCATAATACAGTTTGGTTTTCGCAACAAACGTTGTGCTAAATCGAGACTAGCAACAGTATTGCTGACCTTTTTCAACGCGGAAACAATGGACTCAACCAAGAGTAATCCGGAGTGCGATTTAGCTGCACCCTTGCAAGACGAAGAGCCGGCTCAACCAAGCAGCTTTTCCAAATTCCCGAAAATCGTGCCGTTTGATGAACTTTGTCGGTGCGGAGACGAGATTTGGATTTCAAATGGCCTTGTTATTTACCGCCTCCAGCGTACCAAACTAGGAAAGCTGATCCTAACCAAATAACTGGCACTGAAAGTCACCGAGCAGTCGCAAACTTAATCACATACCTTGCAAATCCATAGCCAAAGCTTTTGGCCTGATGCGTTGAGAGCCAGCTCCAATTTATTAGACGCTATCACCCATTTAGTTTCGAAGCTGGTTTCGAGGGTGCAATCGGCCACCGAGTCAATCTCCGCTTCATAGGCATTTAGTGAAATTCGATATCTAGTGACCGAGTGCTTCAACTCGTGGATCTTGGGCCCGACAATGAGCTTCTGTCCGAATCTTGCTTGAAACTGCTCCGCAACAGCTCGAGTTTGCGAGCCAGCGGATTTGCATTCCGTGACGTCAAACCGAGGGAAATCCCAGAGTCCTGCCCATCTTTCTTCCGAAGTACATCGTCGCATCAGCATCCGTCCTTTACTGTCTCGAATAACCAACGCGACTTCACGCAAATCGGTGTACTCTTTAGGACGCTTAGGGGCCGGTATCGTCGCTTGCAACCCTGAAGCGAAAGTAGGGCAGAGTGTCTTCACGGGACAAATCAAGCAGAGTGGATTCTTTGGCACGCAGACTTGCGAACCCATTTCCATGAATGCTTGATTGAGGTTTCCACTACCCGAACGCGACGGCAGGACTCTTTCGGCGAAAGACCAAAGATGCAACTGCGCCGTCTTGGATGAGGTCTCCTGCATCAAGCGGAGAAGGCGGGCGTAGAGCCGTTGCGTGTTGGCCTCAACAATGGGAAACCGTTGGTCAGACGAAAAGGAAAGCACTGCACCGGCTGTATATCGTCCTACCCCAGGCAATTCGCTCACACTTTTGTAATCAGTTGGAAAGACTCCGGCATGCTTCGTTTGGACTTGCTGCGCCGCCTGGTGCAATTGCCGGGCTCTGCGATAGTAGCCCAGACCAGCCCAGTGACTATAGATCTCGTCCAACGAGGCCGATGCCAAGGCCCCTACGTTTGGAAACGACCTGAGAAAGCGATGGTAGAATGGGATGACCGTTGCAACTTGGGTTTGTTGCAACATGATTTCACTGACCCAAATCTCGTAGGGATCCGAGGTGTTTCTCCACGGCAGGTCACGGCCATTTTCGGAATACCATTTCTTGGCAAGCCTGCGCAGTTCCGACAACTTTGCGGGCTCCCAGACGTGGACGTCATCCTCTGCTGTCATCTTCTCGCTTACCAAGAATGACGGGCAGCTGAAACTTCTCGCGGGTCGGCATTCTTTGAATTGGAATATCGAATTGGCTGGCGTCTAAATTAGGAAACACGAGACGCTCAAACTCAATGCTAACTTCTTCTCCTTCGGCGAAATTTGCAAGTTGCTTTCGAAGATCATCGAACAGCGTGATGGGCGCTCCGTTTACTGAAAGTAGCCTGTCACGTGGGCGCAGTCCGGCCATTTGGGCCGCGCCATTCGGAACCACTTTATCAATAACCAATGAATTGCCGCCGCACTGGACTCCAAGAAATCCCCCTCGAGAAACAAACAACTCAACACCATCCATTGAAGACTTCAGTTTTTGGTTGCCGCTCGGTGTAACTTGAGTTCCAAACAAGTAAACGTTGCCCCACACTGGCAATCGGGTAATCAACTCCACTGCCTCATCACCAATGGGCGAGTAAATGATCTCGAGTAAGTCCAAATCTGGTGCGTTCTGCAAAACGCTGAGGTCGTCTACCGTGAGCTTCGTTTCAATCAACTGCAGCTTTTTCAGTTGAGGCAGTGTGATGACTTGCTCCAAAATCGCGCGGTCAATCTGTGGCCCTTTTAGTCGAGCGAACTCGATACCGATCATCCATTTCAGGCAACTGAGGTCTGCGGCGTTTCCAGTAAAGCTGCGGTCGACTACCAACGGTTGCTTGACATCGACTCGACCACTCATTACTTGCAGCATGCGATCTTGTACCGACGCCTTGCAAGCAACCAGTGACTCGATGGCATTGTCTCGTTGTTCAGCACCTATTACTTGCAAGATCTTTTCTGCACGAATCGATTTGCTAGTCGTTCGCGACGCAGCCAGTTCATTCAGCGAGTCAAAAGCTAGTTTTCCAAACCCACTGCTAGGATCAGAAGCGATCGAACCCAAAAAATGAAGCAGTCGATCCGCTTTTTCGCCGGTCGCTTCGTTCGCCGCCTCAATCACCAGAGGAATCGCATCCTGCTGATACTTTTCGAGGCGAAGCGTTGCTAATTGCCGTTTTGCGTAGTCACCGGATCCAAGGTGGTCGATCCAACCAGACATCTCTTCGGAAGTCGGGATCGGGATACTCCCGCCCTGGTCTGATGCTTGAGATTTCGTCGATTGAGATAATGAGCGGTCCGAAAGTGCAAGGACAAACAGTAGCGTTAGGAAACAAAACTTTCGCATGTGAGAATAGCGGTCAGGACCGCTTGCCCAAAGATGGTTCCGTGAGACACAATGCGTCTCAGTCAGCATTGCTTGTTGATTCAATTTGAAATTCATTCCGACCATTTTACTTCTGCGAACTTACAAGCAGCTCCGATGGAACATAGTTTTATAGCATGGGCAAAACAAAGAGCAGCCCGATTACCCAAAGTTAAGCTTGGAATCGGGGACGATTGCGCTTTGCTCGGTGCAGAATCCCTCGATTCCAGCCGGTCCGATTTAGTTGTAACGACGGATTCTCTTTGCGACGGAACCCATTTCATTCTATCCGAGTGTGGAGCCCATGCGGCAGGCCGAAAATTAATGGCTGTCAACTTGAGCGATTTAGCCAGTATGGCTGCAAAACCCATTTCTGTCTTCCTCTCCCTTTGTTTGCCCAAGGAAAACGCTGGGGATATCGCAGCTGGAGTATTCGAGGGAGTGTATGAATTGGCAGAGAAATATGGCGTTGCAATCTCGGGCGGTGACACAAATGTATGGAACGGACCACTCGTGATCCACATGACGGCAATAGGAAAAGCCCCGTCTGGCAGCAGCTGGCTACGCAGCGGTGCCACGGCAGGAGACGCAATTGTCGTGACCGGACGTCTAGGCGGAAGTATCCTTGGGAAGCATTTGTCGTTCGATCCGCGACTCGAACTGGCTTCGGAACTATTTGCGCTCGACCTCGTATCAGCGGCGACTGACATCAGCGATGGTCTCGGGATCGATTTATTGAACATGACTGTGGCTAGCAAATGCGGTGCGGAGGTTTGGTTGGAGCAGGTTCCGATCAGTCCCGAAGCAACTCTTTGTTCGGAAAAATCAGGACGAACGGCCCTGGAACATGCACTGGGCGATGGCGAGGACTTCGAGCTATTGCTTGCTATTCCAAAGGATAAAATTGTTGCGATTCCAAAAGAAATTGCCGGGATCCCTCTAACACGCATTGGGACCTACGTCACTCGAACCGGCCTATGGTCCAAGGATAAGTCCGGGGTGAAACAGCTGGCTCCCAGAGGCTATGTCCACGGTCAATAGGCGTTTTGCAGTGTTCGTGATTTCCGTAATCGCTGGAATCCGCGATTCGTTCTTCACTTCGATTGTCGGATTCAATTTTACGGTCGCGTTGCGGACGGACTGTTTAACTCTTTAACATCGCGCCGGGGATCGCTGTTTTCGGGCGGACTCAACAAGCATCCTGAAGCTCGATCCTGAGCCGATGATTTTCATTGAACGAACCGCTTTCGCATAACCTACACTCCATCTTAACGTTATCTTCATTCGATCTTAACCTGCGACGAATACCCTCTCCACTAAGAAAGAACCATGAATGTCACTTCATTTGAGCCAAGACTTGACCGAAGCACACAACTCCTTACTCAAGCTATCGGGTAGCGTTGAGGATATGATTGCATCGGCAGTCCGATCACTGGTCGAACGTAAAGGAGCTTTGGCCGCTGAAGTGATCGGGCGGGACAGCCAGATTGACCGCAGCGAGGTGCGAATCGAGGAAGACTGTTTGAAAATGTTGGCACTTCACCAACCCGTCGCAGCGGACCTCCGCCGCATCACCACAATGATGAAAATCAACAACGATTTGGAGCGGATCGCGGATCTCGCATGCAACATTGCTCAACGTGCAGACAGCCTCTGCCCGCATCCCGAGTTTCCGATCCCGCCCGGAATCAATGAGATGGCTCTGATGACCACATCGATGGTGCGGCGAAGTCTGGATTCGTTCGTTCAGCGAAACACCGAACAAGCCCATGAAGTCATTAAGGAAGACGACAAAGTCGACGCAAAGAATGTCGAAGTGATCGAGACTCTCAATTCATTGATGTCGCGAGACAATACGCAGATTTCGGCCGCCATGCATTGCTTTTCAGCGTCACGCCATTTGGAACAAATTGCCGACCATGCGGTCAGTATTGCGGAAGACATCATCTATATGGTGGATGGGGTCATTGTTCGCCATCGACAAATACTTCAACGAACCAACGTAACTTAGTTTCTTTACTTATTACAAGTATGCCAATCTTTCAATGTCAAAAAGTAAAATACTAGTAGTAGAGGACGATCGAGCTCTTTCTGAGATCTTGGTTTACAACTTGGAAAAGGCTGGATACGACGTTTTGAAATCCATGGATGGTCGAGACGGACTGAATCAGGCCCAGTTGCGATTGCCTGAAATTGTGTTGCTCGACGTGATGCTCCCCGTGCTGGATGGAGTGGAGGTGTGTCGACGTTTGCGTTCGGCTCCGGAGACCGCATCGACGACGATCATTATGCTAACGGCCAAATCGGAAGAGGCCGATCAATTGATCGGTTTTTCGGTCGGCGCTGATGATTACGTAACCAAACCATTCAGTGTCCGCGTACTCCTCGAGCGAATCAAAGCCCTAACGCGTCGCAAGTCAAAACCAAAGGAAGAAGAGACGGAAACGGTGTCGAGGTTTGGTATTATGCTTGATCGCCGTCGCTATCGCGTGACGGTAGAGGACCAAAACATCGATCTTACCAAGAGCGAATTCAAATTGCTGGATACTCTCATTCGACAACCCGGTAGGGCTTTTGATCGCTCGGAACTAATCGATTCGGCTTTAGGCGAGGACACGCTCGTTTTGGAGCGAACCATCGACGTCCATATCCGTGCTCTTCGCAAAAAAATTGGCGAGAAAGCCGAAGCCATTGAAACGGTGCGAGGCGTTGGATATCGGTTCCGCGAGGACTAAAGCCCAGAAGCTTGAATTCTCAGCGATTCCGTCACCATCGCAAAATCGAAGTTCCCCAGGAGAGCCCTGCCCCAAAGCCGCACATCAAAACGATGTCACCTCTCTTAAGCAATCCCGCTTGGTTCGCGTCATCCAAAGCCATTGGAACGCTTGCCGCTGAAGTATTTCCATACTTATCTAGATTAACGAATACCTTCTCTCGAGGGATACCGAACTGACTGACAGCAGCTTCGATGATACGAATGTTCGCTTGATGGAGAATAACGAGACTGACGTCGTCTGGCGATAACCCGGCCGCTGATAGCACATCTCGAGCACTGTCGGCAACAATGCGAACCGCCCACTTAAAGACCGTTCGACCGTCCATGGCGAGATACTGGCGACCGCTGTTGATCGAGTCGATGGTCATCGGCTCACGTGACCCGCCAGCGGGTACACAGAGTGCGTTGATCTCGCCCTCAGAACCTAATGCAAAGCTAAGCAAACCAGAAGGGTTTTCTTGCCCAGCCTCCGTTGGCTGCAACAAAGCAGCTCCAGCGCCATCTCCAAACAAAGGATAAGTCTTCTTGTCGTTGGAATCCACCGTCCGACTCATTACTTCGGAGCCAACGATTAACGCGTTCCTCGCCGCGCCGCTCCGAACGAACTGAGCGCCCGTCACCAACGCATACATAAAACCAGAACAGGCCGCGTTAACATCAAAGGCGGGTGCAATGCAACCAAGACGCGATTGCAACAAACAAGCCGTGGATGGTGTGATGTGGTCCGGAGTTATCGTTGCGCAAATGACAAGATCGACTTGCGAAGGAGCGACGTTAGCGCCCGCCAATCATCTGAGAGCGGCTTCGTAAGCCAAATCGCTCGACGCCTGATCTGGATACGCTTTTCGTCGTTGAAGTATTCCTGTTCGCTGGACGATCCACTCACTATCGCAACCCAGTGCTGCGAGATCCTC
>Ga0105045_10006468_pt1 | contig 10373 bp, 6 predicted proteins | sample MAT02_FD_78089 | JGI IMG/M metagenome (GOLD analysis project Ga0105045, IMG submission 78089) | Freshwater microbial communities from Lake Fryxell liftoff mats and glacier meltwater in Antarctica - MAT-02 (megahit assembly) | ecosystem: Environmental > Aquatic > Freshwater > Ice > Liftoff...
GGAGGGTTTGAGGTGGGATGTCCGAAGGGAAACGATTGTGTATGCAGAGGTCTTATCGTTAAACCGCGAGGGCAACGCCCGGCGATCGCGGCCCGATGGGAGGCTATGATTTTAACAACCCGAAGCATGAGCGAGGGATTGCGGCTTGCCCCTCGCTCACGCTGCGGGTTGTGATGCTGCAGCTATCGCAGGGTTATGTCACAAAATCACAGCCTCTGGGCACGCGGTTAAACTAAATCATTCCGACTAACTTGCCGTAGTGTAGTGGATAAGAACCCGAAAATGGTTGGGACGACTCCCCAAATTTGCATCTCGAATCCAAATCTCATTCCAAGCACCGAAAAACTTCGAGTATGATGACCTAAACACATTTTGAATGGATCGGAACTTGGATGATTCAACGATTGCTGCCTCTATCGCTCATTTCCCTCGTTACGCTTGGAGCGCTTCAAGCGGACGCCATCGACTTTGAGTCGGAGATCCGACCATTGCTGAAGAAGCACTGCATCCAGTGCCACGGTCCAAAGAAGCAAGCCAACGGGCTCAGGCTCGATTCGAAAAGCTACGCATTTCGCGGTGGCGACGGCGGACCGGCGATCATGTCGAGCTCAAGCCAGACCAGCAGCCTCATGCTGCGAATCGAAAGCAGTGACGCTGAGGAAAGGATGCCACCGGAAGGCCCCGCGTTGCAACCGCCCGAACAAGAGCTTATCAGAAAGTGGATCGATGAAGGCGCATCGTGGATTGAGACCGATGAGGACCGAACCGCTTTGCACGACCCTCGCCGCGACCATTGGGCTTGGCAGCCAATTCGCAAAACGATTCCACCTGAGCCAATAAAGCCAGCTTCAGTAGATGAGGCACTGTCTCACCTTGAGCTTCGAACCGAGATTGACTTGTTCCTGCACGCCAAGCGAGACGAACTCGGACTCAAGCAGTCGCCCGAAGCCGATCGTCGAACGTTGATTCGCCGGCTCTCATACGATCTGCTTGGATTGCCCCCAACGCCCGAACAAGTTCAAGCTTTTGAATCGGACAAGGCCCCTCTTGCCTACGAGAATCTGATCGATCGAATGCTGGACTCACCTCACTATGGAGAACGATCGGCACAGCACTGGCTAGACATTGCGCACTACGCAGACACACACGGCTTCGAACGCGATCAGATCCGCGAACACGCATGGCGCTATCGCGATTGGGTCATCCAAGCATACAACTCCGACATGCCTTTCGATGAATTTCTTCGAAAGCAAATTGCCGGCGACGCCCTAGCCCCTGACGATCCGTCGTCGGTTATTGCAACCGGTTTTCTTGCCGCTGGTCCATGGGATTTTGTCGGACAAGCGGAAACGCCCAGCCCCGTCCTGCGTCGACTAGCTCGAGCCGACGATCTCGACGACATGATGACACAAGTGATGGCTGCAACCACCGCTGTAACGATCAATTGCGCTCGATGCCATGATCACAAACTGGATCCAATCTCGCAGCGAGAATACTATACGATCAGCTCTGTGTTTGCCGGTACCAAACGCGGCAACAGGTCTACCAGTGCCCCTTCGGAAAAAAAGAAAGATGACGAGAAAGTTGCATTAACGAAAGAGATTCACGAGCTCAAGAAACAGATCCAATCTCTAACCGCAAAAGGCTGGGACTTGGCCGATGTTGTCGGAGGCGGAAATGGACTTGGAACAGGCCTGATAGGAGCCGGAATCGATCCGACTTCGGGTGTAACCATCAAGGATACCCGAGGATTTTTGGACGTAGCGGTCCCAAACAGTTTTATAGAATCACCGTTGCCAATTGTTGACGGCGTAGCAATTCCTGACGGCAAAGACCTTGGGACCGTTGTAATCTCATCGACGGGTCTTCATGCGAGCAACATTCCTGCGACGTCGGGTAAAGCCTGGGATGCAATTCGCAACGGTCCCGTTCACTCGCAGTTCTCGACCAAACTCCGCGACGTCGAATACAACGATGGCCTTCGCAAGCTATTGTCGTTGCATGCAAACGCCCTAATAACCTTCGACTTAACGGAACTCCCAGCGATCCCATCAAGTCCTGTAGCCCGAAAACTTGGCCACACCCTTCGCGGCGAAGTCGGGTACTTCGGCCAAACACACAAGGAGGGTGCAAGTGCTTTTGTTTTGGTAGACGGAAAGATCGTGTTCCAGCGAGAACAGTTCGGTCGAAACGACGGGGTCGCGACGATCGACATCGCTATTCCCGATGGTGGACGTTTTCTAACGCTGATCGCAACCGACAGCGGGAACGGAATCAGTCACGACCAAGTTTGCTTTGCCGATCTGCGAATCGAGCAGGTGGACGAAAACGCGTCAGATACCAAATCCGATAGCGAATCCAAAAAGGAAGCGAAAGTAGCGAGTCTTGAGCAAGAACTGGAATTGCTCACGAAACGACTGACCTCCATCGGTGAAGTGGACAAAGTCTATGGAGTGCTGAGCGAAGCCCCACCAAAGGTTACTTTGTTGGCTCGGGGCGATACCGAACAACCTCGCGAGGAAGTCCAACCAGGGGCAATCGACTGCGTGATTGGGTTGCCCAACTTTTCTCTGCCTGCCTCGTCGTCCGATTTAGAGCGACGGCTCCAACTCGCGAAATGGGTTACCGATAGTGAGAATCCTCTGATCTGGCGCGTCATCGTCAATCGAATCTGGCAACAACACTTCGGCGTCGGAATCGTGTCAACGCCGAGCGACTTTGGCCTAGGTGGTAGCTTGCCAACGCATCCCGAATTGTTGGATTGGCTTGCAACAGAACTTAAGAACCGAAAGCAATCGCTCAAAGCAATGCACCGGCTGATCTGTTGCAGCGCTGCCTATCGTCAACAATCGCAGGTTCAGCTTGGCACCGAACCGCATCCCAAAGGCATCGCCGTCGATTCCTCCAACCGATTTCTGTGGCGTCAAAACTCTCGGAAATTGGACGCAGAATCGCTGCGAGACGCGTTGCTTTCCGTCAGTGGACAACTGGAGACCGCAATGTTCGGTCCGGGGTTCCGCGAGTTTGAATACAAGGAAGAGTATGCCCCGGTCTATTCTTACGTGACGAAGAATGATCGAGAGTTTTTCCGTCGGAGCATCTATCGATTTCGTGTAAGGACCACTCCGAATCCATTGCTTACGACACTTGACTGTCCCAATTCAGCAAATCTAACACCGACACGCAATACAACCACCACGGCACTGCAGTCCCTTGCAATGCTGAACCACGACTTTCTCTTACAGCAATCCGAGTACTTTGCAAAACGACTGGAACGCGCCGACTCCAGGTTGGTAAATCAAGTGTCGTTCGCGTGGAGTTTGGTTTTCGGGCGTGCGCCGTTGGATAGCGAACGCGACGCGGCTAGCGACATCATTCAAAAGCATGGATTGGCGACATTCTGTCGCTATCTGCTGAACGCAAACGAGTTTGTTTCCATAGATTGAGCTTTAGCCATGAACTACTTGCAAGCGAACGGAATGAAGAAACCTGGCAACTTCATACTTGGTCGTCGACAGTTTTTGAGTCAGCTCGGGAATGGGTTTGGTGCATGTGCGTTGATGTCAATGCTCCACGCCGACAGTGTGCGAGCCGACGAGACAGCGACAAACGGAAACGTCTCCGAAGCGGCCACGCTGCATCATCCTGCTAAAGCGAAAGCTGTCATCCAGATTTTCTGTCCAGGAGGCTTGAGCCACGTTGATACCTGGGATTATCGGCCGGAACTCGAACGACTACATGGCACGCCGTTTGACTCCGAGCTTGGCAAGCAGACTTTTGCAGGTGTGGCGGGTGAGTACGCAAAGAGTTTTTGGTCGTTCCATCAACATGGCCAATGCGGAAGATGGATGAGCGATTTGTTTCCGAAGCTCGCGAAACATGTCGACGACATAGCGTTTATTCATTCGATGCAAAACAAATCGGCGCTGCATGGTCCGGCGATGTTCATGATGAACAGCGGGTTCATTCGGCCGGGTTTTCCGAGTATGGGCTCATGGGTAACGTACGGGCTGGGCAGCGTAAATGAAAACTTGCCTGCGTTTGTGGTTCTGCCCGACATGCGAGGCTTACCGCCCGGCGGAGTCTTGAACTGGAACGCGGGATTTTTGCCGGCGGTACACCAAGGAACCGTACTAGAAACCGCGGTCAACAAACCTCCGATTGCCAATCTTTTTCCAGCCCAAGGTCGAGAGCTAGAGCTAGAACGAAATGGATTGGAGTTTTTGCAAAAACTCAATCAGCAGCACGCTTCTACGCACCTAGGTGACTCGACGTTGGAAGCACGGATTGCAAGCTATGAGCTAGCCGCGAGATTGCAATTGAGCGCTCCCGAAGCTGTGGACTTGAGCAAGGAATCTGAGGCGACGACTCGGATGTACGCACTCGATGACGAAGACATTGGTCCCTTTGGTCGTCAATGCATTTTGGCGAGGCGAATGGTTGAACGGGGGGTCCGTTTTGTTCAGATTTTTTGTGGAGCAGAAAATACGAGTAGCAAGAAGATTCGCCCCAACTGGGATTCCCATGAAGACATCGTTCGAGATCACGGCTACTGGGGCCGAATTTTGGACACTGGAGCAAGTGCACTTCTGGCGGATCTAAAGAAAAGTGGACTGCTCGATTCGACGCTTGTCATCTGCACTAGCGAGTTTGGACGGCAACCGTTCATGCAAGGCAAACAGCGTGGACGAGATCATAATCCTGGCGCGTTCACGGCGTGGCTAGCAGGTGGCGGGATTCGCGGCGGGACCAGTTACGGCAGCAGCGACGCGGTTGGCTTCAAAGCGGAAGAAAAGCCAACGTACTCCTACGATCTCCACGCGACAGCGCTGCATCTGCTGGGAATCAACCACGAACGCCTGAGCGTTTATCATGATGGAATTCAACGACGCTTAACAGACGTTCATGGCCAAGTTCTGTTCGATCTCATTTAAGACGGATTCGTTTTGCCAAGCGGCGTTCGTTACTCGCTAACGACTTCACCGCCGCTCCTTGAGCCCATGGCGCGCCAAGCCGCCAACTCGATCGAATTGCTGACACCGCGAATCGAACCATCCATGAAGAAGACTTGCACGAGTCCAACGTGATGGCTGCGACTGGTAACGACGGCATAGGTTGGAATCGTCGTGGAACGTCCCTCGCGCATGCTGTTGAAATCGATGTCATAGGTTTTGCCGGAAACAAGGTAAGGGCAAATCGAATTTGGCGAAAACGTTGTGGTGAAGCCGGTTTGATGCACGCGAGCATCAACCCATTCCGTGTGCCCCGAGTCGGCTTTGAACTCACCGCCAAACGTCCCAAGTTCGCTCGGTGAAGTTGGGACAGCAGCAATGCCAGCGGGATTGCCACCATCGCGAAGATAAGGAGTAAACGCCTTGACCTCCGAAATACCGATGGTGTTGCTCAAGCCGTCCGTTATGTCGGCAACACGGGAGGGTTTGTTAACCTGAAAGACACCGCTACTTTGACCCGCAGGAGGCTGCATGATGTGCCAGAGTCCAACGTTTCCCGCGTAGTTCAATGGATAGTGAACAAAAGTAGGGCCGTCAGGTCGTTCGCGATCATTGGGTTCGCTCGGGCAAAGCAGATACGGCACACGGACCTTTGCCACATTTGGCTGCTGGCTTATAGGAAGTTTGTAGTCGATCAAGTTCTGAAGATTCGATTGTTCGACATACGGAAGCAAGCGTGTATGAAAACTCCAATAGACCAAGCTTCCTGATTCTTTATAGTCTCCAAGCGGTGGAAAACGCTTCAACGCGGACTCGTGATTGTGCAATGCGATGCCGCTTTGACGGAGGTTGTTCGAGCACTGCATGCGACGGGCAGCTTCACGAGCCGATTGAACTGCTGGCAAAAGTAACCCAACCAAGATTCCGATTATCGCAATTACCACCAACAGTTCCACCAGCGTGAACCCACGCGGTGTGTGCCTCGGCTCTGGGTTTACAAACATCTTTGGACTATTCACAGTTGCTCCATTCTTGAGTTGAGTTGCTTCGACGACGCAACTCAACCTTGGTTCAGCGAGCTGTGCGAGTCAGTTAGAACTGCATTGTTAACCTGAACCAACAACTATATGTTAAGAAACGGAGAGTTTTCAATAAATTTAGTTCCGAACCCCTGTCTCTAAAACAAAGTATTCAAGGTCACCCAATGAGCAAACCCGCGTATGGCGAAGCAAAACGCAACGATGATCAGGATGTGGATGATTCCGATTCGCCGTTCGTTTCCCGTGAGCTCGCCTATCTGGGACGAATCTTTTTTTGCCGCGAACGATTCCGTAAGAAATGCATACCAAGAGTAACGTGAAGGCAATCGCCGACTTGATGGTTCCAGGCCATTGAAAACCAAAGAAGATGCCCGTGTAGAGCAAGAACCCTGCCGACAGCGTTGCGATCAACGCGACCATTGTTGAAAAGATGAAGTTCACTAGCAGCTGCTCAAGCCGGAAAGGACTTTACATCCATAGTAACTCTCGTTCGATGGACGTTGGAGTTGTGTAGAAAAACTCCTTGAAGCCTCAATTCGCATACCATAGCCACTAGCAGGATTGGCAGAATAGGGATATGAAAGAACTCTTGGAATTCGCCGGCAACCGTAACTCCGATGGCAAGCAAGCCGTAGTACGTAAACGCACGTTGGCCGGCAGTTGTGGCTAGGCAAAGAATGGGCAGCAGCAATATGCAAAGATCATAGTGGTAGGTATGAGGACTAATTAAGAGAGTCGATCCGAGAATCATGAGCCCCTTCTCAGGTGAATCGACAGCGAAGTGACGGTCCTCAAAAACGCAATAAAGCAAGTAGATCGAAAGCGGGACGCAGATAGCCCATTTGCACCACTGCGTCAGTTCCGTGGGCAGGCTGTAAGCCATCGTCATGAGATTGCAAGACCATTCCAGTCGGTAGCCGATGTTCTCCGCATAGTTCCCTGTAGTCCCTACCACCTTGGCAAAGGCCACCCACGTTTCAATTGGAACAAGGCAGGCCGTCGTCCCCCAAATCGCACAAACGCTCACGCTTGCTCCGACAAAGAAACGCCACTTACCATTGCGAAGCATGACCAACGGGAGCAAGAAGAAAAGGGTCGGTTTGATCGAAAGGATTCCGAATACCATACCTGCTGCATAATCGCGATGGCACTGGAGCAATCTCCAACTAAGGCAGATCAAAAACAACCAACAAACACTTTTTTGCCCGAGGGTTATCGAAAACAAAAGAGACGGAAAGAGAACCATTCCCAACCACAAAAAACGCGTTTTGTTCTCAACTTCTCGGACCGATTTTCTATCTTCGACCCGTTGAGTGTGATTGGCGATATCGGCAATGAACTTGGCGGAAAACCAAGCGGCACCGATTAGCATCAGCAACCAAGCCACGACTGCCGTTCGATAGGACAACAAGGCGAACGGAGTAAACAGCGCGTAATGCGATGGTGGATAAACGGGCGGAAAGTACTGGTCTGTTTTCCAGGCGAAGCCGACTATCGTTGGATCGTATTGCCAAGCCCGAAAGACTTCAACGTTATAAAGCTCGGAGATATGTCCGGTCAAAACCATGCGTGCTCCCACCCATTCTTGGAGGAAGTCAGCACCGTAGGCCGTTCCTGTCTCTTCGGCATTCCACGCGTAATTTGGCGCAAAGAGCAAATAAGTACATGCAATCCCCACGAAGACCAATAGCTGAGCCCATTTCGTAGGCGCACCAAAGTGAGCCTGCCATGTGGACGTCTGACCGATAGATCCCGGATTAGGAATTGAGTTCATATCTAGATGCGGTCGCTAGGAAGGGTGACCGTCGGTTTGATGCTTCGCAAGTACGCTCGTTGAATCATCAAGCAAAGTTCGATGAGGTCCTGGAGCATAGGCAGCAAGGAGTCCCAGTCAGCGACTGCTTTGCGGTCCGCTTCGCTAGCGAGTTCATGGATGATTGCTGCAATCTGCGGCATCTCGATTGTCTTGGCGATGTCTTGAAGCGTTTGCAAACGTGACTTGAGCACTAGAGGATTGCGTGAATCGAAACTATGAATCACTCGTTCCAATTGATAGCCGATCATGATTGCGTGTTGGTCATTCATGTCCGGATCGGGCAATAGACCTGCTGGCCGCCAACCCATCGGCGAGTCGGTAAACTTTTCGACGAGAATTGGATCGTAAAGTGTCCCGGCTTGCTTGCGTAATTCTTGCAAAGCTGCTTCATGACTGCGTGGCGAAGCAGCCAATTCCGAAGTCATTGAGTCATAGGCATTGGTGATGGCGATGATTCGCGACCCTAGAGGTATGCTATTGCCAGAGACGCTTCCAGGGCCCGCGTAAGGAGCGTTCTGGTACTTCAGGATGTCGATTAAGTCCGTCGAATGAAAGGCCGTTCGCGCAATTTCGGACCCAAGTCGAACGTGATTTGCAAGTAAGGATTGATTTTCTGGGCTCAAGGTATGCAGCAAAGCGATCGAGTCGTTGTCGGCTGTTCCAACGATACCGATATCGTGGAGCATCGCCGCGATTTCAAGTGAGTAGAGTTGACCGACTGTCATCGTTCCTCGTGCAAGCTCGACCGACATCTCAGCAACCCGATGGGAGTGCGCTGCGATTTCTGGGACGCGATGCGACATCGCGGCATTGAGAGTCACGACGGAGTGATAGGAGATCGGGTGTTCCTCGATACCGATAGACGCGATGGCCGTGGCTTTTTTTCGTTCCGCTTCGACTGCATCCAGTTCCATCTGCAAACTCCAGCAGCAGACGGCATTTCTGCCCCCGTGTTTGGCCGCGTACAATCCCCTGTCGGATTGCTCTATCTGAGCTTGTAGGTTCGGAGCACCGAAGAGGCTGCTCGAAACGCCAATACTTGCGGTTACTTTGTAGGGGTTCGCAAGGTGTTCTTGGATGCCGACGCGAATACGTTCGGCCATCGCAACCCCCTCATCAACGGTTGCTGAATCCATCGTGACGCAAAACTCTTCGCCACCATAACGCGCTAAGGTTGCGTGGTTTCCGATGAGCATCTGAACCGTCTTAACCAAGTCTATCAACACCGCATCGCCAGCAGCGTGACCATGTTGGTCATTCAGTTTCTTGAAATGGTCTACGTCCATCATGATGGTGATAATGCCGCGGTCCCCTAGGTTGCGTTGTGGCCAAAGAGCCTCAACCTTTTCAAATAGGGCGCGACGATTCAACGCACCAGTCAATCCATCTCTGGAAGCGAGTTCATGCAATACTTCGTTTTGACTTCGAATCTGCTCCTTCGACACCTCCAGGTCCGTCAACGCTTGCAAGAGGTCCTTGCGCTGAGACTCCATGACGGTAATGTCCTCAAAACTTATCAAAGCTCCGGAAACGCGTTCATCCCCATCAAGGACGGGGGTCGCATTCACCACGAAGCTAAGTTCTTTTTCCTCGCCAACTTTAAGGTGGACTTTGACGGCCGTCTTTTGCGAATGTTCCCTGAGCGCGAAGTCCCACGGCCATTCTTCGTTGGATTCTCTACGCCAAGGCAAATCGCTCAAGCTCTCACCGAGTAAATCGTCCGTTCGACGATCTACGCTTTTGGAAAACGAATCGTTAACGAGAAGCATCTTGCCTGACGAGTCCAAGATCACAACCCCACCCACGATCGTGTCGAGCGTATTGCGGACCCGTTTTGGGACGGCGCTTTTTGGATCGAGCACGCTTAATGCTCGGGATAGAAAAAACGAGAAGCTGCCAACGTTAAGAACAAAACCAACGAGAAGGAGCAGGAACCATTTTACCAAAGCCGAACTAAAGGTCGCGTTCGACGGTTCGAAGGCAATTTCGAGTTCCGCAAATGTCTTGTTTCCACGGTCGAGCGGAACACGTACTTGATTGATGTTGGACGCGTCCTTCGGTTTCAATGTCCAGTGACGATTGTGGTCTGGGCTAGCATAGAGCACCATCCCGTCATACCGAATGATGCTTAGGCTTTGGAGTTCGGTATTTTGAATCAAGGCAGCTCGGCAGGATTTCTGTAGTCCATTATTGTCTTTGTTGGACAAAAAGGATGCGCAACTCACCGCCAATTCTCGACTTACTTCCTGTCTTGCCAGCTGCGTTTGATTGTTCTCAAAAGGGATCATTCCAGAGATTCCTCCAGCCAACATCGGTCCAAACGACATCGTCGCAAGGATGATCGCCATTTTATAGGTGATCTTCAGCCGAGGCATGAAAAGGTTTTCCGGATGGTAAAGGGAGGGTGTCGTCACCCCGAGGGTACAAGCCACGTTAATGTTGCTTACTTCTGACCACGAGCCAAAAAACAATGCACTCTTGCACGAAATTACTCGTCTACGTGCGCAATGAAATCTGTTTTTAACGATTGTGACGGTTTCACGGACCTTTTCGTTTGGGTGCTAA
>Ga0105045_10006469_pt1 | contig 10372 bp, 10 predicted proteins | sample MAT02_FD_78089 | JGI IMG/M metagenome (GOLD analysis project Ga0105045, IMG submission 78089) | Freshwater microbial communities from Lake Fryxell liftoff mats and glacier meltwater in Antarctica - MAT-02 (megahit assembly) | ecosystem: Environmental > Aquatic > Freshwater > Ice > Liftoff...
GGCGGCGGACGTGCAGGCGGGTCCATCACGGCGGCGCAATTCATCCAGCGCTTTGTGCAGGGCCGCCCCTGGGCGCATCTCGACATCGCGGGCACGGCCTGGAGCAGCAAGGACGCGCCAACCTGCCCCAAGGGTGCCACGGCCTATGGCGTGCGCATGCTCGATCGCATGGTTGCTGATCACTATGAATAACACCCGGTGCTGAAACCGCGGCGCGAGCCCTCCGCGGGCGCGCTGCTGCTGCGGCCCATTGCCCTGCCGCATCCTTCCGGCTTTCTCGGGCGGCCGGGCGAGGTTCTGGAAATCTCCCCGCGCGAGCGCTGGGTAGGATCGGATGTAGCCTCATCCCAGGCTGATTGGGAAAGGGTGGGTGCGTCGTGCATCGCGGCGGCGGGCGACGCACCACGCGTGGCGTTGGATGCGCGCGGGCTTTCACCGCCCTTCGCGACGGCGCTCGCCCTGGGTGCAGTGCTGCGCGCCTGGCGTTTCGAGCGGCTCAAATCCCACGGCACCAAAGCGCCACGCCGTATCGAATGGATCGTGGATGATCCGGCAGCTGTCGCTCCCGACTGGGCGCAGGCGGAGGCGGTGCTGGCCGGCGTGGCCTTCGCCCGCGAACTCGTGGCCGAACCCGGCAATCACCTCACTCCGCGCGCCTTCACCCATCGGCTGCGTGCGCTCCGCGAAGAGGGCATCGAGGTCGAGGTCCTCAAGCGCAAAGCGTTGCAGAGGCTCGGCGCGGGTGGCTTGTTGGCGGTGGGCCAGGGCAGCGTGCATCCGCCGCGTTTGGTGGTTCTGCGCTGGAAGGGCAGTTTCGCCGCTCCTCCCGTGGCGTTCATCGGCAAGGGCATCTGCTTCGACACGGGCGGAATTTCTATCAAGGGTGCAACCGGCATGGAGGCAATGCGCGCCGATATGGCTGGTGCCGCAGCCTGTGCCGGGGCCGTGCTGGCGCTGGCACGCCGCCGCTCGCCCTGTCCTGCCGTGGCCGTGCTCGCCATCGCTGAGAACGCGACGAGCGGCCAGGCCTATCGCCCCGGCGACGTGCTGCGAATGATGAGCGGGCGCAGCGTGGAGGTGGTGGACACCGACGCCGAAGGCCGCCTCGTTCTCGCTGACGCGTTGCATTACGCCGCCACACGCTGCAAGCCCCAGGCGATGCTGGACCTGGCCACCCTCACGGGCAGCGTCGTCACCGCCCTTGGGCATCACCGGGCAGGGTTGTTCGGCAATGACGCCGCCCTGGGTGCCGTGGTCGCCGCGGCGGGCGAGGTGGTCGGCGAGCGCGTCTGGCCGCTGCCCATCGGCGAGCGGCATCGCGAGGATCTGAAAAGCGAAATCGCGGATTTGCGACAATGCGTCCCGGCGGGGACGCGCTTCACCTCCGATGCCTCACACGCGGCGGCGTTTCTGCGCGAATTCGTGGGCGGGCTGCCGTGGGCGCATCTGGACATCGCGGCCATGGATACCGCCGAGACGGAGGGCATGCTGGCGGCCAAGGGCACCCCCACGGGCTTTGGAGTGCGGCTGCTGGATGCACTGGTGGCGCGGCATTTCGAGGACCCGCACCGCGTGTGATGGCCCTAGGCCGGATCGCCTGTATCCGGCGCCATCCCCGCCGCCTCGATCCCGGCGATGCAGCACTCCTCATCCTTGGGCGACGCGTCGCCGGAGATGCCAACCGCACCCAGCAGCCCATGCGCCGCATCGCGCACCAGCACGCCACCAGGCACCGGCACGGCACGCCCACCCGTGAGGTCCGACAGCGCATTGGTGAAGCCCGGCGCCGATTGCGCACGGCGCGCCAGTTCGCGCGTGCCAAACCCCATCGCCAGCGCGCCATAGGCCTTGCCCATCGCGATGTCGGGACGCAGCAGGCTCGCGCCGTCTTCGCGTTTGGTCACCTTCACATGCCCGCCCGCATCGAGCACGACGACGCAAAGCGGCAGCAGGCCGAGAGCCCGGCCCTTGGCGAGCGCCGCATCTGCGATGATCTCGGCCTGAGCCAGGGTGAGGCCGTTGACGGCGGCGGGATGGGCGGGCTGCGGCATGGGAGTTTCCTGAGGGACAACGATGCCGCGCGGATGAGCCCTTCGCCGCAGCGCGTCAAGCACCGCCGCGGATAAAGCCGCTCGGGTCCACCGCTTCGCCCCGCCGGCGCAACTCCACATAAAGGGTGGGCTGGCCCGAGGAGGGCAGCACACCCACCGGCTCGCCAGCCTGGATGCTTTGGCCTCCGCCGACATCCAGCCGCTCCATCCCCGCCAGCACCAGATGCTGCCCCGCCCCGCAATCCAGGATCACCATGCGGCCGTAGCTGCGGAAGGGCGCGGCAAAAACCACCACACCGCCGCAAGGCGCCGTGACCCGCGCGCCGGGCGATGCCGCGAAAGTGAGGCCGCGCGCCGGCCCGGCCTCGCCTGGCGCGTTGAAGCCACGCAACAGGCGCCCCGCGACGGGCATGTGGGCCACCCCCTCGTAGGCGGGGGTCGGTGGGCGCGGCGCGGCAGCCGGCCGCGGCCTTGCCGATTCGCGCCGCACCTGCTCGCGTTCGAGGCGTGCCAGCGCCTCCTCCAGGCTGCGCGCCCGCGTCACGGCTTCCTCCGCGCGGGACAGGGCAGCGCGTTCGGCGGCGCTGCTTTCAGCCAGGTTCTGCCGCGCCGCCTCCAGCTGTCGGTCCAGGCTTGCCGAGGCGAGGCGCGCTTCGGTTTCGGCCAGGCTGAAGGCGCGGCGCTCCTCCAACAGGCGCTGGGCCTCGGCACCCGCGCGGCGTTCCGCCTCGCGCAGCCTGGTGGCCATGGATTGCGCCTCATGCAGCATGGCGCGCAAGGCGGCGAGGCCCATCGCCACCTCGGCCGGCGGCAGGGGTGCGGCGAGAAGGATGGGCGCGGGCTGGGCCGCCAGGCGCGTCAGCATGGGCAGAAGCGGGGCGATCTCGCGCAGCAGCCGCGCCTGCTCGGCGCGCGCGGCGGCTTCGGCGGAGCGGGCGGAGTCCGCGCGGCCAGCAGCGGACAAGGCGGCGCGCTCGGCCGCCTGGACACGGGCAGCGCCTGAGATGCGCTCGGCGGCGAGGCGCTCGGCCTGTGTGGCGGCTTCGCGCGCGCGTTCGGCGGCTTGCGCGGCACTCGCGCGCTCAGCCTCGGCGGCGCGGCGCGCACCGGCGGCATCCTGCGCTGAGGCGGCAGAGGAGAGCAGCAGGAGCAACAGGGCGGCGGCGCGGATCACGCCCCTTGGTAAGCGCAGCGCGAGGGGTGTCGCCAGCCTTTCCTTCGCGTGCGAAAACGACGCGGCAGCACAGGGATCTAGCATATGGCCGAAGGGCGTCTTTTCATCGGCAATCGCCGCTACTCCTCCTGGTCACTGCGCGGCTGGCTGGCGGTGAAGCTGTCCTCCATCACGGTGACGGAGGTGGTGCTGCCGCTCGCGGGTGCCGGCGGCAAGGGCAGCCCGGCGGTGCTCGCGGCCTCGCCCAGCGGGATGGTGCCTTACCTGGAACATGAGGGCGCGAAAATCTGGGAGAGCCTGGCCATCGCGGAATATTGCGCGGAATTCCAACCGAGGCTCTGGCCTATCGAGCGTATCGCCCGCGCCCATGCGCGCAGCATCGCCTCCGAAATGCATGCGGGGTTCCGGGAGTTGCGCATCAACATGCCCATGAATCTCGGGCGGGAATTCCCCGGTCGCGGCCGCACCGAAGGGTCGCTGGCCGATATCGCGCGCGTCGAGCATGTCTGGGCCGAGGCGCTTGCCGCCCATCGCGGCCCCTTCCTGATGGGGGCGCAATTCACCATCCCCGATGTGATGTTCGCCCCCATCTGCGCCCGCTTCCTCACTTGGCAGCCGGAGCTTTCGCCGACCAGCCGCGCCTATGTGGCGGCAGTGCGCTCGCATCCGCTGATGGAGGCCTGGTATCAGGCAGCGATGGCCGAACCCGCCGAATGGCTGCTGCCGAAATACGAGAATCCGGCATGAGCCCGTTCGCTCTTGCCCTGGATCATGTGGGAATTTGCGCCCGGGAACTCGCGCCCATGGTGGCGCAGTTCGAGGCGTTGGGCTTCTCGCTCTCGCCCATCGCGCAGCAATCCGGCCGCCCCAAGCCCGATGCGCCGGTTGAGCTTTACGCGACGGGCAATCGCTGCGCCTTCCTGCAACATGGCTACATCGAATTGCTCGCCATTCTGGAGCCGGGCCGCTTCGACAATGGTCTTGGCCGTTTCATGGCACGTTATGAGGGGCTGCACATCCTGGCCATGGGGATGGACGATGCCGAGGCAAATCTCGCGCGCATGCGCAAGGCTGGGATTCCCATCCCCGGCATCGCGCATCTGGAGCGCCCGGTGGATGCGCCAGGTGGCCCGCGCGCGAAATTCTCCCGCCTCCCCTATCCCGATGCACCCGAAGGCCGCCTCCAACTGATCCAGCATTTGACACCTGAGCTCATTTGGAACGAGCGCTGGATGGACCACCCGAACCAGGCGGTGGCGCTGACGGAACTCGTGCTGGTCAGCGCGGAGCCAGCCGTCACTTCGGCGCGGCTGTCCAAGCTGACGGGGCTGGTCATCGCGCCGCGGCCGAAGGGCGGGTTCGTCATCCGCTTCCCCGGCCGTTCGGGCGTCGCTGGCCCGCAGGCGCCGGCGATGGAGACCCGGGTCGCCATCCTGGCGCCGGAGGATTTGCCGGCAACATTACCCGGCCTGGCCATCCCGGACCTGCCCTTCATGGCTGGTTTCTTCGTGCAAACGGCCGACGGCAATGCCGCAGTGAAGCGGCTGCTGGCCCATCTGCCTTTGGTGGCATTGGAGGCAGGCGCGCTGATGGTGCCGCCGGGGCACGCGGCCGGCGCCGCCCTGGTGTTTCACCCATGAGCCACGCCGCCGTGATCGGCCGAAGCCTGCGGATTTACCACGCCCCCGCGCGGCGCCCCGGGCTGGACGCGTTTCATCGCCGCTTCCTGGGCCCCGGCGACCTCGCCTTCGATGTCGGCTGCCATGTGGGCGATCGTGCGGCCAGCTTCCTGCGGGTGGGCGCGCGGGTGGTGGCGGTGGAGCCGCAGCCGCGTCTGGCGCGCGCGCTTCGCTTCATGTTCGGCCGTAATCCGGGTTTCTCTCTGATCCAGGCGCTGATCGGTGCGAGTGAGGGTTCGGGCGTGCTGCGGCTGAACTCGGCCAACCCCACCGTCGCCTCGGCCAGCGCGGAGTTCATTGCCGCAGCCAAGGGCGCGCCCGGCTGGGAGGACCAGGTCTGGGATGCGGAACTCCCGCTGCCCCGCATCACGGTGGATGCACTGATCGCCACGCACGGCATGCCGGATTTCGTGAAGATAGACGTGGAAGGCTGGGAGGCGGAGGTGTTGGCAGGGCTTTCCAACGCGCCGCGCGCCCTGTCCTTCGAATTCACGACGATCCAGCGCGGCGTGGCTGAGGCCTGCATCTCGCGCCTGACCGCGCTTGGACTGCGCCACTTCAACGCCTGCCTGGGCGAGAGCATGGAATGGGCCTTTCCCGCCCCCGTGGGGGCCGTGGCCATGGCGGAATGGCTCCGCGCGCTGCCGGCTGAGGCCAATAGCGGCGATGTCTATGCCGCGTTGGAGCCCGCTTCCCTGGCGGCATGAACCTCCTCCGGCGTGGCCGCGAGGCCGCGCGCCACCAGAAAGCGCGCGAGGCGGGGCGAGGCAGTCAGCACGCAAAACGGGATCGCGAGCAATAGCCCGCCTGCCCAAGGCAGCGCGAACCAGACGGCCCAGGGTGCCGTCAGCGCCAGGAACCCGAAGGCCAGAAGCCCCGCCAGGGTGTGAAACCACAGCAACCCTGCCGCGTCGCCCCAACCCACATCCCGCTCGGCGCGGTTTTGCGCGCCCCAGCCCATCCGCGCGCCAAAGGGCAAGGCCATCAGGAAGCGCGCCTTGTTCACGCAGCTGATGGGCGAAAGCACCGTGGTGAACAGGATTTCCAGCGCCGCCCCCCGCGCGAAGACGCCGCGCCCGCCGTAACGGCGCGCCTGCTCGCCCTGCATCAGCACCTGGGCATAGCCGGCGAGCTTCGGAGAATGCTGCATCGCCCAGAAGAGCAACATGAGCGACCCGAGGTGCAGGCTGCTCATCTCGTCGAAGCGGCCCGCCGCGGCGAGAATCGCCGCCAGGATGAAGGCCAGCACCCAAAGCGGCGCGCACAGAAACAGCAGGATCGCCTGGATCAGCTGGAACCGCGCCATGCCGGAAAGCCCCGGCAGGCGAAGCAGTGCCAGGTACTGCATATTGCCCGCGGCCCAGCGCAGGTCGCGCGACATGAACTCCGGCAGGGCTGGCGGATTTCCCTCAAGGCTCCCCGCTTCCTCCGGGAGGCACCAGACCTCCCATCCCGCGCCGTGCAGCCTGATGGCCTCCACCTGGTCATGGCTGAGGATGGTGGAACCGTCTGGCAGCTTCGCCAGCTTCCCGTGCTCGCGGAAGGGGGCGATGCGGATCAGTGCGTTATGCCCCCAATAGGGGCCCTTGGGCCCCTGCCACCACCCCTGCCCCGTCGCCCAGGCGCGCATTCCCGCCCGCATGCCGAACTGAAACATCCGCGGGAACACCGACGAGATCGGCCGGCCCACGATCAATTGTTGCAGGATGGCAATGCGAGGTGCGGCGTCCAAGGTGGCGGCGAGGGTCAGGACCGCCGCCGGCGACATGACGGAATCGGCGTCGAGGGTGAGCAGGTAGTCGTATTCCCCCCCTTCCTGGTCCAGGAATTCCATGATGTTGCCGGCCTTGAAGCCAGCATTGTCGGTGCGTCGCCGCAGATGGATGCGCTTGGCGTCCTGCGGGCGGGAAGCGCGGAAGGCTGCGATGGCGGCATCCTCGGCCGCGCGGAATGCAGGCTCCTGCGTGTCGGAGAGGAACCAGAGGGAAAAATGGCTGGCCGGCAAGCCAGCGAGGAGAGGGCCAAGATGCGCGAGAATTGGCGCCATCTCCTCATTGCGGAGGCACAAGGCCAGGGCAGTGCGGCCAATACACCCCCTGGAGGCTTCCCGCTGGAGACCTGGGACCACATGCGCCGGCGGGTCCCGGGTGAACATCAGCACCGCCCAGCCAAGGAGCGCATTGGCTGAAGCCAGGGCGATCCAGGGGGAAATCAAAGCCAGGACGATGAGAAACAGGCCCTCCGGGACCAGGAGGGCTGCCAGCGAGGGTGGAGTGGGAATGATGGAGGCCAGGAGCAAGGCAACCCACAACAGGGCACCGAGCCCCAGCACGGCAATCGGTCTGTAGCGCATGAGAACAGGCTTACCCGAGAATCAGGTCCAGATCACGGCGGCCGGTCTTGATGCGCGGCTGGCTGCAAGTGCGGCTAGACCGAAGCCTGGACGACGCTTTGCCGCGAAAGGCTGACTGTCAAATATTCGCGGTTCCATTGCCCATGCCATCTCCGGACATTCCGGCCAATGCATGGCGGCAGAGATCGGATCGGGGTCAGGCTGAAACGATTCTCCAGGCGACGTGACCAACAACGCCCACCAGCGCGGCAGAAGCGGCGAGGAGGGTGAAGCGCAGCACCAATAAGGCGAATTCGCCGCGATTAATGTCAGAACGGTCAGACATTCTCTTTTTCCTTTCCATTGTGGGCTGGAACACGCCTTACCTATACGGGCCATCGCCAGGCATGCAACCAGAAATTCCATTTTCCATATTAAAATAGAGACAGTCCTGCTTATTGGTATGTTTATCGTCCTCGGCCGCGTTGCGCTCCAGGTGGAGATGCAACTCGTTCTGCCGGGCAAGGTCGCGCCCTTCCGCCACCATAGGCAAAGCGCCTTAAGATTTGCTGTCGCGGGGAACGACGCATCACCGCGCCGGGTGGCGAGGCGCATCATGCGGCCTCGTGCTCCAACCCAGTTGGCAATGGGACGATCACGGCAATACGGGCGGAGCGTTGAAGATGTGGCTTGCCGGGCTGGTCATGGCTTGCGGCGGGTCTTCGAGACAAGCCCGCTGAACATTCTGGCGGGCAATGCTGATCCCGAGACGCCGCCCTGGAGCGATACACTCGCCGGCCGTAGCCGCAAATTTCGCCACATCGTAGCTCGCAGCCCAACGCGCAGAAATATTTCGGCTATCCGGACCGCGCGCCACAGGGAAAGCTGGGTCTATGGAGCGTGATTAATTTGAAACGCTTGAGCACGATTGCCGCGCTCCGGCGCCCAGCATCACCCGGCGATCTCGCTGCGAAACACGTCCAGCAGCTTCAACGCCCCCCCCGGCTGCACCCAGTGCCAGAAGGTCCAGCCATTGCAGCTCGGCGCTTCCTGCACGGCTGAGCCCACCCCATGGATGGAACCGCGCGCCGTTCCGCAGGCAATGGTGCCATCGGCCATCACGGTCGCATTCCAGCGGCGATGACGGTCGGTCAGTGTATCCCCCGGCGCGATCAATCCCCGCTCCACAAGGCTGCCAAAGGCGATGCGCGGCTGCTCCTTTCGTGTGGGCGTGGCCGCGGTGATGTCGTCGCTCCACGGAACCACGGCCGCGATGCGCTCCTCGGCGGCGGCCGCATAGCCGGGGTCGCGCTCAATGCCGATGTAGCGCCGGCCCAGGCGCTTTGCCACTGCCGCCGTGGTGCCTGAACCGAGGAAGGGGTCCAGAATCACATCGCCGCGCTGCGTGCTGGCCAGGATCACGCGATGCAGCAGCGCTTCCGGCTTTTGCGTCGGATGCACCTTGTTTCCCGCCTCGTCGCGCAGACGCTCGGTGCCCGTGCAGAGCGGAATGAACCAGTCGCTGCGCATTTGCAGGTCATCATTCAGCGCCTTCATGGCGGCGTAGTTGAAGCGGTATTTCGCCTCCTGGCTGTGTGCTGCCCAGATCAGCGTTTCATGCGCATTGGTGAAGCGCCGGCCGCGGAAATTCGGCATGGGATTGGCCTTGCGCCAGATCACGTCGTTCAGGATCCAGAAGCCGAGATCCTGCAACGCGGTGCCGAGGCGAAAGATGTTGTGGTAGCTGCCGATCAGCCACAACGCCCCATCGCGGCGCAGAACGCGGCGGCATTCGGTGAGCCATTCGCGGGTGAAGCGGTCATAGGCCGCGAAATCGGTGAAGTGGTCCCAGGCGTCATCCACCGCATCCACCAACGAATGGTTGGGGCGATGGAGAGCGCCGCGCAGTTGCAGATTATAGGGCGGATCGGCAAAGATCGCGTGGACGGAGGCCGGCGGCAGCGCGCGCAGATTCTCGATGCAGTCGCCCAGCAAAATCCTGTCGAGCGGAACGTCGAGGCCAGCGCCCAAGGCGGGTAATCCCTTCGCGAATCGGAGTCCTGACAATGCGGGAGCAGGAGTCACCGCGTCAACAGGGCTTCTTCCACCGGACGAAAACCACGCCGGTGATGCGGGCAAGGCCCATGCATGATCAGGGCCGCGCGATGGCTGGCCGTGGCATAGCCCTGGTGCCGCGCAAAGCCATAGGCGGGCCAGCGAACGCACAGCCGCGCCATGCCATGATCGCGCACGGTTTTGGCCAGGATGGACGCAGCGGCGATGGACAGGCTCAGCCCATCACCGCCCACCACGCATTGCACGGGGCAAGGCAGATCGGGCGCGCGGTTCCCATCCACCAGCGCGAGCGAGGGCGCGACGGCCAGGCGCAGCACAGCGCGGCGCATGGCGAGCAGCGAGGCGCGCAGGATGTTCAGCCGGCCAATCTCCATGGCGGAAGCAGCGCCCAGCGCCAGCACCAGCATCCCTTCGGACTCCGCCGCACGCAAAGCAAGTGCCGCGGCGCGGCGGGCAGATTCGGAGAGCCGCTTGCTATCATCCAGCAGGCAAGCAAGTTCCGGCGGGCAGGGCCGCAGGAAGAGCACGGCGGCGGCAATGACGGGGCCAGCGAGCGGGCCGCGCCCGGCCTCATCCACGCCCACCGCCAAGCCGCCCGCGGCAGTTTCCAGACTGAAATCGGGCACCGGAAAAGGATAGACCGGGCAGCGCCTGGCGCGAAATCCTGTAGGTGCAATTTAGCCCTTGCGAATTGGCATGACTTTTTTTACATGACGTCTGGTTAATCAATAAGCAATATTGGAGATGTCCATGACCCGCTTCCCACGCCGCAGCTTGATGACGGCTGCCGCCACGCTGGCCGCCCTCCCGCTGGCTGGCAGATCCGCGCTGGCCCAGCCGGCCCTGCCCGCCGGCTGGCCGGACCGGTCCATCCGGATCATCGTGCCCTATGCGGCCGGTGGCATTACGGATGTGATCAGCCGTGGCACCGCCATCGGTTTGCAGCAGGCGCTTGGTCAACCCGTGGTTGTGGAGAACCGCCCTGGCGCCAATGGTACCATCGGCACGCTGGCCGCCGCCCGCGCTACCCCGGATGGCACCACCATCACCATGGGCATCA
>Ga0105045_10006470_pt1 | contig 10370 bp, 7 predicted proteins | sample MAT02_FD_78089 | JGI IMG/M metagenome (GOLD analysis project Ga0105045, IMG submission 78089) | Freshwater microbial communities from Lake Fryxell liftoff mats and glacier meltwater in Antarctica - MAT-02 (megahit assembly) | ecosystem: Environmental > Aquatic > Freshwater > Ice > Liftoff...
ACATTTGGCAAGTTGATAAACTAAAAGGGTACAACGGAGATTCACTTACCCAAAAATTATACAACAATATTAAATATAACGGCCAATCTGTATGGAATGTGTGCCCTGTAAAAGGTGGTTCTTCAACTTATACCTCCAATATGTGGTTTTTGTCACAACGCCCTAGCGATTTGCAAAACGACACAGTTTTTTTACATCAAATATCTAATACAATTGCTTCTGGTAATGCCACACTAACACAAAAATTATTGCGCACCAATACTTCTTATGGATTACAACCAAATGCAATACAGCCTAATGGAAAAAAATTGCAAACCAATGATGCCCGGATTTTATCTGCTTGTTATGAAAATGGATTTATTCATTATGTGGGCAACACAATTGATCAAGCCATTTTTGCCCCTGCAGTTTATTATGGTGTTGTATCTAATGTTTGGGGCAACAATACTGCAATTGAAGGAAAAATAATTAGTTATGATACTATGGATATTGGCTATCCATCAATTGCATATATTGGCGGTGGTAGTGGCGATAATAGCATGCTCATCACATTTTCACATGTTTCACCAACTCAATTTCCAGGAACTAGCACTGTATTTGTAGATAGAACTGGAACTATTTCTCCACCTGTATTTGTAAAACCAGGTACAGGAAACATAGAAGTGATTAACGATAGTATTAACCGTTGGGGAGATTATACAGGCAACCAACGCAAGTACAATGAGCTTGGAGTTTGCTGGATAAATGGATCTTTTGGTGCCGCAGGGCAAAACCGTACTTGGATTGCCAAAATTAAAAGTAACGATCCATTATTAAGTTTAAAATCTACCTCATTATATGCTGAACCAATTATTGTTTATCCTAACCCTGTAAATGAGTATGCTACTGTCGATTTTACCAGTAAACAACCTACAACAGTAGAATTTATATTACTAGACTTGCATGGAAAAATAATTGCAACCTTACTTAGAGACAATGCAAAATCCGGACTTAACCGCTTTTCCTTTAACATAAATCAAATACCAGCAGGTACCTATTTCCTTACCATTAATGAAGCGAACCATGCCATCCAATCAAAAAAAATTATTATTCAGCATTAGTATTTGCGCAGCAATTTTTTGGGTGGCATGTAAATCTAAACAAGCACCGCCACTCGTAGAGCCTAAGCAACCCATTGAGTACCCAAGACCTGCAACAGATGGAAATTTAGACTCATTAAAAAAAGTGCTTGACGGACAGCGAAAAAATCGCATTAAATAGGAATAAAAATTCGATAGCTATCTTACTATCAAATTTAAAAGCTCTTATATTTGCAGCTTAAATATTTATCCAAAATGACCAAAGGATCCGTTTCGCAGTTTATAGAAACCCATTTCAAACACTTTAATGCCGCAGCTTTAGTAGATGCCGCAAAAGGATATGAAACACATTTAACCGAAGGTGGCAAAATGATGGTAACACTTGCTGGTGCAATGAGTACTGCTGAATTAGGTAAATCTCTTGCCGAAATGATTCGCCAAGGGAAGGTAGACATTATCAGTTGTACAGGGGCAAATTTGGAAGAAGATATTATGAATTTGGTAGCACATAGCCATTATAAAAGAGTACCCAATTACCGTGATTTATCCCCACAAGATGAGTGGGAATTATTGGAAAACCATTACAACCGTGTTACAGATACATGCATTCCAGAAGAGGAAGCCTTTCGTAGGTTGCAAAAACATATTTATAAAATATGGAAAGATGCCGATACTGATGGTGAGCGTTTTTTTCCGCATGAGTATATGTATAAAATTTTGAATAGCGGTGAGTTGGCTCAATACTACGAGATTGACCCAAAAAACTCGTGGATGCTAGCCGCTGCTGAGCGAAATTTGCCCATTATCGTTCCAGGCTGGGAAGACAGCACCATGGGGAATATTTTTGCCAGTTATGTAATTAAAAAAGAGATGAAGGCAAGCACCATAAAAAGCGGTATTGAATATATGGCTTGGCTTGCAGATTGGTATGTAAAAAATAGTGAAGGTAAAGGTGTAGGATTTTTTCAAATAGGTGGTGGTATTGCTGGCGATTTCCCAATTTGTGTAGTGCCAATGTTGTACCAAGATATGGAAATGGAAAACATACCGTTTTGGAGTTATTTCTGCCAAATTAGTGATTCCACCACTTCCTACGGTTCCTATTCGGGTGCGGTGCCGAACGAAAAAATTACTTGGGGGAAATTGGACATAAAAACGCCAAAGTTTATTGTAGAAAGTGATGCCACAATAGTAGTGCCATTGATCTTTGCTTGGATTTTAGGTTGGTAATTGATTAAAAAAAATTACTTTTTTGTTCATTTATATGATCGTTTTTTTGAGAATCTGTTTCCTCAAATAAATCTACCCTGTAATTTATTTATTGCTATCGTGTGTCAATTTAATTTTTAGTTTAAATAATTGAATAGTTAACCGAAATCTGTGGGTGGACGAGATAGATAGTAGCGTTATTAAACGCTCAGCATCGGTATGGAATACTCTTTTTTGTTGAGAATTCATTTTTACAAAGCCAGTAAAATTTATAAATATACCCATATTTGCAGCATGCACCTTAGCAATCGTCAGCAATTTTTACAACACCAAGCGCAAACAACTCGGTTTCCATTATTACTTGAGTTTGAAAAAGCTGAAGGAATTTATCTAATAAACAAGGAAGGCAAAAAATGGATTGACCTGATTGCTGGCATAAGCGTGAGCAGCCTTGGGCATGGAAATAAAAAGGTAAAAGAAGCCATTAAAAAACAAGTAGACCAATATATGCATTTGATGGTGTATGGCGAATATGTGCAAGCCCCACAAGTGCAATTGGCCAAACTGCTTACCTCTGTATTGCCATCACAACTGGATTGCGTGTATTTTGTAAACTCTGGAGCAGAGGCTACTGATGGTGCCTTAAAATTGGCCAAAAGAGTAACAGGCAGAAGTGGCATTGTTGCTTTTAGATATGCCTACCACGGCAGTAGTCACGCAGCACTAAGCCTAAATAGCGAAGAGGAGTACAAGCAAGCATTTAGGCCTTTATTGCCAGATGTTTCGTTTTTAACCAATGGCGATTGTGAGCAATTAACACAAATAACCGATAAAACGGCTTGTGTAATTATTGAAATTGTGCGCGGAGAATCAGGTTATATTCCTACTGACGAAACTTTTTTGCGCGCGTTGCGTAAACGTTGTGTTGAACATTGTGTGTTGCTTATTTTTGATGAAATACAAACAGGGATGGGGCGCACTGGAAAATTGTTTGCCTTTGAGCACAGCGGAATTATACCAGATATTTTATTACTAGGAAAAGCGCTTGGTGCCGGTATGCCTATTGGTGCCTTTGTGTCTTCACACAATATGATGATGACACTTGCTGAAAAACCTATTTTGGGACATATTACTACTTTTGGTGGGCATCCTGTTATATGCGCAGCAGCACTTGCAGGCTTGCAAGAATTATTGGCTCATAAATGGATAGCCGAGGTTGCAGAAAAAGAAAAACTTTTTCATACGTTACTGGTGCATCCTGCTATTAAAAGTATAACGGGCAAAGGATTAATGCTGGCATTGGAGTTTGACAGCTTTGAGCAAAACAAACGCATTATTGACCGATGCATCGAAAATGGCTTGATCACAGATTGGTTTTTGTTTGCTCCGCATAAAATGCGCATCAGCCCTCCACTTATTATTACACCTGAAGAAATAAAAACTGCCTGTGATATTATTTTAAGCTGTATTGGGTAGCGGTTCAAAACCTATACTCAAAGCGATTGCAAGTTATTTAGCTATATCGAATCGGCCTTCGGTTATTTGTGTAGTGTTGCCCTCATCATTGTAAATACCAAAAGCAAATGTGTCACTAGAGACGCCACAGATAAAGTCAATTGTTGAAAAATGTTTGTCTTCCTATCATAAATCAAAGGAATAATATTTTTCCGTATAATTCAAAATATATCTGCCCCATGCTATTTATGGCTAAGATACAGGAATGTGACTTTACCATTATCTTTAATTAACCAACTTTAATCAAAACACCGTCATAAGTTTTATAATTTTGTGCAATTATGTTAAAAGTGTAATTTGTAAAATAAAAAAGGAAACGTTGCCTGCCGCAAAGTATACATTGTTACTTATTATGTTTGGTAAAAAACTGCATCAGAACTTAGCAATTACCCTTACATTAATACGTCTTGCTGTGAGGTAATTTGGTACAGCCCAAGTGCGGGCTTCCACATCTTGTATCCACAAATAGGAGATCGTGTTTTGCACATCAAGCATATTAAATACTTCAAGACCAACTAATGCCGATTTAAAATGCTTTTTCCAGCCCTTTTTGGGTTTGGTGTCATTTTCATCTACCAATACTTTTAAAAATCCAATATCTACCCTGCGGTAACTTGGCATGGTTAACGTGTCTCCATAGCGGTTTCTATCAGGTGGGCCAAATGGAAGTCCACTTCCGTAAACCAAGTTGAGTTGCATCCTGTAAGAAGGAAACTTAGGTAGGTAATCTTGAAACATCATGCTTACCGTTACCCTTTGGTCAGTGGGTCTGCGTACATAACCCGGTTCTATTCTATCACCGTTTGAATTTGTAACAATGGCATCTTTAATTTTTTCTTTTGTATCTAGCAGCGAAACGCTAAGCCAACTTTCTGCACCTTTTACAAACTCTCCATTTACCCGCATATCCAATCCAGTAGCGTAGCCACTTGATGAATTATTGGCATAATAGCGAATGCGCACATTGTCTATTTCATAAGGTATTAAATTATCCAATTGTTTATAATATGCTTCGGCAAAAAACTTAAATGGACGCTCCCATGCCTTAAAATTTAGATCTCCTCCCACAATGTAGTGGATGGAACGCTGGGCTTTTATATTGGGATTAAGCTGACCTCCAAAGTTGCGCAGCTCACGGTAAAATGGCGGTTGATAGTAAACTCCAACTGCTGCTTTTAAAATAATATCTTTTTTAAGTTCACCTTTTTCATCTCCTAAAATTATTGCTCTGTTAAACCTCCGGTTAGGCTCAAATGAAAACTGTGCCCTTGGGCTTATAACATTTTCATTGTTGTAGTTCCACCAATTGCTGCGCACTCCGTAAGTAATTCTCATGCTATTCACCTTATTCAGTAATTGCGAATTTTGCGCGTAACCACTCACTCTAAAACTATTCAACGCATTGCGTGAGTATTGATAATCGTTTAACACTATTTGTCCATCTACCAACGAAGGCTTTGCAAAACCCAACGAGTCGATGTATTGCCATTCGTTCAAAAAATCGGTAATGTGCTCGCCTTGAAACTGAGCACCCCACTGCAATGTTTGGTTCCCTATTTGATGTGTTCCTCTATGCCCGGCATTATAAACTAATGCATTAATTTCATTTCGAGCATTGTTTAAAAAATAGCCTACGCCTTTGCTGGCTTTTGATTTACCAAAATTATCACTACCCAAATCTGTTTCTACCTCCTCTAATCTATAGGCGCCCTCAAGTGTAAAAAATTCACTTTCGTTGCTAAAAAAAGTAGAAGCGTATAACTTAAGCAACGTTTGCTGTGTAGGCTGGTAATTTAAGGATAAAGCTCCTGTGGCTGTTCTGTATTCCATCAGATCGGAACCATTAAAAAATATGCGCAGTGCCAATGCTTGCCTTACAGTGCCAAACACTGTTTCGCGAGATTCTGGAACAACCAAATATCTATTTTGCGCATAGCTACCCAAGAAACTTAGGTTTAAATTATCTTTAAAATGATACGTAAGCAGTGTTTGTAAATCTGTAAAGGATGGCTGGTAATTTCCTTTGGTATCTAGTGTTCCTACTAGGTATTGATTGGTCCAATAGCGTGCTCCAAGCAAGTAGGTAAATCGTTTATTTTCGGTAGCTCCCTCTGTATGGGCAATTACACCCATTAAGCTTACATTAACTGATGAAAGTGCTTTTTTAGGCCTCTTATATTGAATATCAAGCACAGATGAAAGTTTATCACCATATCTTGCTTCAAAACCGCCTGCACTAAATTTTACATTTTCGACCAACTCTGTATGGATAAAACTCAATCCCTCTTGTTGCCCGCTTCGTGGTAAAAAAGGACGGTATATTTCTATATCATTTACGTAAATTAAGTTCTCATCATAATTGCCACCTCGCACATTAAACTGCGCACTCATCTCATTATTGGAAACCACACCTGGCAATGTTTTAAGTATGGTTTCAAAACTACCCGATGCATTGGGCAAGGTGCTTACTGATTTGGGATCGATGGTTTGCATACTTACCTTATCTCTGTCGCGCTCTTCACTAATAATTACTTGATTGAGAGAAACACCATATTCCATTTGCGGATTCAATTCAAATCGCTCACCTGCATTTAAAGCCTTAACGAAAATAATTTTATTTGGCCTACCAATATATGAAAACCCAAGTTGTAACTCAGTATTTGCAGGAATAGCAAGTTGGAAATAGCCTTTTTCGGAAGAAATAGTAGTTTGAGTGGTTCCAATAACGGCAATATTTACATCTGCAATTGGCCTGTTGAGCGAATCACGAACAATTCCGTACAGGAATGAATTTTTTTGCGCCAGCAACTCTACAGATGCAATAAGGCAAAGACCAATAATTAGAAAAATCTTTTTAGGTGTCAATAGGATGGAAACGAATTTTTACGCTTGATGTGTATGGCTAAATAATTTTTTTAACGATTGGATGGTTTCTAAAGGGTGGCTACTTGAAAAAACATAATTTCCTACTACCAATACATCGGCACCAGCAGTTAATAATTTAGGAGCTGTAATTTGGTTTACACCTCCATCAATTTCGATCAGACATCGGCTATTTCGCTTTACAATCATTTCTTTTAATTCAGCGCATTTTTGATAGGTATGCTCAATAAATTGTTGACCTCCAAACCCAGGGTTTACACTCATCATACACACTAAATCGGCATCTTGAATAATATCTGCAAGCAAAGAAACGGGAGTATGCGGATTGATGGCAACGCCTGCTTTCATTCCTTCGGCTTTTATGGCTTGTAAGGTGCGATTCAAATGTGTTGAAGCTTCGATATGAACCGATAAAATGGCAGCACCAGCTTCTTTAAATTCTTTGATGTAACGCTCTGGCTGTACTATCATTAAATGCACATCAAGGGGTTTTGTTGCATGTTTTTGAATCGCTTTTTGAACTGGAAAACCAAAAGAAATATTTGGCACAAAAACGCCATCCATGATATCTACATGAAACCAATCTGCCTCACTACGGTTTATCATTTCTACATCACGTTGTAAATTGGCAAAATCTGCCGAAAGAATGGATGGTGCAATAATTGGGCTGTTCATTTGGGTTGCAAATTAAGGATATTCGGTTAAACTTAGGGCAATATTATTGTTGCAAAAAACCATCAATAATACACGTCCAATCTTCATTTTCATTTATTAAAAACCCCTTAATGCCAGCACCTTCTGCACAAGTAATATCGCGTTGCTTGTCTCCAATAAAAATTGACTGGGTTACATCTATTTTATATTTTGCAACAGCCTTCTGAGCCATTAAAGAGCCAGGTTTTCGGCACAAGCACATTCCATAATCGGGATGGTGTGGACAATAATATACTTCGGTAATACTACCATTTGCCTTGTAAATGTATTCAACCATAAACTGATGCATTTCAATTAGTTGTTTTTGAGTATACAAGCCTTTGGCAATACCACCTTGATTGGTAATAACAATCACTTTAACACCTGCATTGTGCAACCTAACAATATTGAAAACCGCATGTGGGAGCAGCTCAAAATATTTAATTCGCTTAATGTAATCCCCGATTTCTTTGTTGATTACGCCATCTCTATCTAAAAAAACTGCTTTATTCATAGGTTGTATTATTTGCATTTGTAGGCTATTATTGAACAAATTTTACTGTTTTGGACAAAAAAATCGTCATCATACCAACTTACAATGAAAAAGAAAATATCGAAGCAATTGTTCGAAAAGTTTTTTCCTTGCCTGTATCATTTGATATTTTAGTGGTTGATGATGGTTCACCTGACGGAACTGGAAGTGTTGTAAAAGGCTTGCAACAACAATTCCCAGTACTTCACATTATGGAGCGTACCGAAAAAAACGGACTTGGAACGGCCTATATTGCTGGATTTAAATGGTGCTTGGAAAATGGATACGAGTATATTTTTGAAATGGATGCTGATTTTTCGCACAATCCCGATGATTTAATTAGATTGTACGAAGCTTGTAAAAATGGTGGTGATATGGCCATTGGTTCACGTTATGTTACTGGTGTAAATGTTGTAAATTGGCCAATGAGTAGGGTAATGCTCTCTTACTTTGCATCAAAATATGTACGTCTGATAACAAGCCTACCTATTCACGACACTACCGCGGGGTTTGTTTGTTTTACTAGCAAGGTTTTAAAACGCATAAACTTAGAAGATATAAAATTTAGAGGATATGCTTTTCAAATTGAAATGAAATTTACGGCATGGAAACATGGATTTAATTTAGTAGAAGTACCTATTATTTTTACCGATAGAACGTTAGGAGAATCAAAAATTTCGAAAAACATTATTCGCGAAGCAGTATGGGGTGTGCTTGCGTTAAAGATAAAAAGTTGGTTTAAGCAATACTAAAAATATTTGCCCAATTTGGTAAGTAATTCTTCTGGTACAAATGGTTTAATTATATAGTCATTCATGCCGCATTCGAGTACCTTATTTTTTACTTCAATTTCATGGGATGCAGTAATTGCTATAATGGGAACATTCCACCATATTTGGGCGCTTTTTCTTATTTCTTTAGTGGCAGTAATTCCATCCATAACAGGCATTTGAATGTCCATTAACACAATATCAAATTGTTGGCTACCTAGCAAATTCAAGGCAATTTGTCCATTGGCGGCTTCTGTAATTTGAGCTCCCCATTTTTGCAAAAATTGTTTAAGTACAAAAACATTCACCGTGTTATCATCAGCAATTAAGATCTGTTTATTTTCAAATTTTTTAACTGTAGAAATGGATTCAATAGGTTGGATTAATAGTGTAGGTGTGTGATGTTCAAATTTTAACTCGAATGAAAATGTGGTTCCATAGCCTTTTTTGCTTTTGAGCAAAATACTGCCACCCATAAGTTCAACCATTTTTTTTGAAATAGCTAAACCCAATCCCGCTCCTCCTTTACTCCTTGTTGTATCTTGTGATTGTACAAATGAATTGAAAATTAATTGTTGTTGGGCATCAGCAATTCCAACTCCTGTATCTTCAACAACAAATCTTATTTCGCTGTAAGCATCTGTTGATTTTACATTCAGCACACACAGTTTCACAAATCCCACCTCTGTAAACTTGATGGCGTTCCCCATTAAACAGGTAAGAATTTTTTTTAGTTTTTCCGCATCAGCTAAATATATTCCTTTAATTTGGGGATCTATTTCAAAAATTAAGTTTAAATTTTTTTCTTTACCATCTGTTTTAAACGATTCCATTAAAGCATTAGCTAATTGCGCGATGTCAGTTTGGCCTTTATCTATTCGCAATTCACCATCCTCCATTTTATTTATATCCAAGAGGTCGTTTATAAGGGAAAGTAATTGCTGGGAAGAAGATTGTAAAGTAGAGATGTTTTGGGTTAATAAATGTTTTTCTGTTTCTGAATATAGTAAATTTGAGATGCCAATTATTGCATTTAATGGAGTTCGAATTTCATGACTTACTGCTGATAAAAATTGTGTTTTTACTTTTAGCGCATTTTCAGCATCTTCTTTGGCAATTTGTAACTCGTTTTGATTTCTATTTAATAACTTATTTAGACCCTTGATGTGATTGCTGCTGTAATAAAAATAAATACATAATCCTATTAACAACACACAAAATAAGCCGAATAAAAGTTTGCTATAAAGCATTGTTGACAGTTCAGCATCTTTTAGTTTTATCTGATTTTGCGCTTTTTCCAAATCGTAGCTGGCTTGTAATTTACTTATTTTTATTTTTCCCTCCTGCTTATGCAACGAATCATTCTGCGCAACAAACAATTGATAATACATTAATGCCTTTTTGTAATCATTTTGAGCTAACCACAACTGATAATAGGTATTGTACAATTCAATAAAACTCCCATTAAACCCGTAATTTTCAGCAAGTACCTTTGCTGAGTCGAGATATAATTCTGCCAAAAAATAATTCTTAGTCTTTACGTAAGCACCACCAATATTATTATAGGAATTGCAAAGAGCCTTCCAATCGTTAAACGATTTTTTTATTGCTGCCGATCTTTTATAATAGGAAATAGCCTCACTGAATTTACCTGTTTCAAAATAAATAATCCCTACATTATTTAATGAG
>Ga0105045_10006471_pt1 | contig 10369 bp, 6 predicted proteins | sample MAT02_FD_78089 | JGI IMG/M metagenome (GOLD analysis project Ga0105045, IMG submission 78089) | Freshwater microbial communities from Lake Fryxell liftoff mats and glacier meltwater in Antarctica - MAT-02 (megahit assembly) | ecosystem: Environmental > Aquatic > Freshwater > Ice > Liftoff...
CTTCTTGGCGGTGGTCTTCTTGGCGGTGGTCTTCTTGGCGGTGGTCGTGGCTCGCCGGGTGCTCGTACGCTTCGCCTTGGAGCGCCGCGTGGTCGCGCGTCCCTGCGGCTTGGTGGCCTTCAGTTTGGGCAGCTTCAGTCCGGCTGCGGTCAGCGCGTGCGAGTGACCACGTCCCGTCAGCGTCGCGCGCTCGAAGGGGATGACCTTGCCGCGCTTGACGAACGAGGTCTGCGAGATCGTCACGAGCCCGGCCTCGACCAGGCCGCCGAGCATATGTTCAAACGACCGGCGGTCGACCTGGCCATCGGGGAATGTCTCGAGGTGGAGCCGCCCGGTGGCCTGCCCGTCGCTCTCGGCGAGCGCCGCGAGGATCCGCGACACGTGGATCTGTTCATCCGGGCTCGGGCCCTGAAACTCCCCGGCGATACACTGGTCCGGCGCACAGATGTCACAGATCCCGCACGGCTGGCCGCCATCCTCCTGGTCGCCGAAGTGGCGCACCAGATGCACCATTCGGCAGCCCCGCGACCCGGCGAAGCGCGCCATGATCTGGAGCTGGGTCTGCTTGTGCTCGCGCTGGGCCGCATATCCGGCGGTCCATCCGGCGCCGCCCTTGCTGATCTCACCGTCCCCCGACTCGATCGCGCCGCCGTGGATCACCAGCTTCTCGAGCGCCTTCTCGAAGGTCTCGCGGGCGGCGCGGCCGCGGCGTTTGTTGACGGCCTCGCGGGCGGTCGGGGTCCTCGGGAGCTTCGCGTAGATCGCAGCGAGCGCGCCGGGCTCCGGGTAATCCCGCTCGAGGAAGAATTCGTGGGTCTTACGATCGACGTATGCGTGCATCAGCACCGCCGTCGACGGCTTGCCGTCGCGGCCGGCGCGGCCGATCTCCTGATAATACCCCTCGAGACTGCCAGGCAGCGCCGCGTGGATGATCGTGCGTACGTCGGCTTTGTCGATGCCCATGCCGAACGCGGTGGTAGCGACGATGACCTCGCGCTCACCGGCGAGGAAGGCCGCCTGGACCCGGTCACGCGCCTCGTTGCCCATACCCGCGTGGTACGCCGCGGCGAGCCGCGGACCGAGGGCGCCGGCCAGGTCCTCGGCGCTCTTGCGGGTGGCGGCGTACACGATCGCGGGCCGGCGGGTGCGATCCGTCAGCAGCTCGCGGATCGCCGCGGCGCGCTCGCCCGGGTTGCGCTCGATCACCTCGATGGCGATGTTGGTGCGGCGAAACCCGTGAATGAAGCGGACGCCGGTCTTCAGGCCGAGCTGGGCGACGATGTCGTCCTGGACCGTCGGCGTCGCGGTGGCGGTGAGGGCGACGATCGGGGCCGGGCGCAGCGCCGGCAGCCGCTGGCCGAGCATGCGATAGTCGGGCCGAAAATCATGGCCCCATTGCGAGATGCAGTGCGCCTCGTCGACGGCGATCAGCGCAGGGGTGCGCCGGGCGAGCATCTCGGGGAAGCCGGGCACGCGCAGGCGCTCGGGCGCGATGAACAGGAAGTCGAGCTTGCCGGCCAGGTAATCGACGCAGGCCTGCCGCGATTCGGCGCGGCCGCGGCCGGAGTGAATGCGCTCGGAGCGAAACCCCTGGGCCGAGAGCCGCAGCGATTGATCCTCCATCAAGGCGATGAGCGGGCTGATGACCAGCGTGGTGCCCCCACGGGCGATGCCCGGGAGCTGATAACATAACGACTTGCCGGCGCCGGTCGGCATGACCAACAATAGATCTCGGCCCAGCGTGGCGGCGCGGCAGACCGCCTCCTGATACGGACGAAAATTCGAGAAGCCGAAGCGGGCCTGTAACAGGCCGCGTAGGTCGTCCGGGGCGGTGCGCTGCGAGCTCATGGCCGCGACGGGCTCGCTCGCTAAACCCCGCGTGGGGCGCAACTCGCCGGCGACCTTCAACGGCTCACGCGCCGCGACGCGGGCCCTGGACGCAGCCGGCGGATCCTCGCCCGGCGCAATGAGGGCAGGGCGGGGTTTGCTGGCGGTCGGAGCGAGGGAATGCTCGCTCGTGGTGGTGCTCGGGGACGGCTCACTGGCGGTCTTCCTGGCGCGTGTAACTTTGCCAGGGGTCGGAGCGAGGGAATGCTCGCTCGCGGTGGTGCTCGGGGACGGCTCGCTGGCGGTCTTCCTGGCGCGTGTAACTTTGCTAGGGGTCGGAGCGAGGGAATGCTCGCTCGCGGTGGTGCTCGGGGACGGCTCGCTGGCGATCTTCCTGGCGTGGGGAGCTTTAGGGGTGATCGGAGCGGCGGAATGCTCGCTCTCGGTGGGGGTCGCCGCCGCGTTCGTGGACGTGGGCGCGGGGCCAGTCGTGACGCGCTCGACCACTTCGCGGACGAACGCTTCGATCCCGGCCATGAAGCTCGGGAGGTCGCCGTCGCCGCGCGACATGCGTTTTAGCTTGGCCTCCCACTCGCCGGTCAGCGCCGGGCTCTTGACGTCGGGGTGGACCACCGAGATCAGGTGAATGCCCTTATCGGTGGCCACCAGCGCCTTGCCGTCGCGGACCACGTATTCGCGGCGCAGCAGCGTCTCGATGATCTGAGCGCGGGTCGCGGGCGTGCCGAGCCCGAGGTCTCGCATCGCGTCCGACAGCTCCTTCTCCTCGAGCTTCCTGCCGGCGGTCTCCATCGCCGAGAGCAGGGTGCCCTCGCTGTGGCGCGGGGGCGGCCGCGTCTGCTTGGCGACGGCGGTCGCCTCGAGCACGGACTGCCGTTGACCGCGGGCGAGGCCGGCGGGCAGCGCCTGGTCGCCGGCCTCGGGCTCCCGCGGCTTCGCGGGCGACTTGCCGTGACCGACCTCGAGCAGCTTCCAGCCGACCGTTTGCACCGCGGTGCCGCGACTCTCGTAGGGATCGACGATCGTGTGCCGACCCGGAGATTCGCTCGTGATCGTGGTGACGACGGTGGTCGCCGAATACACGTGGTCGTCGTGCCACGCCGCGAGGAAGCGCCGGCAGATCAGGTCGTAGATCTTCTGTTCATCGGCCGCGAGCGCGCCGGCGCGGGTCGACGTGGCGGTCGGCAGGATCGCGTGGTGGTCGGTCACGCGGGCGTCGTCGACGAAGCGGCGACCGAGCGGCACCTTGCCGGTGCCAGGGGCCAGCAAGCCGGGGTAACGGCCGGCCACCGCGGCCACGACGGCGGGCAGGGTCGCGGCGACGTCCGTCGAGAGGTGGCGGCTATCGGTGCGTGGATAGCTGATCAGCTTGTGGCGTTCGTACAGCGCCTGGGCGACGTCCAGGGTCTTCTGCGCGCTCAGGCCGTACAGGCGATTGGCGTGGCGCTGGAGCTCGGTGAGGTCGTAGAGTAGCGGCGGGGCGATCGACCGGGTCTCGGCCTTGATCGACGCGATCGCGGCCTGCCCCGTGAGCGCCCGCGCCACGATCGCCGCGGCCTCCACCCCGTCCGCGGGGAGCCGCCTGCGCTGCGAGGGATCCGCGTCGCGCTGTTCGTCGCGCTTGTCGGCGGCCCGAGACCATGTGCCCACATATGCGAGCGGGGTCGGCGTATCGACGAGCGGCTGGAATCTCGCGACGACCTCGCGGTAGTCCTCCGGCACGAAGTCGCGGATCGCCAGCTCGCGCTCCACCAGGATCGCCAGGGTCGGGGTCTGGACCCGGCCGACCGAGATGTCCTGGTCGAACACCAGGCTGTACGCGCGCGACAGGTTCATGCCGACCAGCCAGTCGGCGCGGCTGCGGCCGCGGGCGGCGTCGGCGAGGCCGTCGTAGTCGGCGCTGCTGCGCAGCCGTGACAGTCCGTCGAGGATCGCCTCGCGCGTCAGCGACGAGATCCACAGGCGACTGACCGGCTTCTTGCAACCGACGGCCTCGTAGATGTAACGAAAGATCAGCTCGCCCTCACGGCCGGCATCAGTCGCGCAGATGACCCGGGTGACCGCGCGGTCGCCGAGGATCCGCCGCACCACGGCGAACTGGTCGCGGGTGTCGGGCACGACCACCAGCGGGAAGCTCCGCGGCAGCATCGGCAAGCTGGCGAGGCTCCAGCGCTTCCACGCGGGGTCGATCTCGTGCGGCTGAGCGAGCGCGACGAGGTGGCCGATCGCCCAGGTCACGACATATCCTGCCCCCTCGAAGCAGCCGTCCCCGCGCCGCGTCGCGCCGAGCGTGGCAGCGATGTCACGGGCCACGGAGGGCTTCTCGGCGATGACAGCGGTGGTGGCGGTGGTGGCGGTGGTCACGAAGCGGCGCCGAGGCGAAACAGCTCGGCCGGCGGATAGCGGACCACCCCTTGCGTGGGGTCGAGGGCCGCAGTGATGGCGGCGCGGGCGACGATGCTGGCGTGGATCGGGCGGGCGATCGCCGGGAGGACCGACGCCAGCGGCCTGAGCAAGCGCAGGGCCCAGCGTTCGGCGGTGCGAGACTCCTGACGATCGCCGTCGAGCGGGCCCGGGTGGAGGAAGCGAGTGCGAGGAAATTCCAGGGCCGCGGTGTCGCGCTCGAGCTCGCCCTTCATCCGCGAATAGAAGACCCTCGACTTCGGCGACGCGCCTGCGGCCGAGATCAGCACATATGTATCGGCGCCGGCTTGTCGGGCCGCCCGGGCGACCTCGAGCTGGTAGGTATAATCTACCTTGTATTGTGCGTCCTGCGATCCGGCGGCCTTGAGCGTGGTGCCCAGTCCGCTAAACAGCACGTCGCCGGTGGCCAGCGCGCGCCAACTGTCGGGGCGGTCGAAGTCGATGATGTGCTCGACCAGCTTCTCGTGCGTCACCCCGGCGCTGCGCCGGGTCAGCACCGTGACCGCCGAGAAGCGGGGGTCGTCGAGCAATTGCCGGAGGACCTCCCGGCCGACGAGACCTGTCGCGCCCACGAGGAGGGCCGTGCGGATTGTGTTCATGGCTGCCCGCCTTTTAGCCCGCGGCGCGCCCGCAAGCGAGCACTTCTCGGGAAAAAAGCGGCGAGCCCGGCGAACGGGTATGCTGCGGCCAATGGTGCGTGTGGTCCTCCTCGCGGCGCTGGCGGCCTGCACGGCCCCGACGGGGGAGACGTCGGCGACGGTGGCGACGCAGCGGGTCGAGATCCCGGCCCTGCGATCTACGCTCGAGGTCCCGGCGGGCACCCAGGTCATGCTCGCCGACGACGGTGCGACCCTCACCACCCGGCCGGGGACCTCTGGCGACGATGCGCCTCGACGACTGAGCGACGCGGTCACGGCAGGTCGAGCACCATCACGAAGATCGCGTCCTGCGCGCTGCCGGCGGTCTGCATGGCCTGCGGCGCCCCGGCCACCTCGAAGCGCTCCGCCAACCCGGCATTGAGCACGACGACGCTGCTGGCCGTGGCGTCGACGCCGGCCCGGGGGGGGTCAGTGCGCCGGGCCACAGGGCTGGCGGTGAACGGGCGAGGGCCCGGCGAGGGCCCGCCGCTCACGGTGCGCTCCGGGGCCGCGAGATCCCCGTGGACCGGCTGCTGCTGCTGGTAGCGACGGCGGTCGTGCCTGGCGGGTCACACCTGCTCGCCGCGGACGTGGACCGGCGAGTAGACCGCGGCCCGCAGGCTCGCGTACGCGCGCCCACACCATCGGCGCCCGGTGAGTCACGCGATCGGGCCGTGGACAATATCGACACTCGAAAAAATCTACGATGAATGCTTGACGCGGCTGAAAAGCAGGCGTAGATACGTTGCCTCGAAGGCAACAGTATGACGACGGCAAGCCACATCCATGGGTCGACGCTCCAGTTCCAGCTCCGCGCTGGTCTGCCGCTCCCTGTGCGTCCGCGTGCTGGCATGCTGCCAGCGCTCCGCCTCCCGCCGCGCCGCCTCCCCAGGCGGTAAACGCCCCGGTCGGGGCGTAGGCACGCGCGGGTGGCTGCGCGCAGCAAATTGCCACGATGACGCCCTAACCTCATCACGTGAGGCCGGAGACGGCATCCGCGAATGCCCGCACTTCGCGGTGACCGTCTGACACACGGCCGCCAGCGCCGAGGTACGCGCCCCTGCGCCGTGCCGCGGGACCTTCGCGCATCAAAATCATCGAATCGTCGATCGACACCGTCGAGGTGTGGCGCAACCTGGTAGCGCGTCTGGTTTGGAACCAGGATGTTGCAGGTTCGAATCCTGCCACCTCGACACCCCGGCACGTGGCTCAATTGGATAGAGCACCGCACTACGAATGCGGAGGTTGGAGGTTCAATTCCTCCCGTGCCGACTTCGGGATGTAGCCCAGTCTGGTCAGGGCGCCTGCTTCGGATGCAGGAGGTCGCAGGTTCGAATCCTGCCATCCCGTCTCAACGTTTTTAAAGGAGAGGCGAAATCACCACAGAGCAACGACGACCACGCGCAGGTGGTGAAATTGGTAGACACGCGGCTTCGAGGTGGCCGTGCCCGAAAGGGCGTGAGGGTTCGAGTCCCTCCCTGCGCATTTGTATCGAAGCGAGAGGCCCGCGGGCGCGGCGCTCCAGGGCCAGAACGAACCTGCGCGCGCAGCTCCAGGTCTCGAAGGCACGACGGCTGGCCAGATCGTCGGCGACGGGTTCTGGCGCGCCCGAGGCCGCGCGAGGTATGCTCTCGAGATGGTGCGTCGGCTCGTGTTCCTCGCCTGTCTCGGCCTCGCCTGCACCCTGCGCGGCGACGGCGAGCGCATGCTGGAGGCGCGCGAGTTGCCGGGCTTCACGGTGGTCGAGGTCTTTAATAATTTCGTGACGACAGTGGTCGTGGACCCCACGCTGGCTGCGGACGCCCCGGTCGATCTGACGGTCAGCGCCGACGGCAACGCGCTGCGAAGGATCCTCACCGTGCTCCACGGCGAGGCGACGCTCTCCATCAGCGTCGACCCTAATCTTTCAACCAGGCTGAGCCTGACGGCGGCGATCGATCTCACGGTGCCGGCGCTGCGGCGCGGCTATGCGACCGACGCCACGGTGCTCGAGGTCATCGGAGCGCAGGGCGAGCTCTCGCTCGAGGCCCGCGAGTCGGCCAACCTGTCCCTCAGCGGGGGACAGGGGGTCACGCTGACCGCGGCGGCCCATGAGCGGGCGACGCTGATCCTCGCAGGCGACGGGCCGACGCTGACCCTCGAGGCGCACGACGCGGCGACGATCGACGCGCATGAGTTTCGCGCCGCGGCGGTGACCGTGTACGCCCGCGGCGAGGGCGACATCCGCGTGTGCGCGACCGAGAGCATCACGATCCGCGGCGCAGGGGCCGAGTTCGTCAGCTTGGATTGCGGCTGACGTGGCTGTGACGGCTCACGGGGCGTACGCGGCGAGGTAGTCCCGGACGTGCAGCTTGCGCGCGGTGTTGTCGCTGCTCATGTAGCGGATCTTGCCGTAGACAGGGCGCTCGGGGCCCCAGGGGCGGTCGTAGCGGCCGAGCACCCAGGCGATGCCGCTGTACGAGTTGGGGTCGCGACCGTCGAGGGCGTACTTGTTGTTGAGGTGGACGAGCAGGTCGAACGCGGCGCGCGGGCTCTCGCTCCACTCGAGGATCTTCTTGCCCCACAACATGCGCATGTAGTTGTGGATCGTGCCCTCGCGCAGCAACTGCCGCTGGGCGGCGTTCCACAGCAGGTCATGGGTCGCGGCGGCCTCGAGCTGCGCAGGGGTGTACTGCGGGTCGCGGCGGTCGCCGGCGTGGTCCTCGAGGGTACGCCGGGCCCACGGCGGCAAGGACTCGTAGTCGGCGTGGTCGGGTCGATGCGCGCACATGTTGAAGCCGAGCTCGCGCCAGGTGAGGAGCTGGTCGAGGAAGCCCTCGGCCGCCGGCGATACGCCCCACCAGCCCTCGCGTCCGCCGCGACTGCCCTCTGCGAGCGCGTCGGGGGTCCAGCCCTCACCACGCAGCACGGCCGCCAGCACCTCGTGTGCGCCGATCTGTCCGAAGTGCAGGTACGGCGAGAGGCCGCTGGTGCTGGCGGCGGCGGGGTCGTTGCGCTCGCCATATTTCGCCAGGCGATCGGCGAGGAAGCGCCGCAGCACGCGGCCCGCGGCCCGGCTGCCGCCCTCGCCGAAGGGCGCGACGGTGTGATCGATCGGGAGGCGGGCGAGCGCGGCGGGGTCGCAGGCGAGCAGCTCGGGGCGCGCGGCTGGCCAGCGCGTGAGGATGTCCTTCGGGACAGGTAGGGCAGGCAAGTCGAGGCGCGCGAGCGGGTCGGCCCTCGGGTGCTCGCCGATGTGCTCGCGGCAGCGCTTTTGGATGAAGCGGCGAAACGCGTACGCGGTCGGGAACGCGATCTCGGTGGCGCGTAGCGGGATGATGCCGTTGCCATCGACGCGCTCGATGCAGACCGGTAGCGTGGCGGCGGCGGCCTGCATCGCCGGGAGGAAGAAGGCCGGGTAGTCGTCGGTGACGACCAGACAGGTGCGGGTCGCCAGCGCGGCGAGCAAGCCCTTGCCAGCGCCGGGGGCGGGCTCGACGTACGCGTGATGGGCGACGCCAGCCGCCGCGAAGCGGGCGGCGTTGTCACGCATGCCGGCGAGCACGAAGGCGTGCAGGCGGTCGCTGGCCCAGGGGTAACCGCAGCGCAGGGGCTCGAGCACGAGCAGTGGTTTGCCGAGGCCGCGGGCGCGGGCGATCGCGTGGTCGAGCGCGTAGCTCCACGTCGTGCGCCGCGCGGCGGTCATCCAGTAGCATACGAACTCGCCGTCCGGGCGCACCGGGACGGCGTTGGCGAGGGAGATCCGGACGGGTGGGACGGGCACGTGGGGGCCTTCTTCGGCGATGTCCCGGGGGACATGTGCTTGGGGACAGGTGCGAAGGGACAGGTACGAAGGGACAGCTCAGGGCTCGCGCGCGAGTCGGGCGGGCGGGGCGAAGTCGGCGGGCAGGCCGGCGAGGCCCATGGCGACGACGCCGTCCCAGTAGCGCCGACCGGCGCGGGCGGCGAAGCGGTCGAGGGCGGGCACGCTGGCGCGGGCGCGGTCGAAGCCGGCGAGGGCGCCGCACAGCAGCGGCGGGGCGAGGGCGGGGCGATCGTCGGGGATCGCCAGGAGGTCGGCGGTCTGCTTGCCGAGCAGGTGGCGGCTGAGCTGGGAGGTGATGCGGATGCGGGTGGCGGCCTGGCGCTGCTCGGCGGGGGTGGTGGCGGTCTGGGCGGGCGAGCGCAGCAGGGCGGCCACCAGCGCGCGGCTGTCGTCGTCGGGCGGCCCCTGGGTCAGGTAGATGGCCTCGGCCCAATTGCGGGCCTCCTGCTCGTCGTCGGGCAGCATGTCGACCTCCACGCCGATCAGCCAGCCGATGACGCGCCAGAGGTGGATGAAGGCGTCGGCGTCCTCGCGTGAGATCCGGAGACCGAGCAGGCGCAGGCCGTCGAGGAACACCTGCGAGAACAGGAAGATCGTGCCGAGCATGTCATGTTGATTGATCGGCGCCGACCACTGCGCGTGGTTCCAGCGGCCGCTCTGAAGCAGGAGGCGGCGGACCTGCGCGTGCATCAGGCGGACCTTGAGCGTGATCGCGAAGCCCTCGCCGCGGCCGCGCAGACCACCAGGCTCGGACACGGCGGCGACGAAGCGGGCCGTCTCGGCCAGGCGCCGCGGAGCCTTTTCGGCGAGTCGGCCCGAGAACACCAGCGGCTTGTTGCCGGCCGCGGCGGCGTAACCGTAGGGCAGCGAGCGCATGCCGAGCACCAGGCCGCCCGCGAAGCCGGCGCGCATGAACAGGTGGCAGCCGCGCTCGACGCGGGCCCAGTCGACCCAGGCCGGGAAGGCGGCGACGCTGGCCAGCAGCTCACGCAGCGCGGGCGGGACGTCGGTGGTGGTGCCAGCGATCGCGGCATCGACGAGGGCGTGGCCGCCGGGGATCTTGGCAAGCGCCGCGGAGGCGGCGTCGGCGAGGGGGTCGAGCTGGTCGAGGGCCTCGATGAGGCGATCGACGCGGGCGCCGAACTGCGCGCGGGCCGCAGCGACGGAGTGGACGCGGGCAGGGACGAGCATCGTGCCCCTGTTGTAATGCGGGATCCGGCTCCTGGCTGCCTCTGCGTGAGCGAGCGTCGATGCGTCGCAGGGTGGGCGAGGGGGTGGCAAGCGCGTGGACGCCGGTGCCGTGAGGACCCGGCCCGTGGCCGCGGTCAATTCTCGAAGCAGTACAGCCGGGCGGTCAAATGACACTTCTTCAGGGCGAAGCTGGTCCACCCGCGCTGGTCGCTCCACTGCTGCCACGCGTCGGCGGGCAGCTTGGCCATGTGGCTGTACCCGACCCGGGCCGTGGACTCGGGGGCGGCGCTGTCCCAGTGCTGGCAGTGATCGATCCCGCTGTGCGGCTCGCCGACGACCCCGGTGTTGGTCCAGACAGGGGACGAGGTGAGGGGCTTGCCGAGCTCGTCGACGCGGATGCCGTCGCGCGGGCCGTTGAGCACCAGGTCGCCGAGGCTGTCCGCGATCCGCTCGCCGGTCGGCAGGA
>Ga0105045_10006472_pt1 | contig 10368 bp, 3 predicted proteins | sample MAT02_FD_78089 | JGI IMG/M metagenome (GOLD analysis project Ga0105045, IMG submission 78089) | Freshwater microbial communities from Lake Fryxell liftoff mats and glacier meltwater in Antarctica - MAT-02 (megahit assembly) | ecosystem: Environmental > Aquatic > Freshwater > Ice > Liftoff...
ACGGCGGCCGCGGTTTGCCAAGGATTGACATTCAGTCAACCACTGCTGATCTCGATACACCATGATACGATACAAAGCTATTCCGCAGCAGACTTCTCAGGTCATATACTGACGATGGCCACTCTCGCCCTCGCTATCGGCACCGATCCTCGCGCGCTCCTTTCCGCAGCGGCTGCCGACTTTCTGAGTCCGCCTCGCCGGAATGAGGAAGAACACTTCCCAACCCCGCCCACCCTGCTGGTCCTCCGCCAGGGTGGCCTCCGCGATGACCTGCTGCGGCTTGCCGGAGAGCAGGGCATTCCCGGATGGTTCGATCCGCCGCTCTGCTTATTCTCAGAGTTGGGTCGACGGCTTGCACCAAACCTCCCGCGCGCAATCGATCCAATCGAGCGCCTGATCTTGGTCGAGTCAGCACTGGCCGTGGCCGGCCCAACGACCATTGGGCGAGCGGACCGACTCCCCATCACTGGCCGCGAAACTGATGCGCTCTTCGGAGAACTCGCGGCCGAAGGCGTCGATGGACCGCAGTTCCGGTCGGCGTGTGATGCGGTGCCAGAGCGGGACACGTACCAGAGGGAGCGCGATGGCGCCCTCGCTGATGCATGGGAGATCTACCTCGCCTCGCTCACGGCACGTTCCCTCCGTGACGGCCGCGACACATTGGCGCAGGCCGCGGCAATCATCGCGGCAAAGCCCGGGCATCTCGCCACGGTCCTCGGCGGTCGGAGAGCTGTCCACATCCTCGGCCTGACAGACCTTCGCGGTGGTTGGCGCCCACTGGTGAAGGCGCTCCGTGATTCTTCGGAGATCGACCGCCTCGATCTCTTCACCATGCATGCAGGTTTGCTCGACGGCACCCCCGGCCTGGAACCTGACCATCGCCCAGTCGTTGGCGCCGAGGCGACACTCGCGTCATCCCTCTTCAGTGTTGTGGATATGGCAGACGGGGGCGCGCCGACGATCACAGTCGTTGACGCGCCAGACGACCGCCGATCGATCGAGCACATCGCAGTCGCCGTTCGGCAATTGATCGACGATGGCACGCCGCCGCACCGAATCGCCGTCGTTTCGCGCGAGGCGCGCCCCTTCGCTGATCGGGCGGCCGACGCACTCGAAAAGCTCGGCGTGCCAGTGACGGCGCGTCGCCGAGTGGCACTCGGCGCGGCGCCAGTGATCCGTCTCGTGCGCCAGCTGCTCGAAGCCGCAGCGGAACACTGGTCAAGGCACGCGCTCGTCGAACTTGCGGAGCACCCGTACTCCGCATTTCCGCTCGACGCGTCCATTCTGAACCGCATCGGCTATTCACACCGCGTCGAGTCGCTCGACTCGTGGCACAACGCGATCGACGTGATGCTCGCCGACGCCCGCAAAAGACAGTTGGAGGGTGATGACGCTGATTCGGAGGAGCGACGGGTGCCGCTGCCCCCACTCGCTCGTCTCGAGGCGCTTTCCGCGGCATTCGATTCCTTCCGGTCGTTCGCTGCCACCCTGGATACTCCCCGTGCCGTCTCCGGGTGGGTTAGATGGCTCGCGGATTTCGTGCAATCAGATCCATGGGCACTGCTCGCAAAAATGCAGAAACTGCCTGCCGGTGACATCCGCGACATCCGCGTGGACCTTGGGGGATGGGCGCAACTCCACCGAACGCTCGAGGCATGGCAGCGCGCCTTGGCGCAGAGTGAAGCCGATAGGGAAACCATTGACGCGTCTGATTTCCTACTGCAGTTCGACGCTGTCCTTCAGGGCGATGTCGTCCTGCAGCCGGAAACAGCGCACGGCGTCGTTGTGTCGGAGGGACTCGCCGCGATCTATCGCGATTTCTGCCACGTCTTCATCACCGGACTGGATGTCGGTCGGTTCCCGCGTCTGCGACGGTCCGCGATACTCTTCGCTGAAACCGAGCGAGACGCACTGTGCTCTGCTGGCCTTCCGCTCGATCGCCGGGATGACTGGGACACTCGCGAGCGCGAACTGTTCCGGGCGCTCATTGCAGGAGCGAGGACAAAACTGACACTGGTGAGCGCACGAGAGACCGGCTCGGGGAGCGAGGCGATTGTATCGTCGTTTGTCGAAGAGGTCGAGCGTTGCATTGCAGCCGATCCAACGGCACGGCTCCGCATTCAGGCGTCCACGGTGATCACCGTTGGTATCCCGATCGTCGCGGATCTCCACGCGCGGTCGAACGCCGACTACTCCGCGCCGATCGAACGCGCACGTCGAGCCGGTGACGGGGGCATGCACGAAGGAGTGATGACGGACCCGGCCGTCCGAGCCGCGATCGCAGCGCGTTTTGGTATTGGCTTTGTCTGGAGCCCAACATCGCTAGAGTCACTCGCGAAGTGCGGATACGCCTGGTTCGCGAAGCGAATCCTCCGACTCGACGCGTTCGAGGAGCCCGACGACGACATCGCGAGAACGGTGCGCGGCAGCGTTTTCCATGATGCGCTCGCGCGCTTCTACAATGCGCTGGTATCGGAGAATGGTGGTCACGCTGTTCTGCTGACCACAGCCAACTTTGGCACTGCGCAGCGCGAGACGCTTCGCACCGCCTTAGATTCAGCGTTCGACGCGGTGAGTGCGCGTGAGTGGATGGGTGCGGGGCCGCTGGTGCAGGCACGACGTGACGAGTGGTTTCGGTTGCTCAACCGTTTTATCGAGTGGGAAGCAGAGACGCGTCATCGCTGGCTACAGCCGACGCACTACACGCACAAGCAACCGGTGCGCACCGCGGTGCGCACGCACGAGCAGGCGTTTGGACCACTCGAGCTGACGGTCGACGGACTGTCGTTTTTTGTCAGAGGATCCATCGATCGGATTGAGGTCAGCGTTGACGAACGTCTCGGCGATGAGGCGGCGTCGTGGCGGGCGGTTGTGGACTACAAGACAACCAAGAGCGCCGTACCAGGCGCTGGCGCAAAGGAGGCGTTCGTCGACGGAATTGTCATGCAGGCCCCTCTCTACGCCGCAGCCTTAGGCGTGCTCGAGCCAGCAGCTCGCATCGCCCGGATCGAGTACCGCGCCTTGCAAACTGCAGAAATTGTAATGCCCATCAAGCTCCTCGAAATAGACGAGAAAAAGGGCAAGGCTCCCATCCCGAGGCACAACGCCGACCAGGCTGCCGTTCTCGCAGCACAGTTGGCCGCCGTGCGTCGCACCGTCATTCAAGCGCGCGACGGCCGCTTCCCGGCATCGCCCGCCCCGAGCGAAGGCTGCCCCTCATGGTGCGTTGCGATCGATATCTGTCGTGTCCCCGGTGGTCCTCAAACCGACTCGTGGTAGCATAATGGCCCGCTCTCTCAGTGGTTCGCAGCGCGCAATTCTGGAGTCGCTCGATCGGCACGTGCTCGTTGCCGCTGGGGCAGGCTCCGGCAAGACGTTCACGGTCATCCGCGCGCTGCTCCACCAGCTTGGGGTCCCCGTCGACGGTCTCGTACGCGACGACCCGCTGCCCCTGGATGACATTGCCGCGATCACGTTCACGACTGCAGCTGCGGCCGACCTGATTCGCGGACTCCGAGCAGCACTGCGAGACGCAGGCCGACAGGACCTCGCGAACCGCGTCGATACCGCTCGCATCGGGACGATCCACGGATTCTGCGGAGACCTGCTCCGGGGGTATGGCCTTCGCGGCGAGCGCCGACTGGCCGGACGCATCATTGAAGCGGGCGAGGCGAGCGACCTGCTAGCCCAGGCCGCGCACGACACCCTGATCGTTGCAATCGAGGCGGGCAACCTTCCAGGCCTGCCTTTGCTCATCGGCCGTCGCACGATTGGGCAGATGGAGGACTGGATTGCGACGCTGGCGACCGATGGTGGGCGTCTCGACACGATCGTAGCGCAACTTGGCGAGACATCGACCGGGCCATCGGAGAAGTCGGCGCTCGTGGCGCTGGCCGTGCGCGCGCGCGCGTCGATGGACGCCCTGCTCGCCGACGTCACCGCGGTGGACTTCGACCGACTCCTTACCTGGACGCGCGACCTGCTCATGGACGACGGCATCCTCGCGGGAGTGCGCAGCCGAATTCGCCTGCTACTGGTCGATGAGTTTCAGGATGTCGATCCTGTCCAACGCGACATTGTGATGCGACTCGGCGCACCGGCTAGCGGCGATCCGCGCGCCACCCGGCTGATGCTGGTCGGCGACCCCAAACAGAGCATCTACCGCTTTCGGCGTGCGGATGTCGCCGTGTGGGCTGCGGTGGAGACGGCATTCCGCAGCGTCCCTGAGCATGCCCGCGTGCTGCCGCTGGCGGAGAGCTATCGTTCGGTGCCGGACATCCTCGCATTCGTAGACGCGACGGTCGGGACGAGCATGGATGTCCAGCCAGCGGATGGAGTGCGCGCCGCGTTCGAGGTCGCCTACGCGCCTCTTGAAGCGACCCGCGCCGCTGCGCCGACTGGGACGCCAGCGGTAGAGATTATCGCCTTTCGCAGTCCAGACGCGACGGCTGACGCCATACGCACTGTCGATGCAAAGGCGGTCGCAGAGCGTCTCTCCGCGCTGCACGGAAGCTGCCTGTGCGAGAAATCCAATCCACTACGCTGGTCCGACATGGCGATTCTTATCACGTCATGGGCGCCAGCATCAACGTACGAGGAGGCATGTCGCGCGCTCAGCATCCCAGTCTACGTCGTGAAGAGCGCTGGCTTGCTGGAAACACAGGAAGTGAAGGATGCGATCCTCGCACTCCGGGCGATTAGAGATGTGCGCGATCGCGTTGCCGTGACCGGCGTGCTCCGCGGACCAGGCATCGCCCTGCGAGACGATACGCTTGTCGCCCTCGCACTAGCCGACAGCATCGAGGCCGGTGACCCGGCATTTGCGCTCGACCCCTCTGAGATCGAGCGGCTGAAGGCTGGTCGCGCTCTGCTGCAGCGGCTCCGGGCCCTTCGCGATCGCATTCCAACCCATGTGCTCCTCGCACACTGGCTCGACCAAAGCGGATACGCTGGGCACTTGGCGCTGCGCGGCGATGAAGGCGCCCGCCAAGCGTTAGCGAATCTCTCTGCCTTCGCTCGACTGCTCGAAAGCGACGCGACTATGAGTATTGGCGCATGGCTGCAACGACTGCGCGATCAGCGCGCGCGCAAGGATGAGGTGCCCCCGGCTCGCGTGTTCGGTGCCAGTGAAGACGTCGTCACAATCACGTCTGTGCACGCGAGCAAAGGCCTTGATTGGGAGGTAGTCGTATGGGCCGATCTGCAGCGAAAGAGCCTCGCGGATACCGGTCACAATGGTCTGTTCCTCGGTCGCAATTCCATAGAACTCAAAGAGCCGGATATCAACGAGCAACCACCCGATGTCGAGCTGGTGAAGAAGCAACGTGAGCGCGAAGCACGAGCGGAGAAGCTCCGCCTGCGATACGTCGCAGCAACACGAGCCAAATCTCGGATGATCGTCAGCGGAATTCACCTCGCGACGGCCGAGAAGCGTGATAATGCGGCCGCGAGTGCCATCGGCAGCCATGCGGCGTGGCTCACGCGGCTACTCGATCTGACAGACCGCAGCGAGTCTGGCACGCTCGAAGTCACGTCGCGACTCGAACAACCGTTCCCAGTTCGGCTTGACGTGTTGGAGATCGCGGACGCAGAAAAGTCGGCTCCAGCCGAAATCATGGCGGCCTTTGGAGTTGCGTCAAGTAGTGACCTGCTTGCGCACTCGCAGGCGCTTCGCCGCCGCGTCGGTCGGCAACGTCATTCAGCGACAGCACTGATGCTGCATGGTGAGTGCGAGCGTCGATACGCGTGGAAATACGTGTTGGGCCTAACCGAGCCTGACCCGCGCGCAGTTAGCGGCAAGAGCGAAGATGAGCCGCAGCGCGCAGGGACTGGTGCCGATGCGCGACTTGTCGGCACCCTCACGCACGAAGCACTTGCGCGACTTGATGAGCGCGAGGACGTCGAAGAGGCGTTGCAGGAGATTCTGTCTGAGTGGACCGACGACGGGAATCCAGCCGCAGCTGCGATCAACGATTCTGCCGTAGCCTCTGCGCGTGAGCAGATTGGACGTACACTCGAATCAAGTTACGGCACGCTGATGCGCCAGGCCGGAGCGAAGCGTGAGCTCCGATTCCTCAGAATTCTGCCTGACGGCGCAGCGCTCGAAGGTGCGATGGATCTGGTCGCGCCAGATGGCGATGGGATCGCCATCGTCGACGTCAAGACGACGCGTGTCACCAGTGGCGAGGAAGCTGGTGTCGCGGATCATTACTCGACGCAGCGCGACGTCTACGCAGAAGCCGTGGCCGCGATCAGTCAGCGCGCAATCACACGGGTAGACTTTCTGTTCCCGCAGACGGGCCTCGCCGTCAACACACTGGATAGTGCCGCGCGTGAGGGACTGGCAGCGCGGGTCCGCGCATCTGTGTCGGCGATCGAAGGTGCGGCACCAGAAACAGCAGCGCTGGCACGCGACGCTTCATCGTGTACGTGGTGCGGTTATCGCGTCGCGGGTTGGTGCGAGGGCGCACAGCGCGTCGTCGTTGACGGGTCCGACGAGGCCACCACCTGAAGCTTTTGATCTGAATGCCCGAGCAACAGTCAGTCGAGCACGTCCCACTCGCTGTATCGTGAGCACTTATCCATCGATCTGGTGTCGATTCCGTGAAAGCCGCTCGTTGGGAGCCCACATTCGCCGCGGTCAGCATACCCCGTGCGAATGACCGATCGGCTCGGGTTCACTTCACGATCGCCGCGCCAGTAGGTGCACGTGCCGCAGCAATGGCGGCCTTTTCGATACTCGGCCATCGGAGCCTCTCATGTTGGATGTCGCATCACATTGACTGCACTCGCAATTAATTATGAAGATTGCTGTCCGCCTGGAATGCGCAAGTCGGGAAGGCAGCGATGCCGCAAGCAGTTCCGGTACTTATGACGCTATGGTTCAATATTTCTGAGTGATCGTTCAATAAATCGCGCTCGTCAACAGTAGTGATAGTGTGAGTGTCGCCACCCCTGGACACATTTGAATACGTGCCCTATGTGATTTCGCTCGCTGATGCGATACCATTTCTCGCAAAGCCAAAGACGAATACTGACCGATTCACCTGCGTGCAGGTGACTAAGTGACATTGCGTGGGAAACAGTCCGAAGAAATTTGTGCAGCGCCACGCCACAGTAGAAGCGCTCACGGCTACCGGTCTTCGTCGCGCCGTCCAGTACCCTTGATTCGTTTCGCCACCACCTGGAGGAGATCATGACGCTCGTCGTTCCCCGCATGGCCGGCGCTGTCGCTGGTTTTCTCGCGAAGTATCATGTGTGGCCAACAATGCTGCTCGTACCAGCTGACAACTGGGAGCGTTATACTGCGGACCGGTCGCCGGTCGAAACGAGCTATGATGGTCCGGCGTCGCGTGCCATCTTTTCACGGATCAAGCTTCTTCCCGTGCCTCTCCCGAAGTATATCGCACTGGACGATCATGGACGGTGGTGTGACTACGATGGAGCGGAGCAACCGGCTCACCTCTGGGAGTACATCGCAGCGCGGATCGAACCGGTCGATGAGGCGATGGCTCGCAGCGCAGGCGCGAACGAACGTCCGCCATTCGTTTGTCCGATTCCGAACTCCTACCTGCTTCCCAATACGCTCTTCGTAGCGGGCGAGTATCCAGGCAGCACTCCCCGAACCACTCCGGATGCTGCGGCGCGGCGGCTTGAAGCATTCCTTGATGCTGGCGTAGCGGCGTTCATCGATCTGACGGAACCGGCAGATAGACTGGCACCGTACGCGGAACTGCTAAAGGAGATCGCTGCGCAGCGAGGTGTGGATGTCACGCATGAAAAACACACGATTCGGGATATGGACGTGTGCCACCCTGACCACATGACCAGAGTGCTCGACGCGATCGATGCGCACCTCGAGGATGGTCGTCGCGTGTACGTCCATTGCTGGGGCGGAATCGGGCGAACGGGTACCGTGGTCGGCTGCTGGCTCGTGCGCCAGGGGGTCTCGGGCGATGAGGCGCTGAAGACCGTCGGTAAGTTGTTCCGCACGATGTCGCCGGAAAAGGTCAGGCGGCACAAGACGTGGGGCTCGCCTCAGACGGAGCCCCAGCGGGACATGGTGCGCGGCTGGGCCGCACACGAGAGTCAGTCTGTTCGCTTGTCGGAGGCCGAACAAGCCGCGATGGATGAGGAGGAGGCTAACTACGATCTCGTCGCGCTTGCCGCTGACATGCTTGCTGCCGACGAGGCAGCGGCTAGAGCTGCGCCTGTTGCCAATCGGCAGCCGACTACTGCAACGCGTGACGTTGATCACGAGGCGGTGTCAACTGATACTCGAGGGAAATCGAAGCCACGTCATTCGATCAAACGCGGCAGCGAGGCGCTCAATTCGCTCACTTGGGAGCTGATCGCTCCACGTTCAGACGCGACGCCAGAGATCCGCGATCGGATGCGTGGCGCCCTGCTGGGCCTGGCGGTCGGGGATGCCGTCGGGACGACGGTGGAGTTCAGGGCACCTGGGAGCTTCCCGCCGGTGACAGACATGGTGGGTGGTGGCCCATTCCGTCTGATCGCAGGACAATGGACCGACGACACCTCGATGGCGTTATGCCTCGCCGAGAGCCTGATCATTCGGAGAACTTTTGATCCGCGCGACCAGATGGAGCGATACGTCCGCTGGCGACGGGACGGGCATCTGTCGAGCACTGGCCGCTGCTTCGACATCGGGAATACTTGTTCCGCCGCACTCACCGCGTTCGAGCGCACAGGGGAGCCATTCTCTGGTCCAACGTCAGGCTCAATGGCAGGTAACGGCTCGCTGATGCGCCTCGCACCGATCCCGCTCTTCTTCTTCGGCCGCAGCGATGATGTGATCGCGATGGCGGCAGAGAGCTCGCGCACAACGCATGGCTCTCCAGTTGCCATAGACGCATGCCGATATCTCGCTGCGCTGATCGACGGAGCGCTTGCGGGTGTCAACAAGCGCGACTTGCTCTCACCGAGCTACGCGCGAGCACCCGGATACTGGGACACTCAGCCGCTCCATCCCGTCATCGCGGAAATCGCGGCCGGCTCCTTTACCAAGAAGAGTCTAACGGAAATCAAGGGCACGGGATACGCTGCGGATGCGTTGGAAGCGGCGCTGTGGGCATTCCAGAACAGCACTGACTTTCGCGAAGGTTGCCTGCTCGCCGTAAACCTCGGCAATGACGCCGACACGACAGCCGCCATCTACGGGCAGCTCGCGGGTGCTTTCTACGGCGAAACGGGGATCCCGGTCGCATGGCGCGAGAGGCTCGCGGAGCGCGAGCTTCTGGACCGCTACGCGGAACTACTTTTTCAGTTGTCATTCGATGGGCATCCTGTCGCTGAGGCTCGTATGAAGATGGCCCACGCCGACGCGGAAAGCCTCATTGCCGACGCGGGAGGTGATCCGGCGTTTGCACTCGCACAGCTGATCGAGGAAGAACAGGCCGCGATGCGTGAGATGGGTGCATTCGCCTTCCACATGGGTGGGTCCGTAAGCGGCCAAGCGATGCGAGACGAGACAGTGTTGGCGCTACGGGTTGCTATCGGTGTACGAAATGCTCAGCACGGCCGGATCACGTGAGTGCTTTTGAGGCGCACCTTACCGATGAGGTATAGCGATCCGGAACTTACCGTCTGACTCGTCTCGCATTCACGCATCACGTGACTGTTTACAGTTATCGTCGCTTCAGTCACTACGCTCGGACGAGACGACAACACGGCCCAAGCTGGCATTTTCGGACCCGTACTCTGCTTGTTGCACAGAGGCGGATCTGGCTCTTTTCCCGACCTTATTCTCAATCGGGTGAGTAAGCGAAACGACACGGCCATCGGCTTGCCTGTTCAGATACGGCCGTGATCCGACGAGCGGTGGACGCTAAAATCGGCAGTGCATTCTTGTTGCGCAGGACGGCCTTGGAAAACAGTGCCCATATGTGACCATCGGTCAGCACATCCCAAAACACATAATATCCCGCTCAGCTCACATTCCTCTCAACCCCGAGACCGGAGGTCCTGCCTTTACCCCACTTCAGTCGCGGAGCGTCTCGACATCTCCCCAAGCCGAACCACCAGCGCCTTCCTGACCTCCGCCGGCGACATCACCTCCGCATCCCTCCCATACTGCAGCACGTGCCGTAATGCCCACTCCGTATCTGCCAGCGGATAGCCGAGCGTCAACGACCCATCCTCAGCCAGCGGCGCACCTTCCCGCTCCGCGATCCAGCGCGCGATGCGAGGCGAGTAGCGCACGACGAGCGTCTCGACCACCGAACTCGCCGTGAACGCACGCCCGTCCTGCACGAGTTGGCCTGGCGTGAAGTCCGCGGGCACCTCGTACCTCGCGTCGAGCATCGATGCCTCCTCGATGCGATCCACGCGAAAGAGCCGCAGCCCGAT
>Ga0105045_10006475_pt1 | contig 10366 bp, 5 predicted proteins | sample MAT02_FD_78089 | JGI IMG/M metagenome (GOLD analysis project Ga0105045, IMG submission 78089) | Freshwater microbial communities from Lake Fryxell liftoff mats and glacier meltwater in Antarctica - MAT-02 (megahit assembly) | ecosystem: Environmental > Aquatic > Freshwater > Ice > Liftoff...
CACTTCCAGGTTCGCCAACTTTGACAGCTAGTGTTTCTGTTTTGGATGCTGTTAGAATTGAGTTTTACCAAGAAGTAAACAGTAATTACTACGTATTAAATCAAGGTAATGTAATAAAAATCAAGTAAATTTTCTAAGAGCCATAATAGGAATTTGATCAGTGAAAGCTCTAATCAGGTACTAATTTTATTCATTTAAAAAAAAGACCAAGATTTAGGGGGTCAGTTCACCCTGACATATATTACACATTAGAGTCAAATTGGTTTTGATCCAAAACCCTCTGATCTATAAGGCTCTTTATGATGATGGAGTAATTTGTAGATAGAGAAGTGTGGTGTCTATTTAATAGATTTTTAAGATCATCAAGGTTATATAGCCTATTTGGCTGTATTTCCGATTTAATGGCTTCATTGCTGGCAAGAATGTCATTTTACCATAGTTTATTCGTACTTGGATTTGAATCCTTAATCAGGCCATAATTTTATGTTATAAAATCAAATCCTACTAAATAAGGCTTCCTTTTATAAAAATAGGTTAAATGGCAAATGAACTTTTATAAAGGGTTTACACAAGCGACATTTCATTAATAAAAATTTTCATTTGGTGTATATACCAAATTGTAGTTATTTAATTATCTTTGGGCAAAATAATTTGAACCATGAAATATTTCTTTTCCATTTTATTATTTACTACATCCACTTTTTTTGTTCTTAATGGACAAAATAATATACCTAAAGTAGAAAATATTCGAACAGAACTTCGAACCAACGAAGGAATGATTTTTGTTCACTTTGATGTCCAAGATAAAGAAAATGACAGTATCAGAGTGAGGTTAAAATCGTCTTTGGACGGTGAGTTTTATCAAATTATTAATGAAGATTTAAGTGGAGATGTCGGTGACAATATTGGTAATGGTCAAAAAACAATTGTTTGGACATACCCAGAAAATACAAATCTTCAGAATATTAGTCTTAAGCTCTCCGTTTGGGATCAAGTAAAACCAGAAATCGGCACTTGGGTCAATGAAGTAAGTGAAGTTTCTATCCGTCAGTTTATGGACAAAATGGAAGGTCCTAGACACTATGCAACATCCAAAATCAAACTGGAAGAAGTTAAAGATTTTATTAATTCCGAGTTTTTAGACAAAGGGTTGGCTACCTATAGACAAGATTTTGTCCATCTTAATCAGAATGGTCAAAATATTATCGGACGTAAAGCTGGCTTAATCAATGAAAATCGCTCATGGATTATTGATGCACATTTTGATTCTGTACAGAGTTCTCCAGGAGCGGATGACAATGCTTCAGGGGTATGCGCTATATTAGAAATATCACGGGTATTGAAAGATTTTGCTTTTGCGGATAATTTGGTATTTATCGGATTTGACTTTGAAGAAGCAGGATTGATAGGTTCCAAAAGATATGTAGCTTCTGGAATACGTCCCTACGAAAAAATTCAGGGAGCTTACAATATGGAAATGATAGGATACTATAGCGATGAACCCAACTCTCAAACGTTGCCTGCGGGGTTTAATATTCTTTTTCCAGAAGTTTCTGCCGCAGTAGCAAACGACCAATTCAAAGGAAACTTTCTAACTAATGTTGGAAATACAGCTTCTACATCACTCATTTCTTCGATTCAATCTAGTGCAACACAATGGGTTCCGGAATTGAAAGTATATAGTTTAGCTGTACCAGGTAATGGAAGTATTGCTCCAGACTTGAGACGAAGTGATCACGCACCGTTTTGGGATGTTGGTATTCAAGCACTCATGCTTACCGATGGTTCTAATTTTCGAAATCAAAATTACCACACTCCAGCTGACTCTTCCGCTACCCTAGACTTTACTTTCATGACAAGAGTTACAAAAACCATACTTGGTGCAGTGGCCAAGTCAGCTCAGCCTCTGAATGGAAAACAATACGATTTGGGAAGTTTTACAACCAAAACGCATGACCATCAACATGCAAGACCATTGGTCCATCTTTATCCAAATCCAATTCAGTCTGTAGCAAACTTGAAGATCATTGGCATGAAGGACAAATTATTTAGAGTCAGAGTGATAAGTCTCGAAGGAGTAATTCACAAAACAACTTATATGTATGGTATGTCTGAGATTCAATTGGCATTGGACACATTGGCGTCAGGAATGTATTTGGTAGTCATGGACAGTGGCGAAGTAACCATTACAAAAGAATTAGTCATTGGTAATTAATGAAATTTTAAAGCCTTAAATTCTGGTTTAAACACCAATTCTTTTTGGCGTATGTAATTATTTTATACCATGTGTTTGTACCAAAATAGATGGTTATAGTTTAATTTTTGATTTAAAGAATTAGAATTCAAACTATCTGTTGCCATATTATTGGTATATGATATTCCTATAGCGTATTTTCCATATTGGTAAATTTTGTTAAAAAATTACAAAAAAATAATCACAAAAAAATAATTACAAAAAAGATAATTACAAAAAAGATAATAATTAAAATAAATAGATATCTTTGCGCAAACGATTGTTCTAAAATGAATAAGTCCAATACAATTAAAGACATTTCAAGGGAAGCTAATGTTTCCACAACTACCGTATCCAGGGTACTCAATGGGCTGTCCCGTGAATATAGAATTAGTGAAAAAACTGAAAATCGTGTTTTAAATACCGCCCAAAAACTTAATTATAGACCTAATCATACAGCTGTCAGCCTTCGATTACAAAAAAGCAATTTAATTGGATTATTAATACCTGACCTATCCAACCCTTTCTTTTCTAATATAGCGAGCATAGTGAGCCTGGAGCTCAGGAAGAGAGGTTTTTCTGTAATAATTACTGATTGTACCGAAGATGAAAAGACTGAAATTGAAGTAGTTAATTTATTGCAAGATAGGCGCATTGATGGATTATTAGTGATGCCATCTGGGGAAAATGCAGAACATTTGGAAGCATTATACAAAATGAATGTTCCAGTTATTTGTATAGACAGATATTTTACTTCGACCGATCTACCTTATGTGGCAACTCATAATTATGAGGGAGCATATGAAATTACACAATACCTTATTAGTTGTGGACATAAAAAAATAGTCTGTATTCAGGGAGTTCCACATGTGATGCCCAACGTCCAACGTGTTAAAGGATATTTAGATGCTATGCATGATGCAGGGCTGCAAAATATTAGTTTTGTTACCGGAAATAATTTTTCTCAAGAAAATGGGTATTTAGAAACAAAATTATTACTTCAAAAAGAAGATAGACCAACAGCAATTTTTTGTTTAAGTAATACTATTCTATTAGGTGTGTTGAAGTCAATTAGAGAAGAAGGTCTAAAAATTCCAAATGATATATCATTAGTTACTTTTGATGATGCTGAATATTTAAAATTTCTTAAGCCTGCCATTACCAGTGTAGCTCAGCCAGTTTTAGAAATAGCCAAAATGAGTATCAAAATATTATTTAAAATGATGGATCAAAAAGAGAATAAAGAAGCATGGGATCCAGAGCAGATTTTACTCAGTCCTACCGTCATTTTTAGAAAATCAGTTAGAAATATATAATTTTATTAATAAAATGCACAATCGATTGTCCTAAAATTAAAATTATGTTAGATATAAAAACCAACGGAACAAAAATCACCAACAAGCAGATTGTTGTAATAGGCAGTACAAATACTGATATGGTGGTCAGAAGTTCACATTTGCCTAAGCCTGGCGAAACGGTTTTGGGAGGAGAATTTATGATGCTTCCTGGTGGGAAAGGAGCCAATCAAGCTGTTACGATCGCCCGCTTAGGAGGTAATGTGCATTTTATTACAAAGTTAGGGAATGATATTTTTGGGGAACAGTCAAAAAAAAGTTTAGAAACAGAAGGAGTACTAGTGGATTATGTATTTTGTGATGATGTCCATCCTTCCGGTGTAGCGCTAATCAGTGTTGATGACAATGGAGAAAATTCAATTGTAGTAGCACCTGGAGCTAACGCTCACTTAGGAATTGATGAGATTACTAAGGCAAAATCTTGTATTGTAGCTGCAGAAATCATATTGATGCAACTTGAAATACCAATAACCACAGTAGAGTCCGTAATACAAATGGCGCAGAACATGGGTAAAAAAGTAATACTAAATCCTGCACCAGCATGCCATTTACCTGATGCAGTACTCAATGGACTCTTTTTAATAACACCCAATCATACGGAAGTTGAAATCCTTACTGGTATCACAATTACAGACGAACTTAGCTGCGAAAAGGCATCACAACACTTAAAAAATAAAGGTGTTCAAAATGTAATTATTACCTTAGGTTCAAAAGGTGCTTACGTAAGTTCGGATAAATTTACTGGGATGGTAAATACAAGTGAATTTCAAGTAGTAGATACGACAGGTGCTGGTGACGCCTTTAATGGTTCCATAGCACTAGCCCTATCTCAAGATTTGGGAATTGAATCGGCCGTACGTTATGCCAATTTGGTAGCAGGATTATCGGTAACAAAGTTAGGAGCTCAAGCTTCAATACCCTATCCATCAGAATTGGGGTTGGAATTAAAAACCGTAAACTCATTTTAACTTACTAATGATCTAAAAGAAAAATATATGGCCACATTAAATTTAAAAATACGAATTCAACTTAAAACGTTGGGCGTCTTTTTCATTTTTTTATTATTCACTCCTTTTGTAAGTTTGCAGGCGCAAGAAGGTGCTTTAGTAAAACTATCTGGAACTGTCACTGATGCTTCAGATAATAAACTTCTATCTTATGTATCTGTCTCAATAGGAAACAAAGGTACGTTCACTGATGAATTAGGTAAATATTTTATAGAAGGCACCGAAGGTTCTACAATCATTTTTTCCAGTATTGGATATGATACTTGGGAAGCGGTCATCGGAGACAAAAATGTTATAAATATTAGCCTTGTACCTACATCAGTCTTACTCCAGGAAGCGACGGTCATTGGATATGGAACAACAACAACAAAAGAAGTAACTGGTGCTACAGCAACAATTAAATCTCGAGACTTTAACAAGGGTGTATTTACTGACGCCATGGGTCTCTTACAAGGAAAGGTAGCAGGCTTAACCATATTGAATCCCAATGGTGCCGACCCTTTGGCCACTTTCCAAATCATCCTTCGAGGTACCAATACACTCACTTCTGGCCAAGGACCATTGATTATCATTGATGGTGTGGCTGGCGCCGATCTGCGAAATATAAATTTTGAAGAAGTAGAATCTTTTGATGTATTAAAAGATGGCGCAGCAGCAGCCATATATGGTACTCGTGGTACGAATGGTGTGATCATTATAACTACTAAAAGAGCAAGATCTGGAAGAGCAGTAATAGAGTTTTCAAGTCAAATCATTGCCCAAGTAAACCCGCGAAGTGTAAAATCGCTTAATGCAAAAGAATTCAAATATGCTGTAGAGAATTTCGTTCCATCAAGAACATCTAGCTTATTGGGTGCTGAAACAGATTGGTTTTCTGAAATAACCAGAAAAATGCCACTTTCTCAACGATATAGTGTGGCAATATCAGGTGGTGCTGAACATTTTTCTCATCGTACTACATTTAATGTAGAGCAAAATGAAGGCTTGTTAAGGGATAATGAAGTAAACAAATACCTTTTTAAAACAAATATTAAACAGACGGCATTCAAAGAATTACTTAAGATTGACTATAACCTTAGTGTTAGATCGAGTACATATTCACCTGCTAATCACAATTTATTTTTTCAAGCATTTACTCATAACCCGACTCAGCCAGTCTATGATCCTACTAATGTTGCTGCAGGTGGTTACTCACAGCGACAAGCTATAGATTATTACAATCCCGTGGCAAGCTTAAACGAAAGAACTCGTTCAGGTAGTACAGTAGTCATAGCGCCAAATGCTACCGCTTCAATGAAATTATTTGAAGGGTTAAATTGGAATAATTTTATTTCATATGAATTAGGAACATCTAAAGAATCATCGTATAAAACAAAATATTTTCCAAGTATCATTGGCAGAGGTGGAGAAGCTGAACTCAATAACAGTGATGTATTCAACCTCCAATACGAAAGTACTGTTGGGTATAAAACCAGTATAGAAAGCCATAGTATAAATGCAATAGCAGGATATTCTTATCAAAAGGATGGAGGAACAAGCAGCTACATTGTAAATTCAAATTTTGATACGGATATCTATGGCCCAAATAATATAGGCGCTGGATTTAATCTTCGAGAAGGAAATGCAGAGATAGGAAGTTATCGATATGAAAGTAAACTAATCGCATTTTTTGGTCGGGTGATGTATAATTATAGTGATAAATACCTTGCTTCTGTTTCAATACGAAGAGAAGGCTCTTCAAAATTTGGCAATAATAACAAATGGGGATTTTTTCCTGCCGTCAGTTTAGGTTGGAGAATAAACCAAGAAAAATTTATGAAGAATGTTTCATGGGTAAATGAATTGAAACTAAGAGTAGGATATGGAGTGACAGGCAATCAGGATTTTAGCCCTTATCGCTCACAAGTTCTGTTTGGTAGAGCAGGTCGTTTTTATTATAATGGAGAATGGATAAATACATATCAGCCTGTGACAAATCCCAATCCTGACCTACGATGGGAAAAGAAGGAAGAAATAAATATAGGAATAGATTTTTCTATTCTCAAACGACGACTCAGCGGTTCACTTGATATTTACTCCCGAACCAGTAAAGATTTATTATACTCATATAATGTTTCAGTGCCACCTTATTTGTACGACCAGTTATTTACAAATGTTGGTGACATCAATAATCGTGGGATTGAACTTTCGCTCAATGGAAGTATCATGAAAAGGAAGAATTTTGAATGGAATGGTATCCTTACGTACAGTACAAATATCAACAAATTGGTTAACATTTCAAATGAAGAATTTAAAGAAACATCTTATGATGTAGCTTGGCTTGGTGGTTCAGTACCTCTTTTTTCTCAAAAAGTAAGAGAAGGAAGTAGTCTTGGTACTTTCTACGGCCCTGTATGGCTGGGTGTTGATGAAAGTGGGTTTGACAAACTTAAAAATGCGAATCCAGTAGGTGCTGTAAATCCAGAAAATTGGGAGGACATCGGCAGTGCATACCCTATTGCCATGTTAGGAATTACAAATGCATTTACGTATAAAAACTGGGGCTTTAATTTTGCAATGAGATCAAATATTGGAGGAAAAGTGTTGAACATGTACCGCCTATACCATGAAAACTGGGCTGCAATAGGTACTAAGAACATCATAAGTACACAATTAGAAAATCCTGAATTCACTGGGATCACTCAGTACTCTTCTAAATATTTGGAAAATGCCACATTTTTGAAATTAGACAATGTGTCATTTTCATACAATGTACCGACAAAATTAAAATATGTCTCATCAATGAATCTCTCTTTAACAGCCCAAAACGTATTTATACTAACTAAGTACAAAGGGTTGGATCCTGAAGTAAACCTAAGTGGTCTTGAACCTGGCATTGAAAACTTATCATATTATCCAAGAACAACTACAGTTGCTTTTGGGGTAAATGTAATTTTTTAAAATATATATTAAAAGATAAGGAATATGAATACATTCACAAAAATAAAATTGGTAGCCATAGTGGTAATAATTTCATTATTATCATGCACAAATCTTGACGAAAATGTGTATTCAAGTATACCGATAGATAAATTTTTCCAAAACGAAAGGGAAGTCTTAATGAATGCAGGCAGAGCCTATACCAAATTGCAGAAATATCCTGAAGAATTTGGATTATGGTCGCTTACAGAGTTAGCAAGTGATGAAATGGTGGCACCAGGTAGAGATGATGGGCAAGTCTGGGATAATGGTCGATGGCATGAGTTGCACACGCATGTATTTACGCCTAGTAACAAAATAAATAATGTTGCCTGGACCTATGTTTTTGAAGGAATAAGTGCTTGTAATGAAGTATTGTACGCAACAGAGTCTTCTCCATTAGTTTTTGATGGCAAAGATAAAATAGCCGCTGAAATAAAAATCCTGCGAGCTTATTTTTACTATTGTGCGATAGATAACTGGGGAAACATTCCATTTGCTACCGATTTTACAAGTAAAGTTTTACCTTTACAAAAAGACCGGTCATTTGTATTCTCTTTTATCATCGATGAAATAAATGACAACGTAGATAAATTGGAGGATGCACCAAATCCATCAAATTATGGTCGCGTCACCAAAGCAATGGCATATACGCTTCTCGCTAAAATGTATCTCAATGCAAAAGAGTGGATCGGATCCGACAAATGGGCGGAATCTGTAGCTGCCTGTGACAAAGTAATTGCATTAAATACATTGAAAATAGAAGATGATTTTTTTACCAATTTCAAAGTGCGCAATGAAGTGTCAAAGGAAAATATTTTCGTGATACCGATGCATCCTATACATACAAGAGATCGATTTTACTGGCAACAACTGACATTAAACGATGCAAGTCGTGCTACATTCAATTTTATTGGCCAAATGTGGGATGAGTTTATTCTCGAGCCAGGATTTTTGGACAAATACAGTACAAATGATGTAAGAAAAAAATCTTTTCTTTTTGGACAACAATTTGATAAGTCAGGAAGCCCAATTGTATTTGTAGAAAATGGTGTGGAAGTCCCATTTATTTACACACCTACAGTTGGTAATTACAACTCAAGAAAAAAATGGGAAGGAGCTCGTTGTGCTAAATATGAATACCAACCCAATCTCCAATACTACGTAGAAGAAATGGATAACGATTTTGTATTATTTAGGTATGCAGATGTGTTGTACACAAAATTAGAAGCTCTATGGAAATTGGGTCGTGCAGGAGAAATGATCAACGATTCGGATTTGCAAAAGATACGTACACGGGCTGGTTTAGCTCCTTATGCTGTCTCTGAATTGAACGTATCGGAGTTACTAGACGAGTTCGGAAGAGAATTTGCTTGGGAAGGCCGTCGAAGACAAGACCAGATTCGTTTAGGTAATTGGGGTGCTACCTGGTGGAATAAACCAACATCGACAGCATCCAAAAAATTATTTCTGATTCCTCAAACTGTTTTAAGTGCTAATTTCAATCTTGTTCAAAACCCTCAGTAATCATGATGTATAAATTTTATAAATACTTATCTGTAGTCGCCATAGTTTTCGCTTCACTTTATATGGGAAACATGGATGCACAATCGACAAATAATGTTATCACTATAAGTGAATTGAAGGACAAAATTGCAGGCGCATGGATTGGCCAGATGATTGGTAATATTTATGGATTACCTCACGAAAATAAATATATAAATGCTCCAGGAGATGATCAGAAATGGCCTTATGGGTACACAAAAAATCTAGATAAACTAAAAAAATACGCTGGTGCTTTTTCAGATGATGATACAGACGTTGAATATATGTATCTCCTCACTATGGAAAAATATGGTTATGAACCTACGTACGAGCAAATGCGTGAAGCATGGTTATTTCATGTACGTGATCGAGTGTGGTTGGCAAATCGTGGAGCTTTGGGTTTAATGCATTTTGGATACACTCCACCTTTTACAGGTGATAAGGAAATCAATCCACATTGGTTTCAAATAGATCCCCAATTAATAAATGAAATATGGTCTTATACTGCTCCTGGTATGGTTCAATATGCCGCTCAAAAATCAGAGTGGGCGGCGCATATCACAAGTGATGATTGGGGAGTGGAACCCACCATCCATTATGGAGCAATGTATGCTGCAGCATTCTTTGAAAAGGATATTCTCAAATTAATAGAAATTGGATTGAAGGAACTTCCGGCCGACGGTAGATATGCGCAGACTGTAAGGCACATGATTGATTTACATAAAAAATATCCTAATAAATGGCAGGACGCATGGAAAGAAATGGCTGAAGCATATTATGTGAATGAACCAGACCTGACTAAAACGATTTGGAATGCAAATCTGAACGGAGCTTGTGGTATACTTGCTATGTTGTATGGCAATGGTGACTTTCAGCATACCCTAGATCTATCATGTGCCATGGGCTTTGATGCTGATAATCAGGCAGCTACAGTAGCTGGACTACTAGGTATCATGTATGGGTTTAAAGCCTTACCAAAAGATTTATACCTGCCTATTGAAGGATGGACAAAACCTTTTAACGATACTTATATCAATATCACTCGTCATGAACTTCCTGATGCCAGTATCCAAGATATGATCGACAGAATGGTAAAAATGACATTACAACTTGTAAAAGAAAAAGGAGGTAAAGTTTCTGGAAAATCAGGCAAAGAGAAAATTACCGTCAATACAAAAGCAATATTTGATGCTCCGTTGGAATTTTATATCGGACCTGCTCCAAGGATGGAAGTGAACCAACAAGTAGATCATGTCTTCTACGGCAAA
>Ga0105045_10006476_pt1 | contig 10366 bp, 9 predicted proteins | sample MAT02_FD_78089 | JGI IMG/M metagenome (GOLD analysis project Ga0105045, IMG submission 78089) | Freshwater microbial communities from Lake Fryxell liftoff mats and glacier meltwater in Antarctica - MAT-02 (megahit assembly) | ecosystem: Environmental > Aquatic > Freshwater > Ice > Liftoff...
GCGTATCATCCTGTCGATCCGCCGACGGGTCGTATGTTATCCGCTGGATAAGCTCATTCACCACGGGGCGTCATCTGCTGCCGTGTTACTTGTCCGATTCGCGCTCGCCACGCGGTGCGGGCAACCACTGGACGTCGGGCTGGGCCGATGGGACGCGAATCGCGGGAGATGGTGCCGATGGCGGGCTTTGCGATTGCGGTGCGCTGGATTCCACGACTGGTCGGTTCAGCTCAACGGGTTGGTCGCTGGAGATCGGCTGTGACGATGGCGATACGATGACTTCGCGCGGCCCCAGCTCTTGATATTCCGTCGGCATCGATTCGACCGATTGCATTTCGGAATGAAACTCGGCATCGGGATAACGCGATTGCAAGCGGACGTACTGAGCGAGCAATTGATGGGTGTTACGGAATCCATTTGCCTCGGCGACCAAAACTAAACGGGGTGTATTGGCGACGGCATCATAGTGCTGCATCAGATCGACCAGCGATCCTGGAAACTCCGCGCGATCGATCGTCGAAATGATTCGCTGGGGTTGCAGTTGATTCAGCCAAACTTCGCCGTCACGCATTCGCGACAGACTTTGCGTCAAACGATTGGCGGCCGCTCGCAACAAATCGGCGACATCGGCATCGGCATAGATGCTGCGGCGCTGCGAATCGGAACGCGAGAAAGCGAGCCCGGCAATGGGTTGGGTTTCAGGGGCTGGATAGACACCGCTGCGGCCGTAGTGCGGATAGGACGGCGGGAAAACCGGTTCGGGCGAAACGTTTGCCCCGTATCCGCGATGGGCATGGTAGGAATGATAAAACGGATCGCCGGTTGAATAGCGATCGCGAAAGTCGTTGGCGTATCGTTCTTCGCGGGTTTGGTAACGATGGGTGCGATCGAGGTCATGATAGAAACGTTCTTGTTGTCGCAGCGCTTGACCCGACCCTGGCGGCATGCGGTTATAATGCCATGGCGGTGCTGCGGGCGAACCGATTTCAATGCTCAGCAATGGGCCGCGATACCGCATCCCGCCGATCGATTGACCACTGTTCCAGCCGCTGCCCCAAGCACCGACTTGAGCGTGTGCTGCTGACAGGGTGATGCAGAGGACGATCGCGACGATGATCAAACGGAAGACGACGATTCTTGGCAGAGACATGTTTGGCCACTGGAGCGCAAAGAGGTTTCAAAGGGTGTGGCCGATTGCGCAGGTGCGATTTGATCGACCGCGAAACGCTACGCCGCAGGTCAGCGTTATGAGGAATCGATCGCTGGCGAACGGCGAGATGCGATTGAAAAGAGATGCCGGTCGACTGGGTTGTGTCGATTGGTGGGATCGCGAGGGCTACGGAGTGATGAACCGTTGCAACTGGCGGGCAATGTAACGCGGGGCGCGGACCATCAGCGTTGATTCGTCCCACATGATGGGCAGTTCAGCGGGATCGGGCACACCCAAAGTGAGTGCCAGACGTTTGGCGATTGCGTCACCGGTGCCAGCCGGAATTGTCATCCAAGTGATCACTTCATAGCGATCGTAAAGCCCTTCGGAACCGATCCACCAAACCGAATCGCCAGTGTCGCGTGCTTGCAGCCCCGATTCGCCGATCAGTTCATCGAGATACGCTCCGACGGTCAAACCATCGCTCAACGGCATCGCCAAATCGGTCGGATAGACTTGATGGCGCATCGCGTCTTGCCAGACGACCGCGACGGCGGCGCGATTTTCTGTTGCGACTCGGCGCAACAGTCCAGCGATCGTGCGTGGCGAATCGAGTTGGGCACCGGCCGGGCCATTTTTAACAAGTGGCCAATCGGTGATCGTGCCAGGGTCTTCTTCCGGCAGCTTCGCCACCGTCCAACGGCCGAGCCAGCGAGCGGTTTGCTGGCGAGGCAATTTAGTCGGTTTGCCTCTCATCAATCGCATCGCCTCGGCGGCGCAGATCGATTGGACCAGCAAGTACCGATCGGCCGGGACTACCAATCGTTTCTCGGCGGCGTCAAAGCTCCACGACTCTGCTGGCTGTGGAATTTCTTCCTCGTTGTCAGGGCCGGGGGCGTCGACGGCGGGTCCAACGATCGGCATCACGATCGGCTTGAGCCATGCCGCGATCTTTTCGGCATCATCGCCAAAATCGTCCAGCACCAATGCTTTGCCGCCCGCATCCAAAAGTCGCTCAGTCGAAGCATGCACCAGTACAACGCCATCGCCAACTTCCATCGCCAGGCCGGCGTTGGCCAGCGACTGCTGGAGCCATTGGCCAATCGGCATCCAGCCCGCAGGCGTCTGCAACGGTTGATTGACTGAGGCACCAGCCAGGTCGATCGAGATCAATTCGAGCTCGATCGGCATACCGGTCAATTGCGAAACCAGCAGTATCAGTTCGGATAACGTTGCACCACCATTGTCGATCGCAAATCGCATCGCCAAAGTTTTGGGGATGTCGATCGACGCACGTTTAACTGTTGGCGTTTCGTCAGTTTCCAGCTCGGCGGCGGCATCGAGCCGGACCGAGTCGATGGTTGGCGGAGTCGCAAAGATTTGCGGAGCGCCGTTGTCCGCAGTCGAAACATCCAGCAGCGGCACAAACTTGCGCAGACCGATCGGCAAATCGTCCATCGCGCCGTCGCCACCGCTGGCAATCGGCGGTGCAATGATCGCAGGGCCGATTGCTGGCGGGGGCGTGATTGCGGCGGGATCCATGGCTGGCGGTGCGGGTTGGGCGTTCGTATCGCTTGACGCCACTTCCGGTTCTGCGGCTGGCGTGGGGGCCTGCGGGTCGTGCGTGTCGAGTGCTGGCAATGACGGGTCTGAAACGTCGGACTGTGTCTCGCTGGGTTGCGTTGTGTCTGCTTCAATCGCTGTCGACTGGTCAACAGTTGGCTCGTCAGCGGTCGGCTGCGCTGTGGGATCGTCGCTGTTTTGGGCGACTGTGCTGGTGCTGGTGAACGAGCGTGCGAATTGGATGAATCCGACCGTGGCGGCAACGAGTCCGAAGATGGCCAGCATCACGACTAACGCCAATTGGCTGGTCCGACGGCTCGTTGCGCTCTGCCAAACATTCGACGGATCAATCGGTAAATCAGCGGCTAAGCCATCGAGATTGGCCTCCGCAGCCGAAGCATCTGATTGAAAAGCGGTTCCACCGGCAACCGGCGGTGCGGCGAGATCATCAGGATTGGTGATCGAGCTTTGCGTCAACGCTTCGCTGTCGATCCCGGATTGATCACCGACAGCCAGTCGACGTCCGACTTCGGTTGACGGCAAAGGTGGGCCAGCCAATTCGTCTGAGGGCTGAATCGTTTGTGGCTGAATCGGATCCGGCTTGATCTCGACCATCGCACCACACTTGGGACAATGAGCGATCGAGCCAATCAGTTGACGATCCACAACCCGCAGGCGGCTGCCACAGGTCAAGCAAGTAACCGCTAGGTGTTGGGATGCGGACACGTGTATGCGGAGACGGGATTTGGGGAGTTCGCGAATAGCGATGAGACGACTGGACGAGGCAGCGTCGTGCTTGGCTGGCAGACGCGTCTCGCTTACTGATTAGTATTGGCCAAAGCTCCCTGTCTGTGTCAAAGAATATCGCTTTGGGCTGAAGATTTGCCCGCGTTCAAATCAAATGTTTTGGAACGGGAATCGACTCGGATGGGATCAAAGCCGGAATGCCGTCACGCACCGGATAGACCCGCGCCAAATCGGCCGTCGCGAGTGCGTATTCCATGGCCTCGTCGACGAGACCGTCGGATTGGTCTCGCAACAGCCGCTGGGCGATCATTTCATTCAACTTTTCGGTCAAATCGGCGGGTGCGACGACCAACGATTGGCCGTCGACAGGGCATCGAATCAACGACAACAGCGTCGCATCAATCATGACAGCAAATCATTCAAGGGGTTGGGTGTTGTACCACGCCACCCCGGTTTCTGCGGGGCGGAAATGCAATAACTCTAGCGTGTGGCAGCCAAAAAAAATCGAGCGGCGAGTCAGTTTGAGGCCAGCCAACGCGGTCGCTGAGCCGAAATCATAAAGGGAAACGTGGTCAGATGATCAAAGGATTGGTCAAACGCCGCAACCTGCTAGTCGTTTGGAAACCGATGCCCATTGGGTAAGGGGATAAGTATGGCAACCGGATTGCTTGGGGCAATGCGCCCTCGTCGCCGCTTCTACGGTCTGCGAAAGTGTTCCGCGTCGGTTCTGCTGTTGTCGCTAGCTGGCGGCATAACACACGAAACGCTGTCGGTCGCTGCCTTCGCACAGGCCCCGGCTGCTGCGGCCAATTCGCCTTACTATACCGATCCTGCCACCGGAATCGTCTACCAAAAGGTTCATCGTACGATCGAGCGGCCGGTCGTTCAGACCGAAGTGACTTCGCAAGAAAGTACGATTTATCGCCCTGAGACGGTCGTCGAAGTAACGCCGGAAACGCGGACGGTTTACACGCCGGTGGTCAGTTACGGCTGGGAGCCTCGCGTTCGAGGTCGCTGGAATCCCTTTGTGCAACCGACTTTGCATTATGAACACACGCAGCGAACGCACTGGGAAGCTCGTAGCGAGACGGTCGAACGTCGCCAAACTCGGACCAACTGGGTCACAGAACGCCGACGAGTAGACGTGCCACAGCAGGTTGTGAAGATCCAACGCGAAGAAAAAGTCGACTACGAAGCGGTCGGCCGCGTTGCACCGCAACAAGCGACGCCGCCCAATTCGGGTCAGTCAGCGGAAGCAGCGATTGCCGCTCGCCTGAGACCGATCGGTTCCGCGACACCAATCGCACCCTATATGGGCAACGCATCCGCTTCATATCCGATTGTCGCTGCTCGAACATTACCACCTAATTCGGCTTCATCGCGGTCAAGCGACCAGAGCGGTTTGCGTGCCACCGATTTAAACTCAGGCGGATACGGTGGTTATTCGACGCCGCTGCCTCCGGTGGGCGTCGCCGCCAATCCACTGCAGACCTTTTGGCGTTGATGCGTCGGTTTTGACGACGGATCAGTTGTTGGAAACGCTGACAACCGGGGCGTCGCTGGCCGCTTCCGCAGCGGCAGCAACTGACTTGTCATCAAGCGATGGAGATTGGTTCAGTTCACTGATTGCCGCATTGCCCAGCATCGCTTCGTATTCGCTGACTTCGCGCCGGAGGGTCAGCAATTCGCCACGGACTTGATTGTAGAGCGACAGTAGTTCTGGCCACGCTTCGCCGCTGCGGATTTCGATCGGTCGCTCGCTTTTGTGGTTCATCAACAATTGCATTTCGCTGCGCAGTCGCACGACTGGTTTGGAAACGCGGCCACAGCTTTTGATAAAATCGTGAATAGCCAGCGGCACCATCAGCAACAAACCGGGCAGCCAGTAGGTCGCATCTTCGATCGCTCGCAGAAAGAAATCCTGGATGGATGCGTCCGGCATCTGTACCCACTGGTTGCAGACCAACATGAAACTGAAGTAGGTCACGCATGCCAATCCGAAGATTGCATAACGGATCACCAACGACAATTCGACGTCGGTATCAGCAAAAATACGGACTCTTTTGGCGCTCTTTGTCTCGGACATCGGACTTTTCATCAGTTACCGAAGGCGTTTGCGATGGTGTCAGCAGAGGTGGTAAAACTTTGGTCAACCGAAGTGGCCAACGTCCCTACGGATGCGACACAAACGGCAGTGATCAACGCGAGCATGATCGCGTACTCAACAGCGGTTGGACCTGAGTCATCCTTCAGGAAGTCGTGGACGCTGTGAAACAAACTTCGAATCACAATCGTGACTCCGGTAATGGGAAATGGCGGCAGCCTCCCTTCGGAGGGCTTTGTCAGAAACAGCCTCTAACCCAAAAGTAGGTCAATCTGAACCAGAGGAGATTACTTTTTCGATAGATTAGTGCCTGTGAACTCGTTCCTTTGAAATGGCTGATTGGATCGATCCGGCGGTAGCGTCTGAATCGCCTGGATCGATTATGATGCATTTATTCATCGCCCCTGCCTGATCCCAAGATTGACCTGATATGCTCGGACCGGTTTTCAACCGCGAGGCCATTGTTGCCCCCAAACGAACCAAGACGTACTTAGCGCGGGGCGTTTACGTTTTGTCGCTGTTCATCCTGCTCAGTACAGGTTATTTGGTATTGGCCGGGACCAGGTCGTTAACCTCCGCAAGCGATCTGTCACGGTTCGGAAGCAGCATGTTTGCGCTGCTGGCTCCGTTGCAGTTGATCGTTTTAGCCAGCCTTGCGGCGGTCGGTTCGGCCAGCAACGTAGCGCAAGAGAAAGATCGTCGTACGCTGCTGTTGCTGTTGATGACGCGTTTAAGCGGCGGCGAAATCGTGTTCGGCAAGTGTGCCGCCAGTCTGTTGGGTCCATTGTCGATGATGTTTGCGGCATTGCCGCTGTTCCTCGCGATTTCCTTATTGGGTGGCGTGTCGATTGGCCAAGTAGCCACCGCGTATGGCATCACGTTGGTGACCGTTTTGTTTTCCGCCGCTGTGGGTACCGTGGTCGGTTTGTGGCGTGAGAAGACGTTTCAAGCGATCGCGACCACGGTGTTGACGCTGGTCCTTTATGGCGTATTTGCCGAAATCGCAGTCAGCGGATTGATTGGCGATCGGTTGGTCGCAGTCGCCCATTGGTTCAGCCCCGTTGCCGCCATCGCCGCTGCAGCGACGCCGTTCGCGACCGAAACCCAGTGGGGTGTCCCGGTCGCACTTGCCTACACGTGTACCACAGCAACGCTCTCTCTGGCGATTTTGTTGTTCGGTGTCGTCAAAGTTCGCGACTGGAACCCGTCGAAGGATGTGCGTTTCAAAGCACCCGAACCAGAAACCGGTGCCGATCTGCGGGAATTGATTTCCTCGCAAGCGACTGGCGAAGGCGCAGGTGCGGTTGATCCCGCCGCCGCAACGATCAACTGGAAAGCCCGTTCGCCACGACGCGTTTGGGACAACCCGGTATTGTGGCGGGAGATCTGCACTTGGGCTTATGGACGCAAAGTGATCGTCGTTCGCATCGCCTTTTTGGCGTTGTTCGCGGTCGTTTGCGGCATCGTGGTCTCGAGTGTGCGCAGTGGCGAAGCTTTGAAACGATTTGATGCGACCGAAAACGCCTTGCCAATCGCGACGCTGCCGATTGCCGCGATCGGCGTCATCAGCCTGGTTCTGGTCAATGCCTTAGCCGTCAACTCGTTAACCGGCGAACGCGACGGCCTGGCGCTCGATTTGCTGTTGGTCACCGACATTCGCCCGTCAGAGTTCATCTTCGGAAAGTTGCTCGGTGTGCTGTACGTCGCCAAAGAGATGATCCTATTGCCGCTGGGGTTGATCATTTATTTGGGTGTCAGCGGTGCGATGACGATTGAGAACACGATTTTTGCGATCTTGGGTGCGATCCAGCTCTATGTTTTCGTGTCGATGCTGGGTATTCACAGCGGGTTAAATTACATCGCCGGTCGAACCGCGACTCTGGTCAGTCTCGGTACAGTCTTTTTCTTATGCGTTGGCGTGGCGATCTTGATGGTGATCATGGTCAGTTTTCGAGGGGCATTCCAACTGCAGTTAGCCCCATTTTTGGCCATGATTCTCGGCGGCGGGGCGGCACTTTTTGCTGCGCTGGGTTGGCGAAATCCTTCATCCGCGATCTTTGTCGCGTCGTTTTTATTGCCGCTGATCACGTTCTATGCGATCACCCAGTTTTTGCTGCAGCGTGACCAATTGTTCGTCGTTTTGACGGTCGTGGCCGGTTATGGATTCACAACCGCAGCGATGCTGGTGCCAGCGCTCAGCGAGTTTGACGTGTCGCTCGATCGCGATCGCGGCGGCGCGGGAGATGTGTCGTGACCACTTGGCAGATCATCCTGCCTTGGCTCGTTCCGATGGTGCTGTTGTTGATTACCAGCGCACTGATGAGTGGAAGCGAAGCGGCGCTGTTTTCGCTGCGTAGTCGCGAATTGAAACAGATGGAAAAAGGGAGCACGGCAGCACGCTTGGCGGCGAAACTGCTGCGTGAACCTGAAGAGCTGTTGTCGGGGATCCTGTTTTGGAACCTCCTGGTCAACATGACTTATTTTACAATGGTCGGGATCGTCGGGGCGAAGCTCGAGTCGTCACCACAAGCCGGCGCGGGAGTGGCGGTCACGTTCACCGTGGCAAACCTCCTGATTGTCATTTTCTTCAGCGAGATGTTGCCCAAGAGCCTCGCGGTACTTGCACCCAAACGGATCGCCGCGCTTTGCAGTTTCCCTGTGACCGTATCGCTGCGGATCGTGCGACCGGCATTGCCTGCTGTGCGAGTGGCCAATTTGGTGGCCCGCCGTTTGATCTGGCCCGGCTTTGAACCCGAACCGGAAATCGATCTGGAAGCGATCGGCCGGGCGATCGATTTGGGGACCGGTGACACAGCGCTGGCACTGCGAGAACAGACCGCTTTGAAAAACCTTGTCCAATTGGCTGATCTTCGCGCCGACCAATGCATGCGTCCGCGAAGTACGCTGCCGGTTTGTTCCCCACCGATCACACCGGAAGACCTTTCGGAAGCGTTCGCGATGTCGGCTGAAGGTTTCGCCGGTCCAGGTTACCTCCTGGTCGTCGAACCCGGCGGTGACCACATCGTCGGTTCACTGAACATCGATCAATTACGGCCCAGCCAAGTCGACCAACCGACGGCTGCGATCGAACCGGTTTGCTATGTTCCGTGGTCCAGCAGCGTATCGAAAGCTCTCGACCTGTTGCAGCAACAGAAGTTAAGCGTCGCGATCGTTGTCAATGAGTTTGGCGATACGATCGGAATGCTGTCGACCGAAGACATTGTGCATCAAATCTTGACCGGTCGATTCGAACACCAGACTGCGGCGGAAGCGACATGATCTTTATCCCGGTCTTGTTGTTCCTCATCGGTTTGCTGCTGAGTGCCTTTTTCAGCGGTACTGAAACAGGAATGTACCGTGTGTCACGGATCCGTTTGGTCCTGGATGGCCTAAGCGGTTCACGGATGTCGCGGGCAATCGTCCTGCTGCTGAACTATCCAACGATTTTCGTCGCCACTGCACTGATCGGAAACAACCTGGCAAATTACTTGGTCAGTTTGGCGATTGTTATGTTGTTCTCATCGCTGTACCCATCCGAAGGCGCTGGCGCGGAACTGCTCGGTACAGTCATGACAACGCCAATCGTGTTTGTGTTTGGTGAACTGCTGCCGAAATATCTGTTCTATCACGCGCCGTATCAATTGCTGCATGCCGCCCGGCCTCTATTGCTGTTCTTTACCGTCCTGTTCGCGCCAGTCTCGCTGTTTCTCGGATTGCTGGGTAATTTGCTGCGTCTGCTGACAGGCGAAACGCCAATCCGTTTGCGGTTGTCGATGCAGCGATCGGAGCTAGAACAAGTCTTGCGCCAAGGACATGAAGCGGGAGTGCTTGCCGCTGGGCAACGTCGACTAGCGAAGAATGTGTTCGAAATGGGCAACGAACCGGCGATCCGATTTGGAGTGATCCAAACTCGTCTAGCCGTGGTGCAAGAACCGATCGCAATCGATGTCGCAAAGAAGGAAGCGCATCGTAAAGGCCAACCGATTATCTTCGTACAGCGACGCAAAAAGATCGTCGGCTTCATACGCTTTGCCGAACTGGAAATCGATGGCCGCGTGATCATTCACAAGATCATCCGCTGCCAACAAGACGAATCCCACTTAGCCGTCCTGTATAAACTTTACGACTCCAAAAACCATGTTGCGGTGTTGGTCGACAGTGCCGGACGAACGCAAGCCGTGGTCACGCGCCGACAATTGCAACGATCATTCTTGGCCGCTCAGACTGCCGGACTCTGATAAGAGGACCCAAAGACTACTACAGCGAGTTTTGGATGACCCAGTAGATTTTCGCGATCTCTTCGTTGCGTTCATCCGCACCCGTCGCGGACGAATCGATCAATGAATTGCCCCACTCCAACTGTCGCGCATTCACGTTTTGATAACCGACCGCATAAAACGCGTGACGAACTTGCTGGTCCCGATCGGCGATCGATTCCATCCATCCACCCTTGAGCCCCTCGCGGTCAGCCAACCACTGAGTCCACCAATAATCTTGGTAATCTATCGATTTGTCGCCGCGTGAGCCGGTTGCCGATTTACTAGCATCCGCACCCGGCGTCGCCGCGATCGGTTGTGCCAACATCGAGTCACGAGTCCCGATCTTTGCAGGTTGTTTACCGCTGCGCGATTCCATCATCGCTAACAATTGTGCTTGCGAGGCCGCTGGCCATGGCGATCGCGCCGCCGCGAAAGATCGCTGAGCAAGCGAAGCCGCAACCAATTGCGATTCTCCCGCTAATCGCCATGCATCGCCTTGAAGTTCGACCGGCGTACCACGTTTCATCGGTTCGGATTGAATGA
>Ga0105045_10006477_pt1 | contig 10366 bp, 8 predicted proteins | sample MAT02_FD_78089 | JGI IMG/M metagenome (GOLD analysis project Ga0105045, IMG submission 78089) | Freshwater microbial communities from Lake Fryxell liftoff mats and glacier meltwater in Antarctica - MAT-02 (megahit assembly) | ecosystem: Environmental > Aquatic > Freshwater > Ice > Liftoff...
AGAGAGTGGTTCTGCTTCCCCATAGCGACCCTGAGCACCATAAAGATGGGCTAGCCGATCGAGACTCATCGCCAATGTAGGAGAATCTTTTAGTTTGAGTGATCCCAAGAAGCCTTCAAACTGTCCCGTCAAATCTCGGAGTTCTTTTTGTGCGCCCACATCAGCTAGGGCTTCGAGGGCAGGCAGGAGATAGGTCGTGAGTAAGTCTTCAGCGGTAGCTCCGGCTTGTTTGGCGGTTTCAAATTGGCGGATCAGGTGATGGGCGCGATCGTAGGCATCATTAATGTTCGTGCTAGGTCTGTCTATGGATCTGTCTATGGATAGGAAGGGGGCGTTGGCAGACGTATCCAGTATAGATTCGGTGAGTTGGAGCCGTTGACTAAACCAGCTATTCAAGTCAGGCATAGCATGGATCACCGTTTGCATCAGCGCCGGGGTCATCCACCAGATTTGTTTGAGGGGCAGATCTGCAAACTTGTCTCGGTTAAAATTTACGGTGCGCAAGGCATCAGGCAAGGGTTCTTGGTGGCTGAAGGCAGTGGCAAACCCTGAAATGGAAACAACCGAATCAGGAAAATCTTGAGCGATCTGATGGAGTTGCTCTAACAGGTTGAACACGAGGGCTTCGGCTTCTTGGTAAGCAGGCAAGGAAATTTCGTGGAGGGTCATCTCATGGCTTGCCAGCAACCCTTGGAGTTGCTGCACCACCCGTTGACGAGCAAATTCTGAGCTATACTCCACCCGCACCAATCCTTGGGGATTGCGACGTGCCCACAGGGCTAGGCGCTTACTAAGCTCCAAGATGCTGCCTGGCTGAAGCGCTGGTTTTTGTGTCGCATCAGATGCTTCCACCCGGAGCCTCCCCTGATGAGAGGCGTTTAATCCGTTCTTGGGCGACTAGCGTATCTACCACCAGTGGATGCACCCCAAACCAGCGCTGGCCATTAAATTCTTGGATGGCTCTAGCATTGAGCAGGGCATACATGATGGGGTCTGTAATCTGTGCCTCTTTGCTGCCGCTATAAACTTGATATAAGCGCTTAGCCTTGTCTTCGTAAGTAATTTCTTCTTGGTCAAAGGGGCTTTGCCCTAGGCGGCGTTCATAGTCGCGGCGCAAATTAACGATCGCCCCATTGACATCCTCTGCGCTAATCCGGGCATCTGCCACCTCCCGCAATAAAGCGTTGTCTGCGGCATAGTTCACCAGAGAAAATAGATCTCGCAGATTTCCCCCCGATGCCACGATCAGCCGCATCATCTGGTTCTCCTCAAACAGCCCCAAATCCATCCGGGCTTGTAAAACCTGATGCAAGGCAGCTCTCCCCTTGGCGTTAGGATCATGATCGGGATGGTAAACCGGTGTATCAGGAATTACGAAGCTGCAATCGCCTGGAAAGGGCAACCGAGGAGCGCTGCCAGAATAGTACAAACCAATGGGCAGATTAAAAATTAAATGGGTGCGCAGATCCTGAAAAATATTGGCATAGGTGATAAATAATTCTTCGATCCGATCTGGCGGAATCCCGGCTCGGTCAAAGTCTTCACCGACAAAAAGCCATTGTTTACCCGTTGCTGCCCGCAAGAGTTTGTTGCATTCATCTAACAATTTATTGGCAACATCAATTAGGGAAGTAAGACGACTGACCCGATATTCCAGCACCTTTGTTTCACGGGTAGCGGCATATTTGATTTCTCCTTTGAGTGTGGCAAATAATCCCAAAAGTTGCCCCCAAAGGGTATCTGGCTGTATACCTGCCCCTGCCGCTGCAGTAACAGCCATCTCCCTAACTTGAGTTTGGGTCGTTTCATCCGTTGCAAACCAATTCAAGATTTCCTTCAAGCGGAATTCAGAGGGTTTGCATCCGGCTCCACCCTGCTCGATAGGGAGAGCGGTACGTTCTGTAATTTCCACCATCATCAAAATCAACACATCCAACGGACGAAAGTTGCCAGGATCGAGGGTTGTCACGGCACTAAAACGAATGGCGCTAAAGTCGTCGCGAACTTGATGAATTAAGCGAGACAGTTCTGTTGATTTGCCGACACCCCGATGCCCCATCACACAAGCCTTGAAGGGAATACCATCGCTAGCAGCTCGATTGAGCCGTAACCGGATCCGCTTCATCTTGTCATCGCCACGGGTTTCGTTTATTTCTAAACGGTAAAAGGCTTTTAGCTCCTCAGCGGTTTCTAGCGGTTCGGGGCGTAGGGTTTTGTAGATGTCTTCTAGGGATGTAGCTAGGGTGGTTTGCATGGCCTCTTTTCAAATCCATCGGACGGAGGACTGATACCTCAACTTATAGCAGGCTTTGTCGGGTTCAGAGAAAGAAGGCAGGGCTGAGACGCTGAGGCATTCCAGCCGCCACAGCACTGGCGATATTGATTAGCGATTGAGCGTAGGAGCGAGGGCGGTTAAGACAGGGCTGGGGGCTTCGGGGCTGAGGGTTTCGGGTTTATTCCAGGTGAAGGGGGCTTGTTGTTCGGCGGAGAGCCAGAGCAGGCGGCGGGCGCGGGTCATGGCCACATAGAGCAGGCGAAATTCTTCGGCGGTTTTGAGGTAGCCTGCTTCTTCCCATGCGGTTTGGGTGGGGGGGATGGGCAGCTCATGGTGGACGATCGCCCGAATTTGGGCACGGCTGACCTCCGCCAAGTTAAAGCCGCCCAAAAATTCTCCTTGGGGCGGAGTCCAGGCTTTGCGACCGGGGATGGTGGCGGCTTGCAAAAAGGGCAAAAAGACAAAATCCCAATCTAGCCCTTTGGCTTTGTGCATGGTCATGATGGTCAACTGTCCGGCGCGGGTGTAGCGCTCATCGGCATCGGTTTGCACGGGTTCAAAGCGCTCAGCCCGCACAATGTCGCCGAGGGCATTGATCAGGGCAGGCAGGGAGGGGTCGAAGGTGGTTTGTTGGGAGAGGCGGGCGGCGAGTTTGTCGGCGGTGGCGAGTTCGGTTTGGGTATAAGCGAGGGTCAGCGCCAGGAAGGGGATCAGTTGTTGGGAGGGGAGTTCGAGCTTGGCGCGGAGGAGGTTGTTGCAATAGCGACGGGCGATCGCCACTGCCTCCGGTTGTGGTGTTTCTAGCGGCCCCGGAAAGAGAAACTGCTCCGGTTGGGGCGTCACTTGGTTGAGGTCTTGGGTGGGCACCCGTTGCCGACTAACCAACACCTGCAACGCGGCTTTGAGGTAGTCGGGCGAGTGAGGCCGCTCTAAAAATTGCAACAGCGACAGCACCTCCGCCGGGATGTGAGAATGCCGATCTTGCTCGTCTACTTCGTAAATTTCTAGCCCCAACTGCGCCAGATCCACCCCTAGGTCAAAGTCTTTGGGGTTTTGCAACACATTGGCAATGAAGCGACCCTGGCGGTTTTCGCGCACCAGCACTGCCATGCGCCCATCGGGATACTCTGCCTGCAACGCCGCGACTCGCTTGGCGATGAGGGCGATCGCACTCATCGGGTCAGGCGGGAAGCGAATTTCGACCCCAGCCCCAACCGGAGGCGGGTTGGCATCGGCCTGGGGATCACCCGCATCCACGGGGCGAATGGTTTGCAAGCGAAACGGTAAGCCTAACGACCGAGACGCCATCGGAGACTGCGAGGGGCGGTAATGTTGATTCACCCAATTCAACATCCGATTGGCGGTTTGGAGAATGATGGGGCTACTGCGCCCCGCCTGATCCATTTCTGCGAGCTGCCCTTGCGCCTGACACTGCTCACAAAAGGTGCGAAAAAAGACCGGATCAGCCGGGGTAAAGGTGGAGTTGATCGCTTGGTTGGGGTCTCCGACCCGCACGAGGTTCATCTCCCCCGTGGTGGGGTGGGTGGCCAGAATTTCGAGCAGGCGCGTTTGCAAGGGCGAAGAATCTTGGGCTTCATCTTCAAAGACGGCGGCAATTTGCTGTTGCCAGGTGTGGCGGGTGGCGTCATCTTGCAACACCCGCAGCGCCGCTAAAATCATATCGTCGTAGTCGATCAGGCTGCGTTGCTGCAACAGGGTTTGGTATTCGGAGTACAAGCCAGCGGCGATCGCCAACAAATCATAATCAACCGCCGCCTCTGCCTCCGTGACGACCCGCGCCATCGCCGCCGCCGTTTGCTGCAACTGCTCCACAGACAACCCCGAGCTTTTGGCTTCCCGAATGGCTGTGTGCGCCAAATTGGGCAAAATTTCTGTCCGCAACACCGATTGCCGCCGCAACCGCTCAGTTTCTTCCCCATCAAAGCTTTGCCCTTCGATCAACCGTTGATAAAGGGCAGGGTTGGCGGTAATCCATTGATCCACCGTCGTGCGAATTAAGCGGTGGCTTTGGCTAGGGGTAACCAAGGTCATCCGTTCTAGGGTGATCCCCGACAAATCGGGATGCCGACTGGCAATGTTGAGCGCCAAACCATGCAGGGTATACACCGCAAAGCCACTCACCGGCAACCCCAATTGTTGCAAGACCTGCCGCACCTTCAGCCGCAGGTTGGCCGCCGCCGAGCGGGTAAAGGTCACGAGCACCAATTGGGTGTCGGGCAACGGGCCTGTTTTCAGGGCTTGGAGGTAGCGCCGCCCGAGGTGAATGGCCGTGGCGATCGCCATCCCCGTCGATTTTCCGGCACCGGGCACCGCCGACACCGCCAACGCCCCACCCCGCCAATCGGCTAGCGATCGCTGCCCCGCCCGCAACTGCGCCCGCAACCCCTGCAACTGGGTTTCGAGTTCTTGCTGCCGCTGTTCGCGCTCTGCTGTCGGCTCGACCATGGGATCACCCATCCTGAGAGGAAGACTCTTAAATAATGACCTCTAAATAATGACTTTGAAAGGTCGATTAGGATTTTATGGATTGGATTTTATGGATTGGGAGTTGCGTAGGGGCGATCGCAGTTCTTTTACAACCCTGTAAAAAAAATCACACAGCCCAAAGTTGTGTGATAAAAGTTTAGTTCAGAGGTTTGATTGAGATTTATCGGGTCGATGCACCCACGGGCAACCGTCTCAATCAGGCAGCTACCCACGGCTATTGCCAAGGCTCAGGGGCAGGTTGCGCCCACAATCGTAGGGGGCGTGCCAGATAAGTTTTCGCACAGCACGGAGGTCGTGCCCCCGGAGGCTGAAATAATCCAGACGCGACCGCTGTAGGCCGCTGTAGAGTTGAAGCGCGGGGTTGCCGTGGTGTGAGCAGCAACACTGCCAACTTCTGGAACCGAGGCATAGTCATACAGCCCCGTACTGGGAGGGATATTGATTTCTAAATCGGCTAGGGTACCAAAGGCGCTATGTTGCAAGAAATAAACCTGTTGCCCTCGATTGATGGTGCCCACATAGGTTTTGGCTTCGGTTTGGCGGGCTTTGTTGGCTTGACTGAGATAGGAAGGGAGCGCGATCGCTGCCAAGACACCCGCAATCATGACCACCACCAACAGCTCAATTAGGGTAAACCCAGCAGATCGGGGGCGCGGGTGTCGCATCAAGGTGAGAAACAAGAGGCGCTGGTTAGGGAACATAGCAATGGGGATGGAGCCAAAACGATAGGTGAATTTAGGAAAATCAACGAGCTGTGGTTGGTAACTTTCGTTACTTGATTCCGTTTACGGGGTTACTAGAATCCATCCGGTTTTGGGGGCAGGGCGGTCGCCCAAATCTATGGAATCTTCAACCAAGCGCAACGTGAGATGAAGGGAGGATGAAGTTAGAGGCCAGAGTTTCGAGGAAGGAGTTAGAGGGCAGAGGGCGATCGCTCCATCCCTTTGACCGACCTATCGTCTGACCTCAGCCTTGCGATTGCCGAGGGATAGCGGTAGCCCTGATCCAGTAGCCCTGATCCAGTAGCCATAATCCATAGGACACTTCTCTGTCATTCCCGTCTGTCATTCCCGTCTGTCATTCCCGTCTGTCATTCCCGCGCAGGCGGGAATCCATCTTTAGGATCGTGCGACCCATAGATTTCCGTTTCCGAGGGAATGACGCTGGCATGTCCTAAACTTCGTGGCGATCGCCATAAAAATCACATCCCAGAAACGGTGTGACCTGCGACAGATGTGCCCGGTTGGCTTCGGTAGGCTAATGGAGAGCAAGAATGAGCGGTAATATGATGGCTTGTGCCATCGTTGCTCCGAGCCTGCAAGGTTTTGGCACGCATTTGGCCGTCGCAGCTAGCCTCCCATCGCTAGCTCCAGTTTTAGAACCGCAATCCCAAGCAAGTTGAGTGCAATATTTATGGTGAATCTGACGCCAAACCCTAGCTACAGCCTGACGGTACGAGTCCAGCTCTCTAATCAGGTTGGGACGCTTGGCAACTTGACCCAGGCCATCGGGATGGTAGGTGGTAATATCGGCCAGATTGACTTAGTGGAGCAAGATCGCAAGACCCTCATCCGCGACATCACGATCGATGCCTCTAGCACCGAACAGGCCGAAACCATTGTGGAGGCCATCAAAGAGCAGCCCAATGTGAAGGTGCTGAATGTCTCCGATCGCACGTTTGATTTACACAGAGGGGGCAAAATTCGGGTCGAAAGCAAGTTGCCCCTGCGCCATCAAGATGACCTCGCCATGGCCTACACACCAGGGGTGGGGCGCATTTGTCGGGCGATCGCCGAAGACCCCGAAAAGGTCTATCGCTACACCATCAAGAGCAATACGGTGGCGATCATCACCGATGGCAGCGCCGTGTTAGGGCTAGGCAACCTGGGGCCAGCGGCAGCATTGCCCGTCATGGAAGGCAAAGCCATGCTATTTCGGGAGTTTGCCAAAATTGATGCGTTCCCCATTTGCTTGGCGACCCAAGACCCTGATGCCATTGTCGAAACAGTCAAAAACATCGCCCCTGTTTTTGGCGGCATCAACCTAGAAGATATTGGCGCACCCCGTTGTTTTGAAATTGAGCAACGCTTGCAGCGGGAATTGAATATTCCGATCTTCCATGATGACCAACATGGCACCGCCATTGTGACCTTGGCGGCGCTCTTTAATGCCCTGCGCGTGGTCAAAAAATCCATGGGCGATGTGCGGATTGTGATTAATGGCGCAGGGGCAGCGGGGGTGGCGATCGCCCGCCTCCTACGCAAAGCCGGAGCCAGCAAGATTTTGATGTGCGATTCGCGGGGCATCTTGAGCCACAGCCGCGACAACCTCACCCCCGAAAAACTAGAATTTGCAGTGCCCGAAAGCGGCAACCTAACCGATGCCATGCAGATAGCGGATGTGTTTTTAGGGGTGAGTGCGCCGGGGGTGGTGTCGCCCGCCATGGTGCGCTCTATGGCGGCCAACCCCATTGTCTTTGCCATGGCCAATCCGGTTCCCGAAATCCAACCCGAGCTGATTATGGATGATGTGGCGGTCGTGGCCACTGGGCGCAGCGACTACCCCAACCAAATCAACAACGTGCTGGCCTTTCCGGGCGTCTTTCGAGGGGCATTAGATTGCCGCGCCTCAACGATGACCACCAGCATGTTTTTAGAAGCCGCATCGGCGATCGCCTCCCTCGTCAAAAGCAGTGAGCTAGACAAAGAGCACATCATTCCCTCAGTGTTTGATAGCCGCGTCGTCACCGCCGTTGCTGCCGCCGTCCAACATGCCGCCCGCCAAGAAGGAGTGGCCGAATCCTAACCTAAACCTCAGACACCGGGAGTCAGACACCGGGAGTCAGACACCGGGAGTCAGACACCGGGAGTCAGACACCGGGAGTCAGACACCGGGAGTCAGACACCGGGAGTCTTAGAGACTCCCGGTGTCTCAACTCACCAGATAGGGGGTTGACGCTATTCTGCAATCTCTGTTACCTTCGGGTGATACATAGAAATTCACTGCGCCCATCGCGCCCCAGCACTAATCATCATGTCTCAGCCCAACTGCTACTTTTATTTTTGGTTTATGGAGGTTCACCTGGGGTGATTAGGTTTCTGATGGAAACCTCCAGGTGAACCGCAGAGCGACCTCTGCGGTTTTTGCTTTCTTAGCCCTCCTAAACTCCCATTCCCTGTTTCGATCGCAAATTCTCAAATTTAGATTCTCGAATTTAGATTCTTGACTCTCTCGCAAACTCCGCCACCCTACCCGTTGCCTTCCATGCTGCACCCCATCTCCTTTAACTACTTTTATGGTTACTTTTTTTGGCCCTGTCGAGACTCCGGGTGATATGGCCATTTGCAGTTTGCAAGCCCGGAGCCTCCTCAGGTTCTGGGCTTTTTTAATGCCGTTTTGTCCGCTCTGCCCGTCGTAAACCCGTATCGGCTTGCCTGAAAGCTTCAATCCTGAAATCTTCAATTCTGAAGGCTTCAATCCTGAAATTGTTCACTTGATCCATCTCGTTCATCCACAAACCTAAGTTCATCCACAAACCTAAGTTCATCCACAAACCTAAAAGGAACCCCATGAAAAAAGCTAAACTCGCCCTCAAAACCGAAGCCCTTCAGCAAACTACGATCCAAGTAGGGTCTGCCACGGTGGGTGGCGCTGACCTCTTCATTGTGGGGGGGCCTTGCGCCGTCGAAAACCGAGAGCAAATGGATGCCGTGGCAACTCGTTTGGTCGCCGCTCCAGTCCAAGCCCTACGCGGTGGGGTTTACAAGCCTCGGACTTCGCCCTACGACTTCCAGGGGTTAGGGCTAGAGGGGTTAGAGATTTTGGCGGCGGTGCGCGATCGCTCAGGTCTGCCCGTCATCACCGAAGTGATGGCCATTTCTCAAATCGAAGAGATTGCCACCTATGCCGATGGCTTGCAAGTCGGGAGCCGCAATATGCAGAACTTCGACTTGCTCAAGGCCCTGGGGCAAACCACCAAGCCCGTGTTGCTAAAGCGTGGCTTAGCCGCAACCTTAGAAGAATTCGTAATGGCTGCCGAATACATCCTTAGCCATGGCAACCCCAACGTGATTCTATGTGAGCGGGGCATTCGCAGCTTCGACCCCTACACCCGCAATGTTTTAGATTTGGGTGCAGTGGTGGCGCTGAAGCAAATTACCCATCTGCCCGTGTTGGTAGACCCCAGCCACGCCGCCGGAAAGAGTGAGTTGGTGGCAGGTCTGTCGCGGGCGGCGATCGCCGCTGGAGCCGATGGGCTATTGGTCGAGTGCCATCCTGAACCCGAAAAATCGGTATCAGATGCCCGTCAAGCATTGTCGTTAGACGAAATGGTGGCCTTAGTGGAAAGCCTTCGCCCGATCGCCGCCGCCGTTCAGCGCACCATGCCCGTAGCTGCTGAGATAGTGCCCCAGCTATCCTTGGCTTAATCGTCTAACGGTTAATCGTCTAAGCAGAGCATTAGCCCATGTTGTCTATGGAACGGATGCTTCCTCTGGGCAACATGGGCGTTGCCAAATACATTAATTCTGCCCAACGCTGTCCTAAATATATTGCCTCAAACAGTTCCTTAAACAGTGCCCCAAACGGTGCCATGCTCAAGTCACTCCATATCGCTGCAAACGCCCTTGGGGTGAATCGAAAACGGTAGAGTAGATAACAGCAACACCTCTCGGATCTTAATCTCTCGGATCTCAATCTCTCGGATCTCAATCTAGTGAGCGGCGGCAGATTTGAGCCGCATTTGAAACAACATGGATAGGCTATGACCCTTGCCCCTTGGCGATCGCCCCTAGCGCGAGCGCTGCATCGTAATCGTTCGTTGGCAAATGCCCGCTATGTGCAACTAGCAACCGTGCGGCCAGATGGACGACCGGCCAACCGCACCGTCGTCTTTCGGGGGTGGTGGGAAGAGACAAATCAATTACGGTTTGTGAGCGATCGCCGTAGTGAAAAAACTCACCAGATTCAACAACAACCCTGGGCTGAGGTTTGTTGGTACTTTCCCAAAAGCCGCGAGCAGTTTCGGTTATCGGGGCTAGTGCGGCTAGGAATCGCGGATGCCGCAGACTCAGGGCTAGAAACCGCACGACAACAAGCTTGGCAAGGCCTCTCAGATAATGCGCGCATCCAGTTTGGTTGGCCACAGCCAGGGGAAGGGCGATCGCCCACAACCAGCTTTGAAGTTGCACCCCTCGACCCCAACATGCCACCCGACACGTTTTGCTTGCTACTCCTTGATCCCCAAACCGTCGATCACCTAGAGCTGCGGGGCGACCCTCAACAGCGAACCCACTACACCTACCAAGACGGCGAATGGGAAACTGCCAATATCAATCCCTAATCCATCCCTAATCCACCCCTAATCCATCCCTAATCAATCCCTAAACAGATAGTTCTACGGATAATTCCTAAGAGGATATTCTAAAAAGTTTGGATTGAAATAAGTAGGTGGGCTGAATCAAATTAAGCTTAGTTACCGGGTTTCGACTTCGCTCAACCCTCTTCTCGTCAGGGGTTGACCATTGAGCGCAGTCGAAATACGTCTTATAAATAATTATGTCTTCCTACTTTTGAAATGTTAGG
>Ga0105045_10006479_pt1 | contig 10364 bp, 9 predicted proteins | sample MAT02_FD_78089 | JGI IMG/M metagenome (GOLD analysis project Ga0105045, IMG submission 78089) | Freshwater microbial communities from Lake Fryxell liftoff mats and glacier meltwater in Antarctica - MAT-02 (megahit assembly) | ecosystem: Environmental > Aquatic > Freshwater > Ice > Liftoff...
ACATGGTGGGGGTCGATGGTTCGAGTCCATTCGCGCCTACCAAATTCGGTAGGGAAATCAAGCACTTGGCGGAAACGCCAGGTGCTTTTTTCTTGGCGGTACGAAAAAAGTACGAAAAAGTGGGTGTCGCGGCGAGCCTAAGCGCCGCGCGTGTTGCCCGACAAACGGCTGCTGTCGCACGCGCTCGATCGCAGATCCTTCTCGAGCCAGGGCAACGGTCGTGCTGACCGTTCTGCCACTGCGAGCAGTGCCTCGCGTGTCTTACCAGAGTGCCGGACCCAGCTCCCAGTGCGTCAAGTCTTTCTGACGTCGGGCCGCAGCCGCAAGCTCAAACTAAGCCGTTGATCAGAAGCTCTTTTTAAGGCCCGCATCCATTGTGTGAGCGGCAGCCAGCGCTCGGCAGTTATCCCTGCAGGCACGGGTTCGACCAGTGAGAAAAGGTCGTGCCGGCCCACTTTGTCGAGATCGCGCAACCACAAAGCAGTGACTCCGAGCGCGGTGATGCGCACCATGCCCAGGGCGTAGCGTCGTCGGCGGGCCTGCATGCTGCGTTCCGCTCGCCCGATAGCCCGGGCCGACGATGCGGCCATCCTTCCGTCGGTGACGCGCGAGAAGTGCCCGACATCGCGTCGGCTAGTGGCGGCCAACTCCATCGTGGCGACGGCCCGCCCTTGAGAGAGCACGATGAACCGCCAACCCGTCATGCGTGTGTGGGCCAGTGCGTCTGAGTTCCCGACCTCGTCTGCTGCCAAGTTGAAGACCGGGTGCGGCGCGGCAAGGGCAAGCGTCCCCGAATTCGCATCGGCGAGTTCGCCGCGCGTCAGGAAACCGCCGCCGGACTTAAGGCGACCGAGGTAGAGGGACGCCGTGCGAAGGGTACTCGCCATCGGCTGGACGACATGCAAGGTCATGGCTCTGCTCCTCGCCCGCTCAGCGTGTGATGTAGCTCCGTATCCATTCACCGTCGCCCCGGTAAGATTTTTTGAACCGCTCGTACGCAAATTCGGATTCGTCGAACTGCGGATCATCGATCAGGAGGAGGCGATCTGCCTCGAGCCGGCGGCAGCCACGGATGATGGTGAAGTGCATGACGCCACTGTCCTGGAACAGTATCTGGACTCCCACGGGCCGCTGGGCAAGTATCTCGCGCTCGACATCCTCGAAAGCCAGCGGTTGTTCGATGACGTGGTCAAAGTGGTTGAAGGTCTGAAGCGCCTTGTCTAAGTCAAACATGCGGTCGACGTCGTCGTCGCCCGGCCGATTGCAGGCGTCCGCGATCGGGAGCACCTGCGCTGCGGTCTCGCATTGCGACAAGGAAAACGTCTGGTCGAAGAATCGGCTGATCCCTACCGTCACGGCGCACCAGCACCAGTTGTCCTGTTCCTGGTGCGGCACGTCGATGTCGAGCGGCGGCGCGCCAGTGGAGCTGGCTGTGACATCGGGTACTTGGACCGCGGTGTCCAGCAGCAGTTGCGCGAGGGCCATGGCGTGCTAGGGACGTGGCTTTACTGAACCACGCTGAGCGTTGAGGAATGCTCCCAGGTCTTCGGGCTTGACGAACCCGCCATACTCGGCGACCGTACCGCTGTTGATGACTTCTCCGGTCGTACCCCCGGTGAGCATATAGGCGATGATGCCACCGCCGCCGATGTTCACGCTTGACGAGAAAAGACTCTTCTTGGTATAGGTTGTCCCGCCGCCTGCGATCACCTTCAGGTGGAGCAGATAGGCGCCTTGGAAAGTCGTCATCAGGGCTTCGGCCCGCTGCATCGACTGAAGCAAGGGCGCCTGGGCCTTTTCATCGATCGCGACCGCCGCTGCAAGGAACTTGTCGATCCGCTCCTTGAGGTTCTTAGCGCGCGTTTCAAGTGCCGTGTACGTTCGACGTGCCGCATCGAACGCGAGTTTGCATTTGTCGGGCAGCGGAACCGCCTTATCGCCTTCGCGGGCCGTCAGACCATCGCGTTTGCGCTCGACTTCCGCGAGGCGAACGTCCAGGGTAACCTGGTCGTCGCCCAGCGCGTCGATCTGCTTCATCAGGTCCGACGGGGGCTCGCCGACGCCCAAGCCGCCGGGCAGATAGGCCGAAGCCAGCACGGCCCTTCCGACATTTGCACTTTTGAGCGCTTTCAGCACGCTTGACGCCAAGGCGAAGTCGTCCAGTGTGACGTCGGCGCCCTCTAGGCTGCGATCGACCTTGAAGAGCTGTGCGAAGTGCAGGGCAGAGTCAATGCCGCCTAGAACACCTAGGCCCCCGCCGGAGGTCGGCTGCTCGCACTTCGTATTATCGGCAGCTAGCGTCGGCACGGTCACCTGGGAAACCGCCTTGTTTAGGACCGTGACGGCGCGCTTGAACGACCGTACCCGCTGGATGTCGTTGAGCATCTTGTCGTTCACGATCACCACGGGCGGTGCGCTGGCGGCGCCTGCCACGCGCGGCGCCACGTCGCTGGCGATGACGCCCGCGGCGCGCTCCATGGCGTGGTACGACAAGATCGTCCCCTCGATCTTGAGTGTCTTGGCTTCGACGTCAGGCGCGCTGAACTTGCTCAGACCAAGCGTGCCGAGCCTGGCCTTTGCCGTGGCCGCGTCGGCTTCGGCGATCTTTTGTCGCGATTCCGCCGCGGCCTGGCGCGCTGCTAGTAGGTCCTGCGCAAGTTTGGCTTCGTCAACGTCCGCCTGCGTCGTGGCCGCTGCAGCGCCCAACGCAAAACCCACCCATGCAAGGAACAGAGCAGGTCTGAAAAAAGAAATTTGCACGATCGTTCTACCTGGGAATTGGATGTGCGGTGACCTAATTGGTCCCCGTCTCAAAGCTGGGCGTGAGCGGCGCACCGCCACCGCAGTAGTATCGATGTCGGTCATGCGATCACTTTGTTAGACCATCGTCCCCGCCGCCTTGAATAGCGCTTCTAACGAGTCAATCGGCGCATGTCCACCGGTCGCCTCCTGGACGGGATGCCAGGAGGTTCCCATTCGATTCAAGTACGAATCGGGATCATGGACAATCAAACCGTATATTGTTTCAGCAACGAGCCTGCTGCCGACAGGACCGAGCCTGCCTTTACCGAGAACCTCAGCTTCCTTGAGGACGTAGAACCACAGCGGTGTCTCGTCCACGAAGCCTCCGGTCTGGAGCGCGATGCCGGTCACCCCCGCAGTGAGCTGCGCTGACGTCAACACCGCCGTAGGCTCGAAGCCCAGGTTCGTCAGTGAGGCGATCACGTTCTGGGCCGAAGGCAAGTTCATCACATGGCCTCGCCTGAGGTTGCGTTCGGCCAACTGCTTGAACACGCCCGTCGTCTCATTGACCATGTCTCCGAGCGAGCCTGCCAGTCCGGTGTCGATCGGCCGCGCACGGCGTCCTGGCGTGCGATCCAGAAAGCGCACCCAGTCGATCGGCCAGTTGTCTGGCAAGGCTTCGAGATCGAACCCCGCACCACCGACAGGGTTCGAACCACCACCGGTGAACCGGAAGAGTTCAGTCAGCGTGGCATCCTTGAAGTTCACGTTGTAGTCGTAGACGCCTCTGACCATCGAGTGCCCGAAGCGGAAGGCTGCCGCAGAGAACTCAATCGGCACAGGCAAGACACCGAGCGCCAGATTCGGCTTCACTCTATCGAGAAATGCCGTGTATAACGGTGCCTTGTTGGCGACGACGCTGGAGAGCGTGGCGGGGTCGCAAACCTCGAGCAGGTACGAGTTCACGACCAGCCATTGGTAGTGGAACACCGTGGCTTGGCGCGCTTTAATGAAATCCAGACCGCGGTCGACGAAGCTGTTGTGCAGCCTCAGAAACGCCAGGTGGGTCTGGGCGACGATCAAGTTTTCGTCGTTCCGAGAGTCACCAATAAAAGCCCTTCGTTTCCACTTCCCGCTCGTGTCGCCGGGCGCTGCCTGGAGCAGCAGCGGCAGCTCCGCTTCGACCGCGAACGGCTTGCCAGGTCCGACGATGGAACCAACCCTGGGCAGATCGAATAAATTGTCGTCGGATGGCGCAATGCGCTCGGTTCGTGGAGGAGCGCCATTCAGTCGAACAAGTTCGCCCAAAAGCATCTTGCTTGGATTGGCCGGATCCCGCATTGCCGCTTGCAGCTTGGTGTTCTCGGGCGAGCTGAATGGCCCATCGCCATATACGCTGTCGAGTTGCAGCGATCCCTTGCGCATGTTCCGCAGCCCGCTCTGGACGAGTTGACGATCGTTCGGAATAATTGTCGCTGCATCGATCCTGAGGGACTCGATCACCTCGTCGGTATTCGTTCCCGCCGTCATATCGTGATCGATAAACTGCCCGAGATAGGTGAAGACCGCTGGAATGCCGTCTTCGGTCTCAGGCGAAAAGGTCTCGATCATGGCCGTCGCGAGCGCGCTAAGCTGCGATTTCTTGTCCTCCGCCTTAAGCGTTGGCGCATCGGCGAACAGGAACAGGAATGGCTCGCCAATTTGCATGGGCGCGATGTCAAAGTCCGTCGCTAGCCCGGTCACTTGGGTACTGAGAATGCCAGGCACCGCCATTTCGACCGGAACGGCATCGGGTGCAGCAGATCGCGACCTGACCGCGGGCGCCGTAACGGCGTCCGTCGCCGCAGTGCCGGGCGAGAGCCATTGCAGTTTCTCACCGTGCCGAAGACTAAAAAGCATGATCTGTTCCTCCGTTAAAGAACTAAAGTTTCCTGACTCAATCCACCTTGAACTGAGGTAGATCGCCGGGCCAGGGCAGGTCGGCCGCATCGAATCCAACTTTGGCAACGATCCGGTTGGATTCAAGCAGTTGTTTCTTGACACCGAATTTCGCGTTCCATGCTGCGTGTTCAGCCCTCTGCTGCTCCGTTGCCGGGTTGGACAGTTTCGGCCGTGCCGCATAATGTGTTGAGAGGTCGTCCCACAAGGTTTCGTAGGCTGCGTAAGCCGTCCCTGCCGAGCTGGCCTGCTTGGCAGTCTGGGTGGCAGCAAAGCCTGGGTCGATAGCTTGGCGTACTGCGTCTTTGACCACAGTCGTGATGTCGCCCTTCTTCTCCGCGGCCAACCCCTGCAGCCACTGCGCAAACTGGTTGGGCTTCGTTGTCTCGATCAAGGTCACGCGCAGGTTAAGCGGCATGACCTTCGCCGAAGGAAGCATTCCGGGGATGGGCGTCGGGCGTCGCGGCACGGCGAGCCAGGGAAGTTGCTGACCCGGCACGAAGAGCTCTTGCAACTCCGACGGCTCTACCAACGTGAAGATGTGCTCGAAGAAGACCGAACGCGTCCCTACTCCGTCGGATCCCGGCGCCAGCATCTCGATCTTGATGGCGAAGTCACGCTCAGTCGAACGTTGGAAGAACTGCTTCGTCGGACGCAGGAACTCCTTCCTCGCCCAGTGGCGGACAGTAAAGCGGAACGCGGTGGCATCTGGCGATACGTCGACCTGGAAAACCGCCATGACTGCACATTCCTTGGGATTGGTGCCATCGTGGAATACGAGGCACCCTTGATCGATGGCGATGAGCCCGTTTGCTTGATAAAAGCCCTCTAGCGGGATCGTGGCCGCCAGCGTCACCGCTTCGGCCTGCAGGCGGGCAGCGGCGGCGTCAAGCAAGCTTTCCGCAGCCTTCGCAGCCAAGCCGACGGCCAAGTTGACCGCCACGACACTCGCTGTAATCCCACCGTCCTCTGCTGCTGGGCCTACCGGAGATGGCTTAGCGGCATAACTCTTCGTCAAAGGATGGGCGGTCACCTGATCGCGATACACGAATTCGGTGTGAAGTATGGAATCGCTGCTCATATTTCTTCCTTTCAGACCGGTTCGGCGTTGTCGATGACTAGCGCGTAGTCTTGCCAGACCGGCTGCGCTGCATAGGGCGGCCGGGCATTGGCACGCAGATGGGCCGCAATCACGCACACCTCGTACTCGCCGTCAGCATCCGAGACGTATACGCATTCGATGTTGTTGAGATTGTCGAAACTGCCACCCGTCGTGGAGAAGCCAACGGCGAACACGTTGCCCTTGAAGATCCGGCCGGTCGCCACCTCGGAGACCTCGAGATCGAGGTCGTTCACCAGCGCCGCTCCGGCCTGGACCGCGCCGGGAGCGTCGGTCCAGACCAGCGTCACGCGCAACGGCCGCCCCGCGTGGTGGACCCGCACGGCGACGACGCGCTCGCCGCCGTCCCGCGTAAACGGCGCGTCCTGGTCGAAAGCCAGACGCGGTCCGCGCGAGGTAAACGGCGATCCCCGCAGAATGTTGTTCAGGTTGACACGCCCCCAGCCCTGGTCGTTGTTGGGAATGGCGGCGAGCACACCGCCCCTTCCGTCCGGGCCGCCTGCGCAGTCCTCGGCCGTGTTGACGAGGATCGCCTTGATCATCGCGGCGCTCGGCGCGACAACGTATCGGGCTTGCCACCACTGGATCAGCAGAGCACAGGCACCGGCTACGTGCGGCGCTGCCATCGAGGTACCGGTGAGGTACACGTAACGATGCAGGAACGAGCCTTGGTTCGCGGGATCGGCGACGCCCGTCCCGATGATCGGTGCGACCGAGACGCCAGTCCTGAAGTGCGACAGGGCCGATGCCACGTCGGTACCCGGCGCGATCACAGTCGGCAGCAGGCGGCCATCCGTAGCCGGGCCACGGCTCGACGACTGGGCCACGCCTCGGATGTCGTCAGCATCACCCACTGCGGGCCGAAAGCCAAGCGAGTTGCCGACGATGATTGTGTTCTTGTTCTCCTTGGGTGCGGTGATGCTGCCGGCACCCGGCCCCCGGTTGCCGGCCGAGAAGACGATGACCAGAGATTCGAGCTTGGGCGACACCGGATCGGGGTCGCGCACCAGTTGGTCGTAGCGCCGAGCGTTCGCGGTATAGCCCGATCCAGGGCCACCGTCAAACCAGCTGTTGTTGATGATTTGTGCGCCGTTCCCCACGGCGTCGCGTGTCAGCTGAGAATGGTCACTCGGCGGCCAGGGCGTCATCTCGATCGCGTTCATGCTGACGAAGCGCGCGCCCGGGGCGACGCCCTGCCCCCACCGGAAGCTGGACGGCCCGGCTTCTGACTGCGCACTGCCAGCATTGCCAACCGCGATACCCGCGACGTGCGTGCCATGCCCTAGGCGGTCATGCACCACATTGCCAGAGGTGTAGTCGATAAAAGCCGCCTGTCGTCCGCGCAGGTCCGCATGGTTCTGACCATCGACATTGCTGTCCACACCAGAGTCGCAGATTGCGACGACGATGCCGGTCCCGTCGACGCCGACCTCGCTCAGCCACCGGCTGTAGCCGGGCAACGGCGCTGTGCCGGGAGCGGCGGCGTTGTCGAGATTGCCAGCCACAATTTGGCACTCGCGCTCGCCATCCAACCCGGGTCGATCGGCCGTAGGTTCGATCCAACGGACGGAGGGATGGTGGGCCAGCGCATACAGCCCGTCGTCGGATAGCTCCGCGACGAGTCGGTGGTAGAGGCCGCGGTGCGCCGAAGCCTCCGAGGTACGGACAACCGTGCCTCCCGCGCCATGCACCGCGCTCTCGACCGCCGCTCCGTCGCTAGGCGGATAGACGCCAATGCCCAGGCGGTGCGTTGCACCAGGCTGCGGCACGACCTCGGGCGAAAGGCGATAAGCCGGTTGGAAGGGTCCGGCCCAGGCCACGAAGTCGAAGCGCTGCAGTAGGGCCATCACCTCGGCCGTGGATGCCACGACAAACAGTCCGTAGGGGCCGACGGGCTCGACGACGTCGACCCCAGCCACCCGAAGCTTGTCGGTCCATTCGGCAGTGGGCGGAGCCACGAGCTGCACCAAATGGTGCCTCCACGATGCCAATTCCTTGGCTGAGAGCTCCAACGCATACGGCAGGGATGCTGCGCCAATTGAGGTGTCGATGCGGTGCGAGCCCACCTCGAGCATATTTGTCGCAGGTAGGCGCTTGACCCGGAAGCCTTGCGACTCAAGGGCTTCCCAGTGAGCCGCATTGCCTGTGACAAGCGTTCCTTGTGCGGTAGCAGAATCGACTCGTCCGCCGACGCTTTCCACGGACCGCAGCAGATTGGCCTTGTCGTCCGCCTCTACCGCCGAGGCAATGCGGGCGGAGCGTCGCTTCGTAACGAAGGCCTTCTCATTCATAGGTGGAATCTGTTTCGAATCAGGATCGAATGCTCCGTCGCCGATAGGCTGGAGGAGCCGAAGCATCTCGCAAGTGTTATGCGGCGTACATCCCTAATCCTGTGGACTTCGCCAGATTCACACCGGGAAAACACTGATGACTGCTGGATCCCGTCTCACTCAGAGCGACTGCCTTCGACAAAAGTCAGACCGGTTCAGTGACCGCTCGCGACCAGACTGCATCGCTGTGGGGGCCTCTGAAGTTCCACCTGGCTGCGGCGCGGTGCCACGATGTCGTCACCGTAGGCAGTGAAGGACTACCCGCGCCTCGACATCGGGGTGCTGGAGCACAAGGTGTTCTGCTTGCTGTTCCTGGATGCGCAATACCGAATCACCGCGCTGAAGCAGATGTTCCGCAGTACTGTGACGCAGACCTCGGTGTACCCGCGCGAGGTGAACAAGGAAGCGCTGGGCTGCAATGCTGCGGCGGTGATCGTGGTGCAACGATGTGTGGGTGCTCAATCACCTGCTTGTCGCTGGCGCCGACGTTTGTTCGCTCGCGGATAGAGGCCTTCTATGGGCCCCGCGAGGGGCGCCCCAGCAGTGCCCTCAGCGATTGGCTTACAGCGTCGGGTCAAACCAGGCTGATCCGCCGGATGTCGAGGGCGAAGGAGTTGGCCTGACGCGCGGCGATCATCATTCCGACTTGGCGGATACGTGCCGGATCGAGAATCGGTGCACCGGGCACATCTCGTCTGCGGAAGCTGGCGCGAAATGTCGCCAAAGGGAGCCGCAGGGTCTGCCAGTCGGTCCCCTTGGGGGCGACGCTGGCCTAGTAGTTCAGGCTGTCGAAGCCGTCGTCGTTGAGGAGGCTGAAGCTGAACAGGCCTTGTCTCGCCTCGCAACTCGATCAGGCATTCCGCCGCGGCGGTCTGGCCACATTCGCCGGGGCCGGATCGCACCGACGCAAAGCCGCCGTACCTCTCCAGCGAGACGACGCCTTCAAAGACGGCGTGGCCGCTCGGGTCGTGCCGCAGGCAGCTTCGCGACTGGCCGCCCATGACGCGGTCGTCGATGGCGTGCCAAGCCTCCACCGCTCTCGGGTCGGCGAAATCGAAGAGCAACTTAGGCATCGACAAATTGTGTGCGTTGCCCTGGACTACGATTGCCGCTTATGCTGGGAGTGTCAATCTTTGACATTTCCTGATAGAGTTTCGTGCATCGATACCTTGCAGCGATGAGGCACCTGCCATGGGCATGAACGTCAATCTGACCCCCGAGCTGGAGACGCTCGTACGCCGCAAGGTGGCGTCGGGCATGTACACCTCGGCCAGCGAGGTGGTGCGTGAAGCGCTGCGACTGATGGATGAGCAGGACCAGATGCGCGCCGTTCTGCTGGATCAGTTGCGCCAGGACGTGCGCAAAGGCCTGGAGAGTGGCCCGAGCGAGGCCTGGGATGCCAAGGCGATGAAGCAGCAAGGCCGCGCGCTGCGTGCTGCAGCCAGCGCCAAGGCGTAGGTCGTGGTCGTCCAGCGCCGGCCGCTGGCGGCGGAGGACATCGCTGAGATCTGGGATCACATCGCCGACGACAGCCTGCGTGCCGCGGACCGGTGGGTCGATCAGCTGGATGAACAGTTTCAACTGCTGGCGACGCAGCCCCGCATGGGCCGTGCACGGGATCAATTGTCACCGGGGCTGCGCAGCTTTCCGTTCGGGCGCTATGTGATCTTCTACGAGCCGATCGATGGGGGCATCGATGTCATTCGGATGCTGCAGTCGGCGCGAGATGTGGATGCGCACTTCGGGGAGCCTGGCGCGTAGGTCGATTGGGCGCCGTGGGGATGTTTGCCTGGGCTGTTCCCGACGCGCTCAGCGCACGCGGAGCAGGTGATCGGTCTCACCCTTCTTGATCTCGACGATGGCGTCCATGGCCTTGACCATCTCTGCGAAGTTCGCGTGGCCGTGGTCCTTGGGGTCGAAAGTGGGGTCGAGCCGTTTGACCATGTGCCAGACCGATCCCTTATTGACCCAGGCTTCGCCCTTGGTTTCGGCGAGCAGGCGGACGGCACGCCTGAGCATCTCGGCTGCCGGGTCGGCCGGTGGCGAAGGGGGCGTGTCCTTGGCCTCGCTCGCCTTGGGCGCTTCTTCGGTGCTGAGTGGTTCGACCAGGGTGTCGTAGTAGCGGAACTCGTGACAGCTCTTGGCCCAGTGCTTGTTGGTGTTCTTGCGGTTGCCAATGCCGATCAAAGTGCGGCCTGCGGCTTTGATCTTCTGGGCGACGGGCATGAAGTCGC
>Ga0105045_10006480_pt1 | contig 10363 bp, 6 predicted proteins | sample MAT02_FD_78089 | JGI IMG/M metagenome (GOLD analysis project Ga0105045, IMG submission 78089) | Freshwater microbial communities from Lake Fryxell liftoff mats and glacier meltwater in Antarctica - MAT-02 (megahit assembly) | ecosystem: Environmental > Aquatic > Freshwater > Ice > Liftoff...
GTCTGGGATATCAATGGTTAATCGCTTCATTTTCTCTGGTTCGACAACTACTGGCGATGCTACAACTGGCTCAATATTCCTAGTTGCAACCCATTGATCGGCAATGTCAATTGATGGCTCTTTAGCCTGTCGCTTTGCTCCAAATGTAACTTTTTTACTCATCCCATCACCTCGATTAACTCATTAACTAGCGCTTTAACTTCCTTAGCCGCCGTCCCATTTGGATCTGTCTCGAATACAGTTTTACCAGTTGCAGCACTTTCCGCAAAGGAAACGCGCTGACAAAGTTGCGATCGCAATACAGGTATTTCGTACCCTGTAAGCGCTTCAGTCACATCGCGCCCTATAGCTGTATTTACGATTTTACGATTAATCGTAAATACAGATTTAAGATTTTCTTTAAATACAGTAGCTTCCTTGATTAAGTTGACAACCTCTTGAGCTGCCCAAACATCATAGGGAGATGGCTGCACTGGGATAACTACAATGTCGGCGGCAAGGATAGCGGATCGGGCTAACTCGGTAACTCGTGGTGGACCATCTATGAGTACATGATCGTAATTTTTGGCGATCGCAGGTAAGTCACGATGAATAGTTGGGCGATCGAGTCCAACCACTGCAAAAGGTGGTTCGCCGTCACGCGCTGCCGCCCAATCTCTAGCCGAACCCTGCGGATCTGCATCAATGAGTAAAACACTCGCACCTTTTAGAGCTAGGGCATGAGCAATATGAATAGCGATCGTAGTCTTGCCTACGCCGCCTTTTTGGTTCTGTACGCTGATAATCATTATTTACGATTAATCGTATTTACAGAAACAAAGATATCATTATTTCTGTAAATCTGTGTTTTATTTATTACGCTCAAATGTAAATAAAAAACCCCTCTCTGTCTATGTAGGCTAAATACTTTGATCTAGCTGTTGTGGATTTACTCTTAAAAGTAACTGGGCGATCGTGGCATCAAAAGCTCGTTTGAAGTCTGGATCTGAGGCATAGCGTTTATATAAATCTAGGTCTTGCTTGCGTCCTTGGTTCATTGCCTGTTTCATCAATTGCTCAAAGGCTAGATCGCGATTTTGCTCGTCTGGGTTGTTGACTACTTGAGTTTGGTAGTTAGCATTTTGACTGACAATTCGAGCGATATTCATCAGCTTGACTTTTTGTTCTTCGGGAGTTGCGTCCCATCCAGTAAAGAAGCGTTCGTTAAAGGCGGCGATAATTTCATCGAGGGGGTCTTTTTGGGTGTCTCCGTTATATCCTCTGGGGTTAGGGTTTTGAGGCTTTAGCTCTGTATCAGAATCATCTAGAGTAATTTTTTGATTGATTTTGCTACGCTCTAAGCCATAGGTAGAGAGATCGATGCTTTCTAATAGTGCATCGAGGCGATCGCTATCGAGGTCTTTGACCTGTAATTTAGGGATTAGGAATTTGAGAAACCAGTGCAGCATTTCCCACTGCACGTTATTAAAAGAAATAATGCAAGCTACTTGAGCGTAGATTTTGACAAACTGTTTAGCTTTGATTTTGAAATCGATTTTGGCTTCGTTTTCTAGCTCTAATTCGTCATTAAACCTAGCGGCGGCTGTATCAATTATTGGGCTAAGTTCATCGGCTTCGGCTTTGTTAAAGAAGAGTTCGTTAAATTGCTTAACTTCTATCCATTCGTATACACCGACATTATCTAGGGATTCTTTGAGATCGTGGAGGACGTTGACATCAGTGGCTTCGCTGAGGCTGGTTGAGGTGTAGAAATCATCGAATGCTTTTTTAATTTCTTTAGTGGTGTTAACAAAATCAAGTACAAAAGTATCGATTTTACCCATTGCATTATTGCAACGGTTGAGGCGAGATAGGGTTTGTACGGCTTGGACGGATTGCAATTTTTTGTCTACATACATGGTGTGTAGCAATGGTTCATCAAATCCTGTGAGAAATTTATTGGCAACTATGAGGATTTTGTAATCATCTGTTTTAAACCAGCTAGGAATATCTGTCGGAGTGTCTTTGCCATAAACCTCTCGACTAGGAAAAGAGTTGAGGCTGTCTTCAGTGTGTTTGATACCATCAACAGTTTTTTCGCCAGAGAAGGCAACGATCGCTTTAAAAGGCATATTCGCAGTTTTGAGGGCAGTGCGAATCGCAAAGTAGTAAGAAATAGCATTTTTAATATTGCCAGTGACGACCATTGCTTTGGCTTTGCTCTTGAGTTTCTTTTGTTGCAAAACTTGCTCGATGAAATGATTGACCATTACATCAGCTTTGATGGCGATAGTTTCTTCATGCCCTTCGACATAAGCGCGTAATTTCTTTTGGGCTTTGGCAGTGTCAAAGATCGGGTTATCGAGGATCGATTTTTGGATTTCGTAGTAGCTTTTGTAGGTGGTGTAGTTGGCGAGGACATCAAGAATAAATCCTTCTTCGATCGCCTGTTTCATGGAGTAGAGATGAAAAGGATCGAATTTACCATTAGGGAGTTTGATACCAAACTTTTCAAGGGTTGCGGGTTTTGGTGTGGCGGTGAAGGCTAGGTATGAGGCATTTTTGCTCATCTTCCGTCCTTCCATCGCCTTCAGGATTTTGTCTTGGGTATCTTCTGGTTCATCATCATTTTCATTAAGAGTTTGACTGAGGGTATCGGCAGCTTTTCCGCTTTGGGAGGAGTGTGCCTCATCAATAATGACGGCAAAGGTGCGATCGCTAAGATTTTCGATACCATCGACAATGAAGGGAAATTTTTGAATCGTGGTAATGATAATTTTTTTGCCAGTTTCAAGGGCGGTTTTTAGTTCCTGTGAGCTACTGGCATGGGCAATGATGTTTTTTACTTCGGAGAAGTCTTGGATGGTGTTTTTTAGTTGTTTGTCGAGGACGCGGCGATCGGTGACGACGATTACGGAATCAAATAGGGGTTTGCTAGAGCCTTGGGAATAGAGTTCGATCAGTTGATAGGCTGCCCATGTGATCGAGTTGGATTTGCCTGAACCTGCGGAATGTTGGATTAAGTATTTTTGACCTGCGCCATGTTGTTTTGCATGGGTGAGGATTTGGCGAACGACATCGAGTTGATGGTAACGGGGAAAGAGGAGAAGTTTGGATTTGGCTGAGAAGGTGGCGAAATGCTCGATGATTTTGCTTAGGTTTTCACGGGTGAGAGTTTCTTCCCAGAGATAGGCGCTTTTGTGTCCGTTGGGGTTAACGGGGTTGCCTTTGCCGTGATTGTTACCTTTGTTGAAGGGTAAGAAGTAAGTATTTTCCTGATCGAGCTTGGTGGTCATCCATGCTTCATCGGCATCAACGGCGAAGTGAACGATGCAACGGGCAAACTGAAATAGGGGTTCTTTGGGGTCACGATCGCTGCAATATTGTTTTTTAGCGTGATAAACGGTTTGCCCTGTCCAAGTATTTTTAAGTTCGAGGGTAGCGATCGCAATGCCATTGATAAAGAGAATTATGTCAATGGATAGATTGGCATTGCTGTCGGAATAATGGACTTGGCGGGTAAGGGAAAAGATATTGAGATCGAAATTGGCTTGAATTTCGGGGTTAAGGTCGTTGTAGGGCAAGCTATAGAGCAAGGTGAGGTGAGCGTCATCGATCGCTAGTCCCTTTTTTAGCACTGACAGAATGCCATCTTTCTGAATTTTGCGTTGGAGGCGTTCGAGAATTAGTCTTTGCCAGTTGGGGCGATCGCTTAATTTGGCGAGTTCTTGGGGTTGGGTGGTTTGGAGGAATTGCCAAAATTTTTGTTTGTCGATCGCAAATTCGCGATCGTAGTCAGCCGTTTCGCCTTTTTCATAGCGCGAGTTATTGATGAGAGATTTCTCGATGCAATTTTCTAAGGCTTGTTCGTTGGTTTGGCTGACCATGTTTTATTTTTGGTTATTTTTTGAGGGCATTGTGGAAGGTATTGGCAGTTTCGAGGCGAGAGGTTTGCATTTGAGTCATGGGGATACCTCATTTACAGAGATGAAAAGGGTTTACCAGCCGTAAAGACTTTGGCGGCGGTGAGTTCGAGACTAGGAAATGTGGGCGATTGTAACGTCTCGCCACTTCTAAATAATTGTCGCTGATAGCGATCGCCTTGCAATGTGCAAATGGTTAGGGTTGGTTGTTTTGGTGTGCCGATAAATTCTCTGCCGCCAAGTCCGAGGTAGTCTACGATCCAATATTCGGGGATGCCTAGTTGGGCGTAGTCTTCGGATTTACGGGCATAGTCGTTTTGCCAGTTGCTGCTAACGACTTCGACAACGAGGGCGATCGCTTTCCCTATGCAAATTACGGGTTCTTGTTGCCAGAGTGGTTCTAGATGGAGTTGGTTTTGATTGAGGACGATGAGATCGGGGCGAAAGGCGGTTGTTGTGCCTAAGAGTTTAATTAAGCATCGATGGGGAATAATATAAGCCATGTCTTCGCGATCGATTACTACGTTTAGTTTTCGCGCAATCATGGCGATAACTTGTTCGTGCGCTCCTGTCGGTTCCAAGTCGATTAGCTCTCCGTCAATGAGTTCATACTGTGGTGTGTCGCCATAGTTGGCGATAAATTCTTCGGTGGTTAGAAGTTTTTGGGCTAGTTGAACCATGTGGACTCCTTTTCAGCAATGTTTAGTGATGTTTCACAATTGTTTTTGCTTGATATTTTCAGTATCGCATAAGGCTAAAAAGTGCGATCGCAGACTTTTAGTTTTCCTGTAACAGCATTAGCAATGACTAACTTTTTCAATTCATTTAAAAGATTAATTTCTCTATTGGTAATCGCGAAAGTAACTTCTTGATCTTGATTTAGTTTTTGCAGAAGAAGAATAATTTTTGCTTGTTCATCAAATGGAGGAATGATAATTAAAGTTTCTCCAAGTTCTTCTGCATTAAGGTGTGGTTGAGCCGCCCTCATTCTAAGTAAATATAGTTGATCATAAAGAACATATTTAGCTAATAAACAAAATGCTAAATATTCAGGATTAACATCTCTTTTAGCTGTTAAAACCATATCGTAACCAGCTATAGAACCTGAATATTTTTCCGTAACTATTGCTGAATCTGCTGTATAAGCTCCACTACGGACTACTACAATGTCACCTGTTTTTAGAACTGGATCTCTTTGATAAGGAATATCATCAGGATCAACCCTTACGAGATCCTTTTCAACAATCTTGCCTCTTTCAACATTCGTTGCACGAATTAATGGTAATCCATTCTCTTTTTCGCGAGGTGGTTGTCCTAATCCATACTTGATTTTAGAAATATATTTAAGTTTTTTTATTTCCCAATGCTCAGGAATTTTACCTATCCACTCAATACCACTATCACGCATAGGTACATTAGGGTTTAGCCCTTTGGTAACAGCTTGATTTATGAGGATTGCTTTTTGTTCTTGCAAAAGTTCGATGAGGCGTTGTTTTTTTGCGATCGCTTGGTCTATTTCTGTCGTAGTGCGATCGAGAAACTCAATAATTCTATTTTGATCTTCGAGAGGAGGGACAGGCGATTTTATACCTAAAAAAACATCGCTTTTTATGACTTTTCTTAACCCAGTGTACAAAGGCTGAAGACGTTTATCAAAGTCAAGCGACAGATAGTAATAGTACAAATAACGGCTGTTAATATTCTTCTCGCACTCAACCACAGTATAAGCACCTGTAATCATCCCTTTTTGACTTGCATAGCCAACAGTTCTAGGTGTTTCTTCAATATCAAAATGACAAAATATCAGATTGCTTGGATTGACAACTTTGTATGTATTAAATTCAGCAGGAAATTTACCTTGTGGATTTTCCATATCTCTTGCAATAACACCGCGTAGCGTTAAAGAAAGAAGTATAAAGTCACCAGATTTTTTTCCAACGGTTTCCTTTTTCTCTTGAAATAAAAATTTATTCCTTAACAAATTCCAATGACTAGGAATTTCGCCCAACCACTCAACCCCACTATCCTTATAACTGTCATACCTTGGAAAAGCCATTTACTCCTCCTCCTGTAACCGCTTGACCGACCACAGTTGCTCGGCAATACCCTGATACAGCAAAGCTCGTTGCTTTAAATCTGCTTTCTTAAAAGTTTCATGGGACTGAAATGGCAAACCTGTCCGTTCGATCATTCGACGTAATCCAGGGTTATGTTTATAACAATCGGGATGAAGCGATCGAGCTAGCAGGTTTTCCTTTATATAGTGCTCAAGCTTATAGGGATAGTCTCTGTCATTGAGGCTGGCGTTAATTGGCTTCGGCAACAACATTAACCCACCTATACGGTTCCGATACTCACTAAATGCGTGTGAACTCTCAAACTCATCAGTGTGGCGATCGTAGTGATTTGCCCAGATATGTTCGATCTCATAAGCAAACTTGCCCGACCTCACAACATACTCAGTATATTGCCCCTTTTGTTCGCTTCCCCTTTCTATCCAATCAATCAAGCGAGCAAGTTGTCGATGTAGACTCTTAGCATTCCAGTTATTCAAATAAGGTTGTTTACTGAAGTTTAGATCCCTATCTTCCTCTTGCAGTTTAGCCAACAGCTTTGCCCGTAAATCCGTAACCGATAGCCCTCGCAACTCCTTAGTTAACTGAAACACCGTGTATTGAACTGTGGAATAGGTAATTGACTTAAAATTCCACAAGCGGCGATTTAGCCAACAGTCGATGTAGTCAGCCACTAACTTGAGCTTAGTCTGAGTCGTTACCTCATCATCACTAGGTTGCAACGGAGCTAGCAACAGTTGATATTGCTGTGTAAATCCATGATCCGAATTGTAGCGAACGCTCTCTAACCCTGAAATGAGTGACTGAGAAGCTTGGAGCAACCGTAAATATATACGGGCATAAAAGTCCAAATTTCCCATCACCCACTTATAGAAATCTGTACCCTCAGTTAGACCTAGCGATTCAACATTATTCTGAACCCAGCGATGATACTCTGTGCCAATCAAGTCAAAATCTTCAGGTGTTGCACCCTTCTTGCGTTCCCGAATCTTTGTTGCATACTGAGACCGTAGCCACGTCTTAAAAAAGTCTGTCTCTGTTTCCTTACTCTTTTCCCCGAACTTCAAAAGCCATTGTTTAATGCATTTATCAGCCTCTGTCCGTTTAGCTACATCGTCAATACTGGCAAGCAAATAGCCCTTCAACATATCCGTTGCTGATAAGGACAAGCCGCGATCGTTCATTGCCTCGAAGATGCTATAAGCATCCCCATCAGCATAGGCAGTAATTTCCACCAAATGCACTTTTTCCAGCAACCAATTGACAAAATATGGCAATGCCTTTGTTCTCAGTTCATCTGGGAAAGATTCGTTAATATCTTGATATCGCCCAACCAAATTGACAACGGATTCTCCTTTGCCCACTGGATCAAACTGCTTGCCTTCAAACAATGTCTCCATACAGTCATTGCGATCTGGCACATTCAAGTTAAAAGACTTCTCTCCATATCTTCTAGAGAAGATTAGCACTTCTACTGATTCTGCATCTTCCCTTTCTTTTTGTAGATTATGCAAATAGGTCAACAGTAAGGTCAGCGATGTTAGCCTCTGTTGTCCATCCACGATCATTCGCTGGGTATCCCTCTGGCTAATGATGATAGAACCTAAAAAATAATGACTGTAATGAGCAACATCTTTTTGCTTATCCTCTAGTTGGTAGTCTTCCAAAAACCGCCCTGTCAGGTCATTAACCAACTCAATGATCTGCTTTGATTGCCACTTATACTCCCGTTGGTAAAAATCAATCCCATACTTTGCTCCACTCAACAGTTCTCGAACCGTCTGTGTTTTACCTTGAATTTCATGCATTATTTTATCTCCTCAAAACTAACCAATTTTTTCAACAGCCCTTCAGTTTCCTGCTCTAATTGCAGAATCTCCGCAGTCACATCTTCCAAACTCCGCAAAGGCTTGTGCTGATAGAAATATTTATTAAAACTAATCTCATAGCCAATTTGCGTCTTATCTAAAGCAATCCAAGCATCCACCACATGGGGACGCACCTCCCGCACAAAATAATCATGGATATTATCCTTTAACGGTACATTCTCCGTATCCCTTAACTCACTATCCGACTCATACTCAACCCACTCTCCTGCCTTTTCAGACCGCCAGAACCCATAATCCTGTAAATGCTCCTTAGTCGTTGCCAAATCAGTCAATAACTCATCGAGGCGATCAGCCTTGAGCTTATACACCTTTTTCACAACCTTAGCCGCCCTCTCATCGCGCCAACTAATCGCATTTAAAATCTGATTTTTTTCACTAGCCGACAACTTGATACCTAACTTTTTTACAGCCGACTCAAACGCGATCAAAAACTGATTAAAGTCCAAGGACAACTCCTGACCGATCGCCCCCATCAATCTCTCAGCCAATGCCATCAAAGCCCTTTGCGCTTCCCAAGTCTTCACCACGAGCAAATCCTTACGGTTTTTAGGCGATATTCCCAGATCCTCCTTGTCGATATACTCCTCAATTTCTTTTTGATACTTTGCATCGCTCGCTAAATCCGTATATAAGCGATCGCCCCACTGCTCATAAGCCCACACCATCACCTCACGCAAAGCAGGAGCAAACCGCAAACCCTCCACCCTTTCTGCCGTAAACTGCGCCGCCAAACGTAAAGGACGCTCTACCGTGACTTTGTAATAGCCAAAATCCCGATTATCAAAGACTTTAGAAATGCCCTCATGCTGCATCGCTAGATAAGTCTCCGTAATCGACTCAATATGCTCAGGTGCAAACTCACAATTTTTCGCACCCAAATTCTTACGCAACTTGCGATACATCTCCGAAGCATCGATCAACTGCACCTTACCCTTGCGATCGCTCGTTTTATGGTTCGACAGCACCCAAATGTAAGTAGTAATTCCCGTGTTATAAAACAAATTATTCGGCATCTGAATAATTGCCTCTAACCAGTCATTTTCGATGATATAGCGGCGAATATTACTCTCACCACTACTAGCATCCCCCGTAAACAAAGAAGAGCCATTATGCACCGAAGCAATCCGCGAACCCAGAGGACTATCCTCTAACCGCTTCATCTTGCTAACCATATCCATCAAAAATAATAACTGTCCATCCGACGATCGCGGAATCGCTGGCACAGTCTCCACCACCCCTTTAAAATTTGGTAGCGACACCTGAAAACGTGAATCTATGACATCCTTGCCATCCAAAATATATTTCTGTTCACCCTTCCAAGACTTCCCATAGGGAGGATTCGACAACATAAAATTAAATTGCTTCCCCGCAAACTCATCCGTCGCCAAAGTCGAACCAAACTTAATATTTGCAGGGTCATTCCCCTTAATCATCATGTCCGACTTACAGATCGCATAGGTTTCACCATTCACCTCTTTTCCATAGAGATAAACCGCCGCCTTTGACCTGATTCTCCCATCAGGATCGATCATAAAATTCTGTGATTCTGTCAGCATCCCACCCGAACCGCAAGCTCCGTCATAAACCGCAATCACAGGCGGTAAGCGATCCTTCACAGGTTCAAACAAAATATGCGTCATCAAATCTATTACTTCACGGGGCGTAAAGTGTTCCCCCGCCTCTTCGTTATTCTCTTCATTAAACTTACGAATCAACTCCTCAAAGACATAACCCATCCCCAAATTCGTCAAAGGTGGCAACTTCCGCCCATCAGGATCGATCGCCTCTTGGGGACTCAAATTAGTATACGGATCGACAAATTTTCCTAATACATCAAGTAGTACATCCGCCTCAACCATGCGTCTGATCTGGTTTCGTAGCTGAAAGCGATTGATGATTTCCTTCACATTGTCGCTAAAGCCATCCAGATAAGCCTTAAAATTTGCCTCGATAATTTGCCGATTGTTTGTGGCAGTCTTCACCAGCTTGTTTAACGTCCATTCCGAAATGTTGTAAAACACACAGCCGCTTGCCTCTTGCAATCCATCAGGATACAGATCCGACAAACCCAACTCCTCACGCTGAACCCGCACCTCCTCTAAAACCTTCGCCTTAGTATCTTCCAACAGGCAATCCAACCGCCGCAACACAAACATCGGCAAAATCACATCGCGATATTTTCCCCTCACATAGACATCACGCAAACAATCATCGGCGATCGACCAGATAAAGGAGACGATTTTATTATTGCTGCTGTAGTCCATGAATATACTGCTGACTGAATATTGCTAATTTGTTGCCTTAGAAGGAGGCTTAAGGCGCAGATTCAGTATACTTGCCCTCCGACACATCATCAGACTCAGCAAATGCCAATGCGATCGCTCCTGTGCCAAAAATTCTCAATTGTCACGATCTCATCCATTTCTATCTTTCAGACTTTACACAAAATGCTTGACAACCTCAAACAGTAGACTTCTCGTTACCTATTCGTTATCGA
>Ga0105045_10006481_pt1 | contig 10361 bp, 8 predicted proteins | sample MAT02_FD_78089 | JGI IMG/M metagenome (GOLD analysis project Ga0105045, IMG submission 78089) | Freshwater microbial communities from Lake Fryxell liftoff mats and glacier meltwater in Antarctica - MAT-02 (megahit assembly) | ecosystem: Environmental > Aquatic > Freshwater > Ice > Liftoff...
TCAAGAGGACATTCGAAAGCAAGCCGAAGAAACGGAAAAAGGCTTAACGCCGGATAACGAATCGGAATCGGATAAGTCAAACCCGAAAGAAGCTCCAGAGAATTTAACTGACAAACCATCCGACAAACCATCCGACAAACCATCCAACAAACCATTCGACAGTGAGCCCGAGAAAAGCGTCGATCCCAAACCACAAGAGAGTCCTGAGGCGAACAAAACGGAAAACAGCTCCGAACCTAAACCAGTAATGCCCAGCGAAAAAACCGAAGATACGCCCCCCCCGGACTCTTCGCCAAAAGACTCACAATCGGACAATCGTAAGAACGCCCCTCCAAGCCCACCGAATCTAGATAAACCTGGCAACGAATCAAGTCCACCTGAGTCCACTGATTCGCCAGAAGAAGCTCAATCTCAAGAATCCGATTCGGAGAAGTCTCCGCCTCAAAAGCCTCTAACGCGAGAAGAAACTGCTCGAAAGCGACTAAAACAGGCTCAGCAAAAAATGCAGAAAGCGAAAGACAATCTACAAAAAGAGGAGCGAGATTTAGCGACGAAACGGCAGCAAGATGCTGAAGAAGAGTTACGACTAGCAGCAGAAGAACTAGAGCGAATCCTCCGCCAACTAAGGGAAGAAGAAGTCGAACGAACCCTTGCAGATTTGGAGTCGAGGTTGAAACGAATGCTGCAGTTGCAAACGCGAGTAACCGACCAAGCCAAGGTTACTCGCGACACGCCTCGGTCTGGCGAAGATCGTACTTTTGAGATCCAGTGTTCCAAGCTAGCGATAGAAGAACGTAAGATTCAAATGGAAGGGCAAAAAGCGCTGTTGCTTTTGCAAGACGAGGGCTCGAGCCTCGCGTTTCCAGAAGCGGTTGAGCAAGTCAATCGAGACATTGCTTTAGTCACGGATTACTTTTCGGAATCCAAGCTAGACGATTCCTGCATGAGCCTCCAGGCCGAAATCATTAGTGCACTTGAAGAGATGGTCGAGTCGCTGACAGCAACGCAGAGAAAAATGGAGGAGAAGAAGAAAAAGGACGCAAACAAGAATCAGCAAGGCGGCCAGCAGGGCGAAGACGAAGAGCAGCCACTTGTTGATAAACTCGCCGAGTTGCGATTGATCAAAACACTTCAATTACGAATCAATACGAGGACAGATCGTTTAGCAAATGAATCCGGCAAGGCAGATGATGCGAAGGGCGATGTCCAAAATGAAGCGATACTCAAGCAATTGCAAGACCTTTCTGAGCGGCAAGAAAAGATTAAGCAAGTGACTCGCGATATTGTTCTAGAGCAAACAAAAAAATAGCGATTTTGAGCGGTTACCCCGGCAAGCATGCAACATGAACGGTCGACGACCTATCTCCGTGACGTTTGTCTGCTGGCAAGCGATGCCAGCCATTTTTCCGGCCTCCGGGACTTTCGTCGGAGGCCTTGAAACTGCGGCTTGGCTCCTCGCACGAAGTCTCGCCAATCTCGATGGTCAAGCAGACCGTGTTCAGATCGTCTTTCGTTCAAACAAGCGTAACAACGTTCCTGTAAGTCAGAATGTTATCCTGGCGGCGAACTATGATTCTCGCGAGTGGGTTCGACGTGATGTATCGTCAACGATATCAAAGATACGAACGAATCTTATCAGTCGGTCTTGCTTTAGGTTACTTTGGCAAATGCCTTACCTCGCCGCTACTTGGCCGTTTCGTAATCGGGATTTGATCTCTGGCGAATCGGATAATCGACTGAAACAATGGACCCCTGATGTTTGGGTCGCATTCGGTACGAGCCTTGAGAGTTCGGCAGTCATGCTAACAGCCCGAAATCAAAAAGCCCATGGCGTTCTGATGATTCAATCGAATATCGACCTTGATGAACAATATCTATCCAACCCGGATGATCGCAACGCTTACGGCGAACTTGGAAAGAATTGTATACTCGCATTACGAAACGCGAGTCTCATCCTATGCCAAACCGAAATACAAGTTCAGTTGCTTCGCGAGCGTTTCCACCTAACGGGTGTTCGACTACCCAACGCAATCGATTTACAGCCTTGGATAGATGCCAGACAATCCACCACAAAAAAAAGAAACAGTTCAGTGCCGAAACAGGTTCTTTGGATTGGCAGGTATGATCGATTTCATAAGCGACCTTTACTCTGCCTTGAAATTGCACGCAGATGTCCCGAATTTCATTTTCGAATGGTGATCAACACAATGGATCCAAAGGTCCAGGAAGAAGTCCTTTGCAACCAGCCGAGCAACGTCTCGATTGTGGACTATGTTCCATTCGATCGAATGATGCGTACCATGTCCGAATCAGATCTCTTTCTATCTACCGGCGATAAGCGATACGAGGGCTTTCCGAATGTACTGCTCCAAGCGGCGGCCACCGGGCTTCCTATTGTTTCGTTGGAAGAGTTTGATCGTTTTTTTCTTCGATCCGAGGCAGGTATCGCTTGCGACGGAAATATCGATTTAGCATCCTCGAGTATACGAGATTTGTTAAACGGCAAGCGGAGTATCGATTCTACAAGAGTAATGGATTACCTAGTAACTCACCATACGCATGTGGCAATCGCTCAGTCCTTGCGTAAATTATTCGAGAACTTGCCAATATCTCAAAACATTTAAGGCTTTTGCCGCTGAATCCAGATCCAGATAACAGACGCAACTTTACAGATCGATTCGCCACTGCACTTATCGGGAGTATCTTGCGTGGTATGCCAATAGTTCAGGCGTCTCTTTATTCGATCGTTGTAATCGAGGTCAATGATATCGCAAGTGGGTATTTTTGCGATCTCATTCAACGGTAAATGATCGTCACGGACGGAGTGGAGTACTTTCGGTTTGAACTCTTTTAGATTTAACTCGGCAGCAATTTTCCAAAGTTCTTTTGTCACTTTGATAGCATATTTAATCGAGTTCTCTTCATAGTATAATGACAAATCCGCATCGCCGATCATGTCGACCAAGACCCCTGCTTGATAAACGTAGCCAGGTGGTGAAGCAAGGTACTCGCGAGCAAAGAAAGTCGATCCCAAAAAATATTCGTCACGACCTTCCTGGTATACAAGTTCCTCACCGTCAAACATTACAAGATCCACTCCGACAGCAATCGTGCCGGAAGGGTCCGTCTGGATATCGTTGAGCAAATGGGCGATCTCAATCAGCAGCGCTACGCCGCTTGCGCCATCGTTCGCGCCCACGAATACTCCTCGAGGATTGGTCGGGTCACGATCTGGGAACGGACGCGTATCGTAATGACAGCAAATCAGCACCCGATTCTTTCGCTCGGGAAAGTATTGGACGATTAAGTTCTTCATCTCGATAATTTCTCCATCGAGAGGAGATCTGGCAGGAAACGACTGCAATTGAACTTTACCACCCAGCTTCGTGAACATGTCAGCAAGAAACTCTTGCTGCCTAGTCATGCCTGCGGAACCGCTAAATCTCGGTCCAATCTTACAAAGTTTGCTAACGCTATCGATCGCGCGCTTGGGTGACAACTTAGGGGGTAAACCGCCAAGTCTTTCCGATGCTGCTATCTGCTTAGTCGATGTTCCACATCCGCAAAATAAGCTCGCCAACAATAAAGTCGCCAAGAAGCAGACGCCGGCTGCATGAATCGGTCGATAAGCGCCCGTGCTTGGTTTTGAAGCGTGGATTTGCGACGATCTCATCGGTATACGTTCCTATAGTCTCAATGAACCGCAAGATTATTTTTTTGATGTAGCAATCACACGATGAAAGTGTAGCTGGACTTCGCGAGCCACAACACGACGAACTCCTTCAACGAGGCAGTTCGGTTCATTTTCGCGTTGCCCTCGAGAGATAATTTCTTCTATTTTTGTGCCGGGTGACACCGAAAAAGTCGATTGATTGATCGTTTGGTTGCCTGCGTCGAGCTCTGGAACGATGAAATGGCAAGTCGCGCCAAAGGTTAACATCCTTGCATTATAGGCATCATGATACGGGCGAAGACCAGGAAAGCTGGGGAGCAATCCATGATGCAGGTTGATAATTCGACCACCCGCAAACTTCCAGCAAGTGTCTGGCGGAAGGACTCGCATGTATCTCGCAAGAATGACGTAGTCGATCTCGTAACGATCCAAGTGCTCCACCATTAAGACATCATCCGCCGCACCTTCGTCGCTGCCAATAAATTCGAAAGGAACGTTGAATTCTCGTGCGAGAGCTTCACACTTCCTTCGGTTTCCAATGACAACCGCCGCTTGGGCTTCAATGGCTCCACTCTCGATTGCTTCCAAAACAGCACGAGGGGTCGATTCGATCAAGGTGGTGCAAATAGCTAGTCGCGGCTTCAGACCACGTTTCTCAGGACTCCAGACCCGAATCTCGAGTTCTTTTGCATTTCCGATCCCAATCATGGCATGCTCAATCGGCTCGAGCTGAGCAGGACGCACGTCAATACGACACATCATTGCAAAAACTGCCGCCTCGTCGTGGTTGTACATCTGAATTTCCGTGATGTTCGCGCCGCGGCCTGTGATTTCGTGAATAATCGGGTCCGCCAAACCGACGTTGTCTGGACCAACCGCTGTGATGACAATTTCCATGTTTTTTGTGTTTGCTGTTACCGATTGCGAGTAGTGCTAGATAGTCATCGTAGCTATCCTTTATTAAACTGCAACGCGACTAGCTTTTTTGGTTCTTGCGAGCGTCTAGCTTGTCGACTTCCATCATAAGGAAATTGGTAATTCATCGATGTACGTAAATACTATAAACCCCCCAGCCAAGACCATTAACGGTGCCAAACCACTTCGCGAGAATGTTCCAAAGGAGGATTGTCTGTGCGACTACTGCACAGCTAGGTGCTGTCGCTACTTTGCCCTTCCAATCGAGGCTCCGAAAGCGATGCAGGACTACGATTTTATTCGATGGTACTTACTGCACGACCGAGCAACCATGTTCGTCGAAGATGAAACTTGGTACTTACTAGTCCATACAACTTGCAAGCACTTGCAGAGCGATCACCGTTGCGGCATTTACGAAACCAGACCGCAGATTTGTCGTGACTATACGACTGCGAAGTGCGAGTATGATGACGATGCTGTTTACGACAAGTATTTTGAAACAGCCGAACAAATTGCCGAGTATACGGAAGCCCTTTTTGCACCGACGTCAATAAAAAATCTTCGCTCTCCTGAACCTCCCATGCTCCCGATATTGTCGTTGTAGTGAGTTCGAGTGAATAGCGCTACGTCCGCTTTAAATACAATAACGAAATGAGTACGACGCAATTGATTGAGCCACGCACGCTGAAGGGTTTCCGCGACTATTTGCCCGAGGTAATGATTCCTCGCGAGCGACTGATGGAGACGGCCAGACGGGTCTACCGAAGCTATGGATTCTCACCCATTGATACTCCGGCCCTGGAGTATCTAGAAATTCTCTCAGGTAAAGGCTCCGATGAGACGGATCGACAGATGTATCGCTTCGAGCATGGTGGTCGCCAGGTTGGTATGCGGTTTGATTTGACGATTCCACTCGCTCGGTTCGCTGCCCAGCACATCGGGAAGCTTGGTACACCCTTCAAACGATATCATATTGCTCCTGTTTGGCGTGGTGAAAATACGCAAGCCGGACGTTACCGAGAATTTGTTCAATGCGACTTTGATACCATTGGTACCGAAAGCGTCGCGTCGGATGTAGAAACCGCCCTCGTCATTCATGACCTGCTGCAAGCGATCGGTCTCGAGCGATTCCAACTACGGATTAATAACCGTCAGATTTTAAATGGTCTGCTGGAGAAGTCTGGATTACAGGATCGCAGCCAAGCAGTTCTTCGAGCGATCGACAAGCTAGAAAAATTAGGTGCAGAAGCTGTCGACGAGGAGCTTCAAAAAGTTGGTGGATTATCAAACGAGCAAGCGTCGTCCGTCCTCAGGCTTTGTAAGATGAGCGGTGATTCGGCAGAACTACTCATGCAACTGGAGTTCGAGCTTGACGGCAACCCCACGGGAAGCTCAGGTGTGGGGAGGCTGCGTGCAATCATCGATGCCCTAAAATCGGCAGGTATCTCCGATAGTCGTTATCGAATCGACGTCACGATCGCGCGAGGACTGGACTACTACACGGGAGTTGTATTCGAAACCCTCTTGCAAGATTTACCGTCGATCGGAAGTGTCTGCAGCGGTGGTCGTTACGACAACTTAGCCGGTCTGTACACAAAGCAGCATCTACCGGGAATCGGCGCGTCGCTCGGTTTAGATCGACTGATTGCCGCCATGGAGCAACTAGAACAGCTAGACAAACCGAAGACAACCGCAAACGTGTTTGTCCCCTTCTTCGATTCAGAACGACTGAATGACTATATGAAACTGTGCGCTGTTGTTCGCTGTGCAGGATACAACGTCGAATTTTATCCTGATTCCAAGAAGCTTGGCACACAGCTAAAATTTGCGGACGATCGTGGATTCGCAGTCGCCTTGGTGGCTGGCTCGGACGAATTGAATGCAGGTAGTTGCCAGGTGAAAGACCTTAGAAATAAGTCTTCTGAACTCGTCAGCTGGAACCAAAGCCCCCATCAGCTGCTCAAAGCCATCGCTAAAATCCTCGGTTAAAATTCGTTGGCCACGTTAGAAGTCTCGTGACCGTTTAACGCATCTCCGTATTTCGTTAGGACTCAAATTGCCCAACCGCAACCTGGAATATACCGTTCGTCCAGCGACAAATGAGGACTTGCCCGCCGTCCAAAGCCTTCTGCAACCCTACGTGGATGCTAAAAAGCTCCTCAAACGCACCAAGGCCGAATTGCTAACGCTGATCGCGAATGGTTTTGTTGCCGAAGCAACCATGCCAGCGGATTCGGACTTGAGGCAAGATGAACATCAACGGATTGTCGGTTTCTCAGCGGTCGAGATCTACTCAAGAAAACTCTCGGAAGTTCAATGCTTGGCCGTCGACGAGAATTTTCATGGCCGGGGAATAGGTTCGGAACTAGTACGAAGGTGCGTGGAAAAGGCTCGTGAAAAGGGTGTCCTGGAAGTAATGGCCATCAGCGCGTCGGATAACTTTCTACGTAACCTCGGTTTTCAATACGCGCTACCTGACCAAAAGCGAGCTTTGTTCTATCAGCTAAAGACCCGTGATCAACTAAACTCCGAAATTGTTGAAGAATAGTCCCTAACAGAACAATTTACTTGAAGCTGGTTCGTTCGATGTTAAGTGATTCAGCAACGAAGATTTTTGCGACAAATATGCGCTGCGCTAGCTGTCTAGCAAAAGTTGCTGCGGTCCTGGATGGAGAACCTATCGTCAAGAGTTGGACATCCGATCTCAAGGATCCTCGAAAGGTCGTTCGCGTGGAACTCTCAGCTGCTGGCAGCGCTGAACAAGTCATCACGTTGATCGCTGAAGCGGGCTTTACTTCGAACGAAATCCAAGACTCGCCACAAGTGTTTTCGATCAAGCCGCCTAAGTCCCCATCGACGTTTCGATTCGCAACTTACAAGCCGTTATTCTTAGTAATTCTCTACGTTCTCGGCGCAGCCACTCTCCAAGAATACGCTCATAGCCAATGGAACTGGACGCGAGCCATGCATTACTTCATGGGCTTTTTCTTTCTCGGATTTGCCTTCTTTAAACTACTCGATGTGGCGAAATTTGCAGACGCGTTTGCTGGATATGACCTACTTGCGCGACGTTCTCGCTACTATGCGATTGCTTATCCTTGGATAGAAGTCTTGCTCGGACTGCTGTTCGTTACAGGCAATCTGCTGGTGCTTGCTAATGCCACCACGGCGATCTTGATGAGCATCGGATTAGTCGGTGTAACTAACGCAGTCTATAAAAAGGAGGCAATCCAATGCGCGTGTCTCGGAACGGCCTTTAACCTTCCCATGAGCGCTGTAACAATCGTTGAGAACACTACAATGATCGCGATGTCGTTATGGATGCTTGTTATCGAATCGATAGGCCACTAACTAGGCCACCGTTTCAGCAAGTGCCGAGCCTAAGGTTACGCCCGGTGCGGGCAGTTCACTATCGCCGGATAGGTAGACATCAATCGCTCGAGCCGCACCGCGGCCTTCGTTAATGGCCCATACTACGAGCGACTGACCTCGTCGACAGTCACCAGCAGCGAAGACGCCCGGAACATTGGTGGTGAATTTCCCGTGTTCGGCTTTGTAGTTACTTCGTGCATCGTACTCCAGACCTAAGATTTCCGAGACATAGTTTTCCGGCCCCAGGAATCCCATCGCTAGTAGAACAATATCGGCTTCGATAATTTGTTCGGACCCTTCAATTTCTTTCATGGTGATTCGTCCTTCGACTTTTTCCCACTTCACTCGAACAGTCCGAATGCCTTTGACATTGCCTTTTCCATCGTCCAAAAACTCTTTGCTGAGTATCGAATATTCGCGTGGATCGATACCGAACTTCTCTTGAGCTTCTTCGTGACCATAGTCGCTTCGGAAGATTCGAGGCCATTGTGGCCAAGGGTTATCTGGAGCACGCTCCTCAGGTGGTTTCTCTAACAATTCAAAATTCACCAACTGACTGCATTCATGCCGCAGACTGGTACCTATGCAATCGCAGCCCGTATCACCACCTCCAACAACCACAACCTTCTTCCCCTTGGCTGAAATGAACTTACCATCCGCATGCCTACTATCCAGAAGGCTCGCGGTGTTAGCCGTCAGAAACTCCATTGCGAAGTAAACACCTTTAAGTTGTCGACCTGGAATGGGCAAATCGCGAGGCTTAGTTGCGCCAGTCGATAGCAATACCGCATGGTTCTCCGCCATCAACTGCTTGGGATCGACGTTGACACCCACGTTGGCCTTGGTGACAAATTTAACACCTTCTTGTCTCATCAAGTCCAGTCGTCGTTCGACGTCGCCTTTGTCGAGTTTCATGTTGGGAATGCCATACATCAGCAAACCACCAATGCGGTCCGCTCGTTCGTACACGGTAACGGAGTGGCCGACTTTGTTCAATTGATCGGCCGCGGCCAAACCTGCGGGTCCGGAACCAATGATCGCGACGCTTTTTCCAGTTCGCAATGTCGGTGGGGTCGCTTTGACCCATCCTTCTGCGAATCCTTTATCGATGATCGCCGACTCAATATTTTTAATCGAAACAGGAGGGTTCGTGATTCCGAGAACGCAAGCACCTTCACAAGGAGCCGGGCAAACTCGTCCGGTGAATTCTGGAAAATTGTTGGTCTTGTGAAGTCGGTCCAAGGCATCGCGCCATCGTCCGTGATAGACCAAGTCGTTCCACTCAGGAATTAAATTATCGATAGGACAGCCGGTCGCTGATTGGCAAAACGGAACGCCGCAATCCATGCAACGAGCCCCTTGGGTTCGCAGTTGCTTCTCGTCAGGAACTGTATAGATCTCTTTATAGTCGTTCAAACGAATAACTGGCAATCGCCATGCAGTTTTCTTTCGCTCGAACTCTTTAAATCCGGTTGGCTTTCCCATCGTCGTTTCTTTCGTTTGCTGATCTGTGCGTTTAAAAATGATATGAATTGAAAAGGTTTCCCGCGCTCATGCGATCTTGAAAGGCAGGAAGCCTATCCCAGTCGAGGCTTAAGCCTTTGCTAATTTTGCTGTGGGTGCTTTGTTTGATTGTGCTTTCATCTCTTCTAATACCCGCTTATAATCGGTTGGCATCACTTTCACGAATCGCGGAAGAGTCACATCCCAGTTACTGAGAATTCGCTTAGCGACAGAAGACTCGGTAAACTGCAAGTGCCGTTCGATCAGCCCCTTCAGTTCGCTGATGTCTTCTTCTGCAACAACTTTTTCCAATTCGACAGTTCCTAAATTGCATCGTATCGGGAATTCCCCATCTTCATCGAGTACATAGGCAACGCCACCACTCATCCCTGCGGCGAAGTTACGACCTGTGGCACCGAGAATGACCACACAACCACCGGTCATGTATTCACAACCGTGATCACCTGAGCCTTCGATAACGGCGACGGCTCCACTGTTACGGACAGCAAATCGTTCGGCGGCTCTTCCTCGAAAAAAGGCTTCCCCCATCGTGGCACCGTACAAACAGACGTTACCGACTATGATATTGTCTTCAGCTTTGAAGCTAGATTGCTTCGGAGGATAAACAATCACTCGTCCTCCAGAAAGGCCCTTACCAACATAATCATTCGCATCACCTTCAATCTCTAGCGTCACTCCGTGAGCCAGGAAGGCTCCAAAGCTTTGTCCTGCCGAACCCGTGAAGGTGATATGGATCGTATCTGTTGGAAGTCCTTTTTGACCGTGAACTTTCGCAATTTCGTGGCTGAGAATCGTACCGACTGTTCGGTTGATGTTAATGATTGGAAGGTTAAATTGGATTGGCTTTTTGGTTGCAATCGCCTCACGACAACGTGGA
>Ga0105045_10006482_pt1 | contig 10361 bp, 6 predicted proteins | sample MAT02_FD_78089 | JGI IMG/M metagenome (GOLD analysis project Ga0105045, IMG submission 78089) | Freshwater microbial communities from Lake Fryxell liftoff mats and glacier meltwater in Antarctica - MAT-02 (megahit assembly) | ecosystem: Environmental > Aquatic > Freshwater > Ice > Liftoff...
AGAAATTACCGTTTATTGGACAGACAGAGGGCATTCTCTTTTTTCTATTAAAGGAGATACTGATGAAATGTATGGAGAAAAAAATGGCCAATCTGTCAATTGCGAGCAAATACTCCTTTCCCAGCCAATTATAGATGCCCTAAAATCCCCTTTGCAAATAGCGATTAATACATACAATAGTAAGCTTACAAATTACGAGATTGATGAAATTAAGACAAGCATAAGAAAGAGTTATAAGTTGTGTAATAAATACATCCAGTTTATTGAAACCTCTCCTGTTTTTGTTTTATACGACCGTATTCACAACTACACGGCAAGCACGATTGACAGCGAAGTATATTTAGGACGTTTACAAACTGTGGAATTGTATGGAACGTTGTTGGGTTGTATTTTGCACAACTGCTTATTACAACTGCCTGATTTAGTGAATAATCTTGACGAAAACGATAAAAGATATAATTTTTTTAAACAAGAAAATTTCGATTTTTTAAGATATTCAAAGTTTTTATCTGAAAGTGGCTATACTTTAAATGGTTTTAAAACAGGCTTAGTGGCGTTTTCGGTAGTTGATAATGGGCAAAGAGATTATAAAATAGACTCACCTTACAAGCCTTATTACTTGCTCTACGATAAAAAAATGAAAAGCGAGCCCTCTCTTAAGTCATTCAATGAATTGTGTGAAAATTACCTAAACGAGAAGAAGCGGGCATTTATATATTACAGATATACTTATGATAAATCAGACAACCTTTTTTATTGGCACCACATAAAAACTAATATTAATACGTGCTCCAATAAGGCAGACTTGGCAGTTTTTTTGCCCAATTTACATTCCGCAATATTTTACCACCCAGAATATTATGCCGCAGGTAGCACCTGGCCACAAGTAATTGAAGGCAAGCATGACACTAACGATTTTTGTGAAGTTTTTTACTTTGCAGAAAAAAATACATACAGTGGAGAAAAAGGAGAAATGAATGTAGCAATATATCGAAGAACTACTACGACAATTGCACATGATGAAGATATAAATTATATCGCCAAAATATTTTGGGAAACATTCTACAAAGTGCTATTACCCAAACTTGGGCAATGCATAGCACCAATTCATATCAAAAAGATTAATACCCACGCCCTCCAGTCCGCAGTAGCCCAAGTATTTGCCCGAAACTTTGCCCACAATATAGGCAGCCATGTAGCAATAAGAGCCACAAACAGAATGGCTAAAGAACGCATTGCAGAGCTGTATAAAATTGATAAACTTAAATTCAAGGATAATCCAGCAATAGAAGACTGGCTCGACTACATGGGCGAAAAATTAGACCTGTTTGAAGTTGCCCGTAATGAGTTTTTAGCAGAGTATAAACTGCCAGCCAAAAATGCAATGCTTTACCGGGATGTAATATTGCCTTTCTGCGAAAACACTTTGCTGATGGATAATATTGCCCACAGCGAAGGAGTTCATTATGGAGAAAATGGGGTTACCAACAAATTAAGAATAAAAGTTTTAATAAAAGACAAAAGCGAATCAAAAGGAATAGAAATTAAAGCTGTATACCCCCACTTAAAGAGATACAATAGTAACGATAAAATTGGTTACCCTGATAATTTTCCGTATTTAGTGGAGAGCCGAGAGATTGAAAAAGATGGCAAGAAAATTAAATATACCATTGATGAAGCATTTGCAAATAAACTATTAACAGGAGCAAATGATATTGAAATATGCCTCACCAACGAACATACCATTTACAGCATTTTAGAAAACCTGATACGCAACAGTGCCAAGCACAATAAAGATAGACTACACGATAAACAATTTTTAGAGATTACCCTAGAGATTATAGACGATAGCGATGACTATTACACCATTAAAATTTATGACAATATATCTGCTGTAAATGCTGAAAAGTTAAGTGCCTTTAATAAAAAAATAGCCAAGCCATTAATCTCTAATGAAGGACAAATTCAGAAAGAGAATTTAGGTATTGCAGATATAAAAATTAATGCCCACTTGCTTAAAACTGATGCAGATATTACCGACCTAAATTTGGAAAAAGCTCTAAATTTAATATTTAGAAAAGAGTATGATGAAACCCAGCCATTAAAAGAAGAACAAAATAATAAAGAATCTGAATACTTTAAATCTTTGGCTGAGCCACTTGATGCTTTTACAGTTTTTCCCTTAAATGATGACGAGAAGCCCAAATCACATAAAAATGCTTATAATTTTGGCTACCAGTTCAAACTCTGCAAACCCAAGAAAGTTGTATGGATAGGAATAGATAATAAAACTAAAAAAGACGAACTAAAGAAAAAAGGAATTATCCTTTTTAATGATAAAACTGCATTTGAAAACAAAGCAAAAGATAAAACAGATAGCCCTTTAGCAAATTACCAATTCGCCATTTTAGAGTTCTCTGCAGTAAAAGATTTAACGAATGGTGAAATGAAAGATGGCAAAAAAACAGATTATGAGTGGGATGATTTTTTAATTAAACTTCCACACAGGGTGTTTTTGAAATGTAATGGTGAAGAATGGGAAACTCTTCCAGCAATTAAAGAATTGATAGATAATGGCAGAATACAGGTGGTAAATGAGAAATTTACTATAAATACTCATAACGAAAACTGGGATTTTGAGTTTCTGAAATCTTGTTGGGAAAATTGGCTTAGGAAATGGATAAAAGATGGTGAAAAAGCAAGATTGATAGTGTATTTTGAAAATAATCAGGATAAAGTAAATGAATGGGAAAGTCTTAAAGGCACTAATGAATTTTTAAATGTTGATTTTTTTGCAAACGCCTTCTCAGGTAGAAAAATTGAAAGCAAGGATAAATATGTGATTTACGACCATCACTCACAGGGATACATAAATATAGTAACTAAAGAAGGGCAAAACTTAGGTTTAATTAATTTTATTAACGTTGGTGCTTATTTGCAATTTAGTAAATCAAGTATTGATTTCGTTGATTTTTTCTATCCAAAAGGCAATGAACATTCGAATCAATTATTTTTATTTCAAGCGTTTTGTGCCGGGCAGAATAAAATAGTTGTTGTTGATGAAAGGATTTGTGAGATGTTAGATGTATCAGATGACAATACCAAAAAAGTAAAAAAGGAAATCGGATATAATTCAAAAGACAATAGTGATTACGCAGATTTAGCCAACAACGGCAATGTATTTATAGTTACTAAATTTTTAGATGATACATTAAATAGCAATTTTGAAAACTTTGACTTTTCTTATAATGGAGAGCCTATTTTAAAATCTCCTGATTTCTTGAAAATTGACAATGAAGACCAGATAGAATTCGATGCGTTAATTATTCATCGAACTTTTCTTATTAAGCTTTTTGAAAAAAATAAGGACACCGCACAGAAATTAATAATGCATCAACTCTATCAAAAATTTAAACGAGTTGTTGTTGTGTCAGGTGGAGGGTATCCTCATTCTATAGAAAAGTTTAAAATATCGTTTAAGCCATATTCTCAATTAAAAAATTGTTTCATACAATACCCAAGTAAAATTGCTTTATCAAACTTAATTTAGATAGCATGAAAAAATTTATTATAATAACCCATAAAGAGGAAGAATGTAATGCAATAAATCCACTATTTGCAGCGCCTATTTCTGTTATAGTTAATCAACAAAATAAAATTGTTATTATAAAAGTGACTGCAATTGTTCAAGCTGCTAATATTCCAGATTTCAATAGCCATATAGGTCTATGCGATGAAGCTATTGTATTATATCATTTGGTGGATAATCAAGTAAGCAATATAAATCTTCCTAAAGTCAACATTAGTTCCCGTGGACATGCTGTAGTTCAAGGGTCTGATAGATGGTATTATGAAAAGCTCTTAAATGAAAAATTTGATGCCTTTGATGAAGTATGGAATTATTTTGAAAAAAAAAGTAGTGCTGAAGCATTAGAACGCCTCAAAACCGATTTTTTATATGCCATTTATAATGGTAAAAAAATAAATATCGATAATTTACCAGCTTTTGTAACTCCGTTTAAAGATGATTTGGAAAAGTCAATAAATTGGTTAGCAAATAACAAATACGATATAGAGTTTGATAAACAAGAAAATGAAGGCAAAGACCAAAGAGAGCATTTGAGTTTGTTGAGAAATACACTTCTAAATTTATAAAAATGATAGTACAAATCAACGACAAGTTTTTAACGGATAATAAAATAGATTTAAAACCAGCAACAATATCAATTGCAGAAAGTATTAAAACAAAAATAATTTCTTCTTGCGAAGAAATTCATTTACAATATTGTTTATTGTTATCAGATTCGCAAAGGATAGAATTGATAAAGTGTTTTAGATTATTAGAGATTTTCGAACCTATAGTTTTTCAATCATTTTACCCTATTGATTATTTAATAAAGAAAGACACAACCAATCTGATTTTAGTTTCAAAAGGAGTGTCCTTTATTCAATTACCGGAATATAGTTTTAATAAGAAAATCACAACTGAAAAAGCGGATAAACAATCCCTCATTCCATTTTTTAGGGCTGAATTAGACTTAGTGAAAATTAGGCATGAAATGGCAAATTTATGGGGGGCAGAAAGGATAAAAGGCTTATCCAAGAAGACAGAAGCAAAAATAGAGAATTATAATATTGAGCTGCTAAAATTTGTAAATCCTATTGAAAATATTAAAAAACTTTCTCCACCGCTTTTTCAAAAATTAGAGAATCTTAAAAATTGGTTTCATAGAACAAACCCTATTATAGTATATTATGATGACCAAGCAGATTTGTGGGGACCTGTTCTAAAGCAATATTTAGGGTCTAAATTTCATTATTATAACACGAGTATTGATGTAAAAGAATTAAAGAAAAACTTCAGAAGTTTAGTGCCAATAACATTATTATTAGACCTAAGACTTAAAAATGAAAAAGAGTTTATTACGGATCCCTTGAAATTGTCTGGTGGTAAGTTGTTGGTAGATTTTAAAAAAGAATTTTATACTCTACCAATAGTAATGTTTACAGCGACAAACAAAGCAGAAAGTGTACGAAAATTATTAAGTAATGGAGCAGACTATGTGTGGACAAAAGAAGGTATAGATAATGGTATAGATGACGAATACACCATAAACAATTTAATTAATTTACTTTATTTACTAAAAAATAATCATTATAAATTCAAAACCGAAATTCACAAAACTATTTTTGAAGTTGAGAATAAAATTAATAATTACAGGCTAACAAATAAAACTGCAAAAGACAAACTCCAGAGAATAATAACTCAAGGATACAATACAATAATCATTGATACTAATTTTTTGATTGATGAAAATAATTTATTACACCTTGAATTGTTTTATAGTCTTCTTTTAGCGAATAAGGAAGCTCGCTATCCTTTAAAAGTTATTATTCATAATGATGTTTTTAGAGAAGTGTTTAAAAATAGTCAAGCTAATGGTAAAAAAGAAATTATTGAAATTTGTAAGTTCCTTATGAGATTTTTATATAAACTAACTGATGAGAAATTGATATCAATTCCGCTTGATTTCGGAGATGTTTTAAATGTTCAGAAATTCGCACAGTTGGAGATATCGCCCTTGGAGAAGATTGAACTCAAAAGAAAATCCTTTTTCCAAAATATAGTAGGTTTTTTTAATGCTGAACAAGAAAAAGATATTGAAATTCTAAATTCTAAAATAGAAAATCATAACCTTCAGTTGAAGCCTTTTGATGGTTTAAAGCGAATAAGGCTTCATGCAGATGATACATTTAAAGAATGGATTCCAGAATTACTCGTATCTGAACGTGATAAAAATATTATTTTTATTAGCGATGACAAAAATTGCTCTTATGAAATTGGAGTGGGTATAATATTGAAATTTAATTTAAAAACTGGTGATTATGATCATTACGATTTTTATGTTAACCAAGTTCCAAAAACTAGTCTCTCAAAATATGTTAAAAGATATAAACGAATAACAATTACAGAATTCTATAGTCTCTGAAAATAATATAATTTATAAGCCCCACGGTTCGCAATTTGTATAATCCCGTTTAAGGTAAAATTATTCAGCAAAGGGTGCTTTTCTATTTTTTTACTTTTCAAAAAATCAAGGGCGTATTTTTCAATATCAGATAGCCTGGCTGCTTGTGCAAGTTCCACTAATTGTTTTGATTTTTCTTCAATGTATTCAGTTGCAGTAATATTTATTTCTTCTGTTTCTTCTAATGCAGTTATAGCTTTAAATTCATCAGTAGAACTATAGTTTTCGTTTTGTTCTTCGCCATCTTCATTTCGCTGTGTAGTAACTCTCTTATCGGGCTTGCATACTTTCTCAATAAATACTGCATAAATGTTTTTCAGGGCTTCTTTATCTTTTTTATCAACAGCACTAAAATCATTGAGCAATCCATTTAGTTGTTGAGGCGAAAGACTTCCAATCCTGTTAATACTTTTTTTATGTTTTACCCAACCGTAAGTTTCAATATCGCTGGTAATAAAATCCAATTTTATAGCATTGGGATAGCTTAACCATTCTTCAAAATAGTTGTCAATAGTTTCATATAGTCCCAGCCTGATATTCATTGCTATACTTTTTTGGCAATTTTCTCCTTTAATGCACTTATTGCTTTTATACTTTTCTTTAGCTTGTCTTTGCTAGGTATAAAATCCTGTATATCGTCAACAAGTGTTTCTATTTCAATAATTAAATTGAGTGCTGCGCTATGTTTATTATCTTTTACCATTAGCTCTACTACCTTTTGCAATACAATATGCACCTCTGTCATAGAAACTGTGCCAAATGAAATTTCAGTATCATTTTCAACACAATAGTTTTTTAGTTTCTCGGTAATGGCTTTATTGTTTTTAAGGTGCTCCGTTAATACAGTATTGATGATAGCATAAGTTTGGTCCATCAGTTCTGCAATATTGTAAATAGGCAAATTCATATAATGGTGCAGAAAGTATTTTTCTTCAACCAGCAAACCATATGGAATATCAGTTTCGGTTTGTATGGCAAGCATACTCGGTACTTGCTTAATCATACTTTCACTCATTTCGCTTTGCGTATCTCCCGTATGCAGCATTTTAGATATGGCATCTTTATCGAAACCTTTTAACAGAAGATAATAGAAAACCCTTCTTTGCAATAGCTTTAATTGAAAATCAGGGTATTCATTTTCAATTTCTCCCTTCATTGTTTTGGTGGCATTACCCTGTATAGAAACCAATGAGGCAAAATTAAAATCAGAGCTTTTATCAATGGCAAATTCCAACTCCCTTGCAACTTTTTCAGCTTGTTGGTTTATACTGTTTTCCACAGTAAGGTATTCGTTGGAATTTCTATGAAAAACGTAATAAGGCTTTAAGGCATAATTGGTTATTTTTTCCTGCTTAACGGTGTCCTTTCTCCAATTAGTAGCTTTAGGTTGGCTTAATACTACCTGTTCCACCTGACTGCCAAGGTATTCAATATCATCTACAAAAAACTTTGCTGCACCCGCATTTAATCCAGTTTTGGAATACACTTTTACATCAATACTTTTCTTACGGAAACTTTCCATTAAAAACCACTTGCTCAAACCACTCAAAGCCATCATTGCATTGTACCTGTCTTGTTTAGCGAGCCATATTAAAAAATCATAACCCTGTTCTTTTTGCATTCTCGGTTTTGAAATTCCTTTTGCATCCGCCTCAAACAATCTGTAATCCGAAACAACTACGCTTATTTTATTGCTTTGCTTATCGGCTTCAATAAACGCTTTCGCCTCCTGCATAGTTGTAGCAATTTCATAATCAATGCATCTTTCAGCTAATACTTTTAAAATACTATCTAGTTCTGAAGGCTTATCATCTAAAAATAATATTTTCCATCCTTTTTTTTCTCTAATCAGTTCTTCTTTATCTATTTCATCGGCAGGTAAATATTTAGAAAACGTTTCTTCATTTTCCAAATCAATAGAATCTATAGAATCTATATCATCAGCTTTAAATAGTGAAATAACCCTTTTAAATTCCGCAATTATTTCCGGGTACTTTCCAACATCCCTTATTAATTCTTTTTCAAATTTTGTAAATTCTTCTGTTATTAATTTTACTTTTTCTGCTAATTCAATATCAAGCCCCTTAACCTCCCTCAACCTCCCTTTAAATATGTGAAAACCTTCCGTAATAGCACTTCTAATTCTGCAAAAATTGATGATTATATCCTGTAGCTGGATGTCATTTAATGGATCAGTTTCTTTTGACACTGCGTCATATTGTTCTTGTGTATACGGCAGTTGCAAAAATCCATGACCAATAGTTGTAATAATTTGGGTATTGGCTTTTTCCAGTATTTGGTTTGCAGAATGAAAAGAACTAAAAATAACAGCTTCACTATATTTCTCGACCCTTCGTAGGTATTTCACATATTCAATAGCATTGGTAAATTCTATTGATTGCCTATCGCCTTTGGTTATTAAATAAACCTCATCTATATAAAGTATTCTTAGCATTGACGTAAAAATTTAAAACTCAGGCAAATTTAATTCCAATACACTTGGTAAATCCTGCTGATTTTTTGACAAATCTAACTGTAACTAACCTGTTTTGATTATTTACCAACTACATCAGAAGATAAAAGTTCAAGTATTTGACCACTCATCAGCTAAAATCTATTTATTCTCTTTCAAAATTAAAAGATTATGCGCTTTAGTATTTTTTTTATAGCATTTATTTCTTCTTTTTCATCTTCTTTAGGGCAGATTTTCTCCCCCGAAGAACTTGAACTCTACAACCTTATTATGGAGTATCGGGCGTCAAAGTCGTTACCAGTTATACCTCCTTCTCCTTCCCTTACCCTTGTAGCACGGGTTCATGTCCACGACCTTCACGAAAACCGTCCCGATACGGGTAAATGCAACCTGCATAGTTGGTCTGATAAAGGGCAATGGAGTGCTGTCTGCTACACCAAAGACCATGCTTTATCGGCAGGAATGTGGTGTAAACCCGCGGAATTGACAAATTACAAGGGCAGCGGGTACGAAATTTCTTACAAGGTATGGGGCTATCCTGGTATAGTAGTGAGTCCTTTGCAAGCCTTTAAGGGTTGGAAATCTAGTCCCGGGCATAACAATGTGATAATCAATAAAGAAAAATGGGCGAAACTCACTTGGCGGGCAATAGGCATTAGCATTTATATGGGGTATGCAGTGGTGTGGTTTGGTGAAGAGCCCGACGATTTGATCTTTACGCTCAAATAATTCTCCATTTTTCATCCAATGATAATCATTAAGGACTAATCGGCCATGTTTCCTTTATCCCTAATTTCTATTTTTCTTAAAATTTCTCGGGTAAAACATTCAAAGGCTCTTTGGTTTTTGCCATTTCCATATTTTTCTTGGATATACTTTAGTTCATGTTCACAACTAAACCCTTGTACACTGTTGCTTTCTATTTTTTCATCATCAATACTTGTAAAGCCAAATAGGCTGCCTATTTTATTGACTGTGCTATCTTCTTTTTTCTTCTTGTCGTTCATTAGGATATATTTTTTAGATGTACATTTAGTTCTAGCAAAACAAAATTGAATCGTTTATTCCTTTCACCTTTATCATTTTTACTAGCTTTCCAATTATAAAGATATTGCAACCTGTTTAAATAGTGTAATAAAAAAATTAGTGCGTAAGTCCTTCGGTGTAGGTGTTGGCTGCAAGAGTTCGGGTAGTGTGGGTGTAAAACGGGTAAATTCGAAGCATAAACAAAAAAGTAGTTACATATTTTGCTTTGTAACTATTTGATTATTAATGTGATTTATTTCTAATTTAAACTATTGTTTCAATAATTATTGGATAGTGAGTAAGTCACCCATACTCCAATTAGCCTATTTTGTAAAGTATTTTTAACTTATTTTGCATCTTGGGATAATTCCTCAAGTTTTGCAGCTAAACTTTACTTTTCGTTCTTTTAAAAGTAATTCTATTTGGGTTGCTTGTTGCAACGTTTCACATGTTATAGAAAGAAAAAGTTCCCAATCCTTGACACAATGGGTAAAGGATTGGTAAAAAACATGAAGGTTGTGTTCTACCAATCAAATTTCAACCAATTTGGAAGTATACCCTACATAGTATTGCTACAGGCTAGGGCTAAAAATTATATATACAAAGTACATAAAACAAGAAGAGCCATGTTTTACCATGACTCTTTACTAAGTGGATCCTGCCGGATTTGAACCAGCGTCCAGTACCGATAATGCCTAGTCAGACGCTCTAAGAAGGATGCCAAAATAAAAAAGGCAGCTACCGAAGTAAGCTGCCTTTTCAAGTGCATCCTGCCGGATTTGAACCAGCGACCAGCACCGATTATGCTGGGTCAGACGCTCTAAAAAGGATCA
>Ga0105045_10006484_pt1 | contig 10360 bp, 6 predicted proteins | sample MAT02_FD_78089 | JGI IMG/M metagenome (GOLD analysis project Ga0105045, IMG submission 78089) | Freshwater microbial communities from Lake Fryxell liftoff mats and glacier meltwater in Antarctica - MAT-02 (megahit assembly) | ecosystem: Environmental > Aquatic > Freshwater > Ice > Liftoff...
CCCTTCCCGTGGGCGGTCGGCATCTCGCAAGCGCGCGTCCCATTTGGCAGCCGACTCGGGTTTGGCCGCACCGCAGCGGGCTTCGAAGGCACGACCCTGTCGCCCTTGCACGCCGCGATGATTACCGCCGCGGTCGGCAACGAAGGCGCCATGATGGCCCCGAACCTCATCGCGAGCGCAACGCTGAACGGTGAGACGGTGTTCACGGCCACGCCCCAGAAGCTCGCCGACGTGATGTCCAAAGAGAACGCGAAGACCCTGACCGAGATGCTCGAAGCGTCGATCACCTACGGCACGGGAAAGAAGTTCTTCACTCGTAAGGGCCAGCCGAGACTCGGAAAAATCCGCGCCGGCGGCAAGTCGGGCAGCTTGTCGGGTCGCCACGAAGAGACCAAGCGCCACTTCTCGTGGTTCGTCGCCCTCGCCCCCCTCGATGACCCGGAGATCGCGGTCGCGGCCCTCGTCGTCCACGGCGAGAACTGGACCGTGAAGGGTGCTGTCCCAGCCCGCGACATCCTCGCCGCCTACTTCGATATCCGGGACGCGAGCGAGCGCCCAGCGCGCGACCCGCTCGCAGATTGAGGCCCTCTCGGCAGCCGCTCCGACTGCGGCGCCAGGGTGTGTCCATAAGATGGCGCCCGCTATAAAACAACCCGCCGCCGTGCCGAGCGTTGCGGCCCGTCCGCCATCGCCAATGCGGGCATGTGCGAGACCCGTGGAGTTAGCCAGGGGTCGGTGCTGACACCACTAAAAGAAATCGGTAAGGTCCGTCCCGCGGTGGGGAATAAGTCCTTCGTAGCGGCGAAACCGCCCGGCCTATCTTGCGAGATAGCCAGGGCCTGAGCACGAGCACGAGCACGAGCACAAGCTCGAACACGAGGAGGATGAGATGGTGAAGCGTTGGTCGATGTTGTCCGCGGTCGCCGCGGGCCTGCTGTTGATGGCCTGCGACGATGAGAAGACCCAGGTCCAGGACACGGCAGCACCCGATGTTGCGGACACCACCAATCCCGTGCCGGACGTCGTCCCGGACACGATTGAGGAGACGACGCCCGACACGGTCGAGGCCGACGTTGCCCCGGACACCGCCGGCAAGACCACCTGGGACCAGGTCTACACAACCTTCGCCACGAAGTGCACGCCCTGCCACGCCGGCATCAGCCCTGACGACGGGGCTGGCAACCACGCCATCGCTTCGGGCGACAAGCAGATCGCGTACGACGCCTCGCAGCTCAGCGCCGGCCTCGCCAAGTGCGCGGGCAAGAAGGTCGGCGAGTGTGCCCATATCCGGATCCTCGACGGCTCGATGCCGCCGCGCGCCAACTGCGGCAGCAATCCGCAGGGCGCGGCCTGTGTGACTGCGGCCCAGCAGGCGCTCATCCAGCAGTGGATCCAGGACGGAATGCTGCGCTGAACGGACCCGCGCCCACCCGAGCGTGAAACCCTCACGCCCCGGGCGATTCCGGTAACCCAAAGAGTCTGAACGCATTTTCGCTGGTGACCCGAGCTGTCTCTGCCAGCGTCAGACCACGCACCTCGGCCAGCGCAGCCACCACCAGCGGCAGGTGCTCTGGCCGATTAGGCGTCCCGCGAAACGGCGGCGGCGCCTGGTCGGGCGAGTCCGTCTCGATGAGCAACCGCTCCAGCGGCACCACGCTCGCCGCTTCGCGAAGGCGACGCGACTGCGGGAAGGCCAAGGTCCCGCAAAACGACACGTGCAGACCGAGCTTCACCAGGGCGAGCGCGAGCTCCTTGGCGCCCGAGAAGCTGTGCACGACGCCACCGCGCTCCGGCAGACCCTCTTCGCGCAGGACCCGGAGTGCTGGCTCGTCGCTCTTCAAGAGGTGCAAAACCACCGGCAAATCAAACCGTTTCGCCAGGCGGAGCTGCGCCCTGAAAGCGACCTCCTGCAACGCCATCGCCGCGCGGCTCGTGTTCGTCAGTCGATCGAAGCCGGTCTCACCGAGGGCCACAGGCCGCATTCCCAAAGCACCGCCAAGAGCCCGCTCCAAGTCTCCCAGCATCGAATCCAGGCCGCGTTGATCAAGCTCAGGAACGAGCTGTGGATGTATTCCAAACACTGGGAAAACTCGCTCGAAGCGTCGCGCCAAGTCGACCTGAGCGGCCCACCCCTCGGGGTCGACCCCCGCCATCACGATGTCCGTCACTCCGCGCGCCCGCGCCGCCTCCACCGCCGCCCCGACCTCGACCCCGAGCCGCTCCGAGTCGAGGTGGCAATGCGCGTCGACGAGCTCGACCAACTCGAAGGACGGCCTGCTCACGGCATCAAGAGCTTCGGGTCAGCCTCGACCCAGCGCTTGAACCCGAGGAGGCCGTCGCGCAGCTCCGCAAAGCCCTGGATCTCCGACCTGCGCGACCCGTCGAGCCGGCCGTCACGCGCCAACGCAAGGCCGCGCTTCATCTGCCCGATGAGCGCATCTCCGGTCGTGTCCATCGGTCCAAGCCTCTCGAGGCACTGGATAGCCTCGATGGCCGGCCCCGGGACGACCGTCTGGTTAGGCTGATCGGCCGCGGTCCGCGCCAGGTCGTGGCAATGGATCGCGCGCTGCACCTCACCTCGCCAGGCCGGCGGCTGATTCACGATGGTCATGACCACCGCCGTCACCGTCAGCGCCCCGAGCGCGAGCGCCCCGACGAGCCACACCCGCGCCGCCAGCTTGCGCCCCTGCCACAACGCGAACGGCACGCCGAGGGCCGCTCCGCTGAGCAGCCCCCCGAGGTGCGCGACGTTGTTCACCTGGCTCACCATCAGGCCAAAAATCGCATTGATAACGACGAGTTGAATCGCCATCGCCGTCACCGGGTGGCGAAAGTTGCCGTCGCTAAGCCGACGCTTGACGATGGTGCAGCCAAGGATGCCAGCGACCGCACCCGACGCACCACCGCCGCCGATCCCAGCGAACTGCGACGCCACGAAGCCCAGCACACCCGCGGTCATGTACATGACGAAAAACGCCGGCCCGCCTATGTCGCTCTCGAGGTGGCGCCCGGTCAGCCACAACACAAGCGTGTTCATGATCAGATGCAGCAATCCGAGGTGCAAGAAGATCGGCATCACGAGCCGCCACCACTCCCCCATCGCCACCAGCTCCGGCTGTTGCAGCCCGAGCAGGAGCAGAACGGACGTGTCCGGCCGCATCAGCTCGAAGCCGCCCTCGGATGCTTCGAGCCCGCCAATCATCACGACAAGCAGAAACAGCGCTAGATTGACGACCACCAACCCGAACGTCACGACGTGGCCGCCACCCGCGTTCGACCGGTCCGCCAGCGACCTCGCCCGCACCTTGAGCCCCTTCGAGTCGCTCCCACAGAACGGACAGATCCGCTCGATTCCCATGAGCTTTCCGCAGCTCGGACACATCTTCGGACGCTCTGTCACGCGCGCTCCTCTCGTCGTCGTACCTCAAGCCACCAGCGGGCCAGGCCAGCCACCACGCCAAGCGCAAGGGCGCACACGCGGAGCCAGGGTGATAGCCACCAACCCGCGTCCCATCAAGTCATCGCGCCCGCTCGCCCACGACGCTCATCGTATTCGCCCCACCCCGACCGGTTCATCTCAACCGAGCCACGGCCGCGTCAGAGCCGCATGCCGCGTCGCCACGAGCAGCCGCTCACCTAGCGCCCCGATGGCGTGCCACCCCGCGTCGTCGATGACCGAGCGCTCCACGAGCCGCCCGAGCTCGGTCAGCTCCGGGTGCCCCATCGTCGCCCCCGACCCGGCGATCCGATGCGCGAGGTCGCGGAGCCGCGCTGCATCCGATAGAGCGAGCCCCTCTTCGAGCCCGAAGACCCGCTCCGAGAGCACTCCATAATAACGCGTCAGCAAGTCGACCGGCACATCCGGCCGCCCGCCCTCGCCGCCCGCATGTTCGCCCCCGACAGCGACGTCCGCCCCCGCCTCGGGCCGCCGATTCCTCGCCGTCTCGGGCTCGATCGTCGGCCGTTGGTTCGGGGCCGTCGGCACACGCTGGGGATCGCGCCCACCGACTCGCGCCTCGACATCGGCCACAACCAGCCCCTGCGGCGCCGTCGGAAACCGCTTGAGCGCAGGCCGCGAGCCCCTCTCGGCCCCATCCATGGGCGTCGGCGTCGGGTTTCGCAGGAGCCGCGCGGCCTCGGGCAAAGGCGTCCGCGTCGGCCGCACCGCGCTCGTGGGCCCCGTCGGCGGCGCGCTCGGCGGCCCCACCACCCGCGCCTCGACCCGCGCCTCCTGCTGCAAAAGCGCCCCTACCCTCGACACCAGGCGCCAAGCCACGACCGGCTTCACCAAGAAGTCCGCCACGCCAGCGGCCATCGCCCGCGCGCGGGTCTCGAGCATCGCGTCCGCCGTCAGCGCCAGGACCGGCCGCGAGTCCCCTCGCGCAGCCATCGTCGCAACCAAAGAAAGCCCATTCCCATCAGGCAGTTGCAGATCGGTCACCACCAGCTCGACGCCACTCGTCGGCTCGGCCACGATCCGCTCTGCCGCCTGCAGCGTCGCAGCCTCGACCACCTCCGCGCCGGCCTGCTTCAAGAAGTAGGTCACGATGCGCCGATTGTCCTCGGCGTCGTCCACGACCAGCACCACCCGCCGGTCGAGCCGCGGCACCACCGGCTCGCTGGGCTTCAAGACCCCACTGCGCGTGACCAGCCGGGCTGGCGTCGTCCCGCGATCCGCCCCTGCATCGACCGGCAGCGTCAGCGTAAAGACGCTCCCGACACCCACCTCGGAACGCACATCAATGTCGCCGCCCAACAGCCGCGCGAGCCGCCGCGAGATGTCGAGCCCGAGCCCGACCCCGCCCGCGTTCGGCCGCCCCTCTCCCTGCTCGAAAGGCAGGAAGAGCCGCTTGAGCTCGTGGCCTGGGATTCCAATCCCGGTGTCGCCGACCTCGATCTCGAGGCGCCGCTCGAACGAACGCCCCACCGGGCTCATCATAAGGCGCGCATGAACCGACACCTCGCCGCGCGGCGTGTATTTGATGGCGTTGCCGACGAGGTTGACGAGGATCTGGCGAAGCCGCAGCGGATCGGTCCGAAACCGCGCGGGAAGCTCGGTGTCCGCGGCCACCACGAGGACGAGCCCCTTGTCCTGCGCGCGCGGCTCCATCAGCACCCCGACCTCCTCGAGGACCGTCGTCGGGTCGCACGACACAAGATGCAGGTCGAGCTTGCCAGCCTCGATCTTCGCGAGGTCCAAGACATCATCGAGCAGCGCCAGCAGGTGCTCAGCCGAGCGCTGCAGGCGCTTACTCCACTCGCGTGTCTCTTCGGCCGCCTGCTCAGTCGCAGCGATGAGGTTCGCGTACCCCATGACCGCCGACAGAGGCGTCCGAATCTCGTGGCTCATGTTGGCCAGGAACGCCGTCTTCGCGCGATTGGCCAGGTCAGCCGCGGCCCGCGCCGCTTCAAGCTCGGCCTTCTTTTTCGCGAGCTCGTCGCGCAGCTCGGTCTCGACCTCGGACAGCCGCCGCTTGAGCGCCGCCACTTCGCCCTCGAGCTTGTCCCGGTCCCCGCTCCGGGTGCTCGCTGAGGCGTCGAGCGCTGCCGTCGCCTCTTCTTTTGGAATGTCCACCCGCGCCTTCGTCATCGGCCCGGGCCCTCCGACTGCCCGAAGGATGACTGTAACCGGCTCGACCCCGCCAGCAAAGCCCGACATGAACCCGGTTACAGTTTCAGGGGTCGGCGCCCGCACGCCGCCCCACCGAAACGCCCATCTCTCGAGGGGGCCCGGACCGCCGCCAACCGCCAGCAAGGTGAGATTGACCCGTCTACCTCTTCCGAAACGAGCCGACGGCGACCCGAGCATCGTGCCCACGCGTTTATCGCGGGCACCACATAACGAGTACAATCTGCGTGCCATCGCTTCACCCCACGCGCCGTCCGGTCTTCTGGACGCGAGCGATCGTCGAACCTCAGACTCCGAAGCGACAGTGGACCATCCCCGTACAGATGTGCCATAGTGGAACGCGCCATGTTGGACACCTCCCACGAAGCCTATCCCTTCCCCGTCGTCCTCGTCGTCGACGACGACCCCATCGTCTGCGACCTGGTCTCGCACTGGCTCGGCCGCGAGCACCAGCGGGTCGAGACCCGGGAGAGCGGCGAATCCGCGCTCACGTCGCTTGGCCACGTCCGTCCCGACGTCGTCATCCTCGACCTGAGCATGCCCGGCCTCGACGGCCTCGAGGTCCTCGTCCGCATCAAGAGCGCCATGCCGCGCACCCCCATCATCATCCTCACGGGCACGACCGACATCGCGACGGTCGTGACCGCCATGCAGCGCGGGGCGTTCGACTACCTGGCCAAGCCGGTCGCACGCGACAACCTCATCGAGACGGTCGCCAAGGCACTCGACCACGTGCGCCGCACCCGCCGCATCGCCGAGCTCGACAGCGGACTGGCCGCCCCCGACGAGCTCGACCACCTGGATGGCATCGTCGGCCGCTCGACCCCGATGCGCGCCATGTTCCGCCAGATCGAACGCGTCGCCGCCTCGGACGTCACCGTCCTCGTCCACGGCGAGAGCGGCACCGGCAAGGAGCTCGTCGCCCGTTCGCTGCACGACCGCTCCGCCCGACACAAGGGCCCCTTCGTCGCGCTAAACTGTGCGGCCATTCCAGAAAGCCTTCAGGAATCCGAGCTCTTTGGCCACGAAAAGGGCGCCTTCACCGGGGCCGTGGGCCGGCACTCTGGCCGCTTCGAGCAGGCCAACGGCGGGACCCTCTTCCTCGACGAGATCGGTGAGATCGCGCCCTCTTTACAAGCCAAGCTCTTGCGTGTCTTCCAAGAGCGCCGCTTCCACCGGGTCGGTGGCACCCAGGAGGTCCAGGTCGACGTGCGCATCGTAGCCGCCACCCACCGCGACCTGTTCGCCGACGTGGCGCTGGGCCGCTTCCGCGAGGATCTCTACTACCGCCTCGCGGTCTTCGAGCTGGAGGTCCCCCCTCTTCGCGACCGTGCCGGCGACCTGCCACTGCTCGTCGAGCGCCTGACGGCCGACCTCGCAAAGAAGCACAACAAACCCGGCCTCGAGCTGCACCCCGACACGGTCGAGCTGCTCACACGTTATCGCTGGCCCGGCAATGTCCGCGAGCTCCAGAACGCCTTGGAGCGCGCGGTCGTCGTCGCCTCGGACGGGCTCGTCACTCCCGAAGACCTGCCGCGACGCGTCTATGCCCCGGCTGGGCGCCTCGACGCCCAGCTCTCTGTCGCAGCTCCTGGCCCGGCCGTCCCCGCCGCAATCGCGCCACCGACCGACGACCAGCCCCGCGGCGCAGGCCCCACAACATCGACGCCCATTCTACCGGTCATCGAGCTCGAACGACGTGCCATCCTCGAGGCGCTCGAGAGGACAGGATCGAACGTGAGCGAGGCCTCCCGCCTGCTTGGCATCCCGCGCACGACCATGTACCGCAAGCTCAAGCGCCACGACATCCAGGCGTGAGCCAACGGAAAAAGGCCCCGATGCGACGCATCGGAGCCTGGATGTAAAGGTGGCGGACGAAGCAGAAGGACAGTTCCGAGGAATCCATCACGCTCGTCCGCCGGGGGGATGGTGGCGGCGCCGGGAGGCAAAAAGTGCCGCCCGAGGGCGCTCAGCCGGGCCGTAGACGGCCCGGTCCGCCTCGTTCAGACCGCTTCTTCGACGCGGCGCAGCGAAAACTTGCGGCGCTGGGTCGGGCTGACCTTCGGGTCAGGTCGGTAGGTCGACCCGGTGTGAGCGACGCGGCCCGAGACCGGGTCGATCTGGGCGTTCTCGAGCGGCCGACGGAACCATGCGGTGTCCGAGAAAGCCGCGGCATCACGACGTTTTTTGGCGGTGAGCACGCTCTCGGCGTTGGCCTCGCCGCGAACGAGCTCGGCCGAGTCGAAGCGGGCCGGCTCGACCGCGAGCTCCTTGACGGCGCGCTCCACTTCGGGGGCGGGCGCCAGGCTCTTCTGCGGGCGGCGGCGCGCACGGGTCTCGGGGCCTTCGATGCGGCGAGGGTCCGGGAAGGGACGCACATCGGGAGGCGGGCTCACCTGGGCCACCGGCTCGCTGGCTCGGGCCCTGGGAGCCTCGGCGGGCGCGCGCTCGAGGCGCGGCTTGCGGCCGAAGTCGAGGTCAGGCAGGTCGAAGGCCTCCGCCTTGACCCGGACCGGCTCGACCGGCGCCTTGGCTGGGGCCTTGGCGGGCTCGACAGCGGCCTTGACCGGCTCTGGCTTGGCGCCCCACGGACTGCGCGACGACTTCTGAGGGGCGCCGGCGACGGACTCGGCGACCAGCTTGCGCTCGAAGGCAGGTCCATCACTCGAAGCCTGTGCGGCCCGCTGCTCAGCCTGTTGACCGAGGCCGAAGGCCCAGGTGCCACGAGGCTTACGCGAGAGCTTGCGCTGACCGGAGGCGCTTGCCGGCAACGCCTCCGCGGCCATGGGAGCGGCCTCCGCTGCCACCGGAGCGGCCTTCTTGGCCACCGGAGCGGCCTTTGCGGCCACCGCTAACACAGGGGCGGGCGCTGCGACGGGCAGCTGCGCGACCGCTTCGACGTTGAGGTTCGTACCATCTTTGGCGCAGAAGTTGAACTCCGCACCCCAGCCTGAACCGCATTTACCACAGTATCGAACGGACATAGCGCTGCTCCCCTCGGATGGATGATTCGCGCCAGTTCGCCGTTCCCCCCGGAGCGGCGGCGTGACGGTTATAGCCTGAGCAGGAAACGGGCCAACCCTGAACACCACCCGGGCCATTGCGCCTCCCATCCCATCCGACCGCCCAACTCGGCCCCAGAAGCCGTTTTCCTTCCATCCCGAGCCCCGCACGTCGCTGCGCAGAAGCGGACTGGACCGACTCTCGCGGCTGCTTGATGCCCCGACACACCCAAAACGAAACACCATCGAACCAAAACGGCACACGTCCGTTCCGAAACAGTTCATGTGGTCCCAACTCTGACGGCCATCCAACGTGCGATGTCGGCACATGCGGCCAGCGCGGGGTCTGGCCTTGGGGGCCTCTCCCGCCAACACGCCGAACAGCATCGTCACCGACCGCTGGAGCTCGAACCATCGCTTAGGGAAGCTGACGGACCGCATGCGCGCCTGCCTCGCACTTGTCGGGCCGGCCTTCGGACAGCCAGTCGACAAGCTCTTTTGTAAATGCGCCCCGTGATTGGGTCCTCCGTCGGCCTCGAGAAGGCGCGAAAGAGCCTCCTTCAGGTGGCGAACCACGGGCCCCTTGAAGTCGCTTGGGTTCGGCCCCCACAAACCGCTATACCCGCGCGGTGCGCGCCCTCTCCCCCAGCTCTCTGGCCCTCTTCGCCGCCCTCGCCGCAACCTCGCCCGGCCACGCCGAGGACGCCGAACCGCCAGGCGACTCGCGCACCGTCATCCGCCCGACCGCCCCCACCACCCCCGCGACCACCATCCTCGATGCCGAGCGCCTCGGCGAGCGTGCCGGCGCCGACCTCCCCGCCGCGCTCAGCGGCGAGCCCGGCCTACACATTCCGCGCCTGGGCGGCCTGGGCAGCTACGCCACCCTTCGAATCCGCGGCTCCTCTGCCGAGCAGGTCCTCGTCTCCCTCGACGGCATTCCCCTCAATCCCGCCGACGGCGCCCCGGTCGACCTCTCGACTCTCCCCGTCGGCCCGCTCTCACACGTCGCTATCCATCGCGGTCGGGCCCCCTGGTCACTCGGCCAGACCGGCCTCGGCGGCGCTCTGCGCCTCGAGACCCGCCGCTCCCAATCACTGGATCTGACAGGTGAAATCGGGACCGGGAGCTTTGGCTCCCGCTGGCTGCGCGCCGCGGTCGCTGCCCCGAACCTCACCTTCGCCGTCGACTACCTCGGAACAACCGGCGACTTCACCTTCCGCGACGACGGCGGCACCGCCTGGACCACCAGCGACGACCGCACCTCTACCCGCCAGAACGCCGCTAGCGACCAGGCCACCCTCCTCGTCCGCTATGACCAACCGCTCGGCGAATGGCACCTCTCGCTGCTCGACGCCTTTACCCACGCAGAGCGGGGCCTCCCAAGCCTTGGCACCACCCCGACCCGCGAGAGCGCCCTCACCCTCACTCGTAACCTCGTCGGCCTCACCGCCCGCGGACCGCTCGGCCCGCTGACCCTGCAATGGACCGCTTGGTTCGCCGCCGCCTCGACCGACGTCGTCGACCCACTCTCCGAGATCGGCCTCGCCGGACAGGCCGCCACCAACGGCTCGCTCGTGCCAGGCACCGTGCTGACGGCTCACCTCCCGCTCGGCGACCACCTCACCTCCTCGCTTCACCTCGCGCTGCGCCACGAAGCTATGACCGGCGACACCGCAATCAGCCGGACCATCGGCTCGAGCGCGGCCGAAATCCATCTTCGTTTCCATGA
>Ga0105045_10006485_pt1 | contig 10359 bp, 10 predicted proteins | sample MAT02_FD_78089 | JGI IMG/M metagenome (GOLD analysis project Ga0105045, IMG submission 78089) | Freshwater microbial communities from Lake Fryxell liftoff mats and glacier meltwater in Antarctica - MAT-02 (megahit assembly) | ecosystem: Environmental > Aquatic > Freshwater > Ice > Liftoff...
AATTTGGCGGTTTTGTATAAGGATACAAATGAGTTGGCCAAGGCGGAAGATGCCTATTTACGAGCCTTAGCAATCAGAGAAGGTTTGGCACTTAAAAACCCTCAAACCTATGAGCCAGCCCTTGCGGAAGTCCTCAATAATTTGGCGAGTTTGTGTCAAACTAAAAATGAGTTGGCCAAGGCGGAAAATGCCTATTTACACGCCCTAGAAATTTATGAACGTTTGCATCAGAATCATGGAGATGCGTATGCCCCCAGTTATGCAATGTCCTTGGTGAATATGGGAATATTTCATCTTCAATCTGTGGTAGATAGAGAGAAGTCCATTGCTTATTCTCAGCAAGCTGTTTTATTGCTGTTGCCTATCTATGAAGAAGTCCCTTATACACAAAGTTACATGCAAACAGCTATTAAAGTCTTACAAGCGTGGGAATTTGAGGTAGATGCTTGGTTGAGAGAAATAGATGGAGATGACACGAATTAAGGCGAGGCAAAAAAACAATCTATTTCCCCGCCTCAGCTACAACACACTCTTCCCTCACCAGCCCATTTTTCTCAAAAAGGCTTTTCGCATCAGCCTAAAAACGCGCACAATCAAGGTTTTTTAATCGCATTTTTTTATAGCGCAGGATAGCGTTAAGAAAAAGGGTCGCCGTCATTGCTTTTACTTCTTCGGGCGTAGCAGCCATGACCTCGAAGTAATCGAGCTGGAGCTGGAAATCCAAGTAGCGTTTTTGCCTATAAAAGCGGCGATGTTCGGTATAAATTTTCTTATTTGGCCCAGTTGGCAAAGTCCATGACTTTCCCCGGAAAACCAGCGAAAGTCGGCAACTTTCGTCAGCCGTTCGGCAGTGCGCTGCCCCGCTTAGAATCAGATGGGCTCGTAACCGTGATTTCTCAAGATGAGCTTGGCCTTGGCCGAAAACAGGAAACGCGCGAAATCTTGGGCGGCGGTTGTTGGGGCCACCATATTCTTTTTGAAACAGGCCACGCCGTATTCGGTCGGGCGGTAGAGCTTTTGGTTGATTTCCTGCCACTGGCTGCCCCGCTGGGCCTTGGCTTGCGGGGCCGGGCTGATGCCCACTTCTGCCGCCCGGGTGTTGAGGTAGTATTGCATCTCCGACTGGTTGGTGGCATACAGCAGCTTGCCCTTCACTTGATCATAAATGCCGGCATTGTGGAGCATCCGCATCGTTTCTTTGCCGTGGGCCGAACCTGCCGGGGCCATTACCACGATTTTCTTGACTTCGCTCCGGGTCAAATTTTGCAGGTCGTTGCTCTGCGTTGGGCCGGGGCCCTTGCCAGCCACTTGCACCATGTTACTTTTGGCAAAAACCCGTGGTTTCTCGGGCACTTGGCCGGTCAGGTAGAGGTTGTTCAATTGGCCCAGTTCTTTGGTGAGCCATACATCACACGCGGCTTCCGATTTCAATTGCTTCACAATATCATCCAGGTTGGCCGGGACAAGGACAAACTTGCCCCCCGTCTGGTTCGCGTATTCCCGGGCGAGGGCTTCCACCACCTCCCGCATTTCTGTACCAAATGCCACTCGGATTTCTTGGGCGGTTGCCAGCGAGCAAGCCAGAAGTAAACTCGAAAAAAATAGCAGCCTTTTCATTTGCGGGGAAGTTAGGGGCAAATCAATAAAAGTGCAGTGGCGACTAAGTTACAAACAATCAGGCAATTTCCATTGACGATTTCAAGAAAAAGCAAAAATGAGGGCCAGGCAAACATTTTTTTTCTTTATTTTGGGCAATCTGCGCCCGGTCACGTTTTTTTTCTGACGGGTACTTGCGCCACATTGGTTTTTTGCTAACTTTGCACCCTCAAATTTTTAAACGTAACGGTGTAAAGTAGTATATCGTTGCAAGAATGGTGGGCGGGTCCTTTAAATGTGGGCAAGTGCATTGTTCTGCTAAATACTAAAAACCATGGCAGTCAAAAAATTAAGACCTGTAACGCCTGGTACACGTTTCCGAATCGCGCCAAGTTTCAGCGAGATCACCAAGTCAACGCCCGAAAAATCGTTGACCGTGCCCCTCAAGAAGTCCGGCGGTCGGAACAACCAGGGAAAAATGACCATGCGCTATATTGGCGGTGGCCACAAGCGTCGGTACCGGATCATCGATTTCAAACGCAACAAGTACAATGTACCTGCGACGGTTGAATCGGTAGAGTACGATCCAAACCGTACCGCCCGCATCGCGTTGGTGCTCTATGCCGACGGCGAAAAGCGCTACATCATTGCCCCTGAGGGCATTAAAGTAGGGCAAATCATTCTCTCCGGTGAAAACATTGCTCCCGAATTGGGCAATGCCCTTCCCCTGTCGGCCATCCCGGTCGGTACCATTATTCACAACATTGAGCTCAAGCCCGGCAAGGGTGGTGCAATGGCCCGCAGCGCGGGATCCTATGCCCAGTTGCTCGGCCGTGACACCAAGCATGCCTCTTTACGGATGCCCTCGGGCGAAACCCGTTTGGTAATCGTGACTTGCTATGCCACTGTGGGCGTTGTGTCCAATGCCGATCACATGAACGAAAGCATGGGCAAAGCAGGGCGGAACCGCTGGAAAGGCATCCGTCCCCGCACCCGTGGGGTGGCGATGAACCCAGTCGATCACCCGATGGGTGGTGGCGAGGGCCGCGCTTCAGGTGGGCATCCACGCTCACGCAAAGGCTTGTATGCCAAAGGCATGAAGACCCGTTCGCCCAAAAAGTATTCTGACAAACTCATTATTAACCGGAGGAAGAAATAGCCATGTCGCGTTCGCTTAAAAAAGGACCATACATTGATTTTCGTCTTGATATCAAAGTTGCCAAAATGAACGAGAGCACCAAGAAGCAAGTTATCAAAACTTGGTCGCGCCGCTCGATGATCTCCCCAGATTTTATCGGAAACACTTTTGTCGTGCACAACGGCAACAAGTTTATCCCAGTTTATGTGACCGAGAATATGGTAGGCCACAAACTCGGGGAATTTGCACCTACCCGTACATTCAAGGGCCACACCGCTAAAAAAGACAAAGGCAAGAAGTAAGATGGAAGCCATAGCTAAATTAATGAATTGCCCAAGCTCCCCGCGCAAGATGCGCTTGGTGGCCGATTTGATTCGGGGCCTCAAAGTAAAGAAGGCATTGGGAATCCTCAAGTTTGAGCCGCGCAATGGTGCCGCCAAACTGGAAAAATTGCTGTTGTCGGCCATTGCCAACTGGGTAGCCAAAAACCCGGACAAAAATATTGATGACGTGGAACTCTACGTTAAAACGATATTTGTTGACGGTGGCCGGATGCTCAAAAGATTGCGCCCTGCCCCACAAGGCCGCGCGCACCGGGTGCGCAAGCGCTCCAACCACGTGACTATCATCGTGGATCAAATTGCTCCGGCAATTACGCCAATGGCTAGTATTGACGCAAATAAGGAAGAAATTAACGCTTAAACAGAAGCAGGGAACCATGGGACAAAAAGTCAATCCGGTAGGTTTTAGGTTAGGGGTCATCAAAGGTTGGGACTCTAACTGGTATGGCGGTAAAGATTTCTCCGAGAAACTCGTCGAAGATGAAAATATTCGCAAATACCTGAATGCCCGTATCCAAAAGGGCGGCATTTCGCGTATTGTCATTGAGCGTACCCTCAAGCGGATCACCATCACCATCAACACTGCCCGTCCGGGCGTGGTGATTGGCAAGGGTGGGGCCGAAGTGGACAAGTTGAAAGAAGAGTTGAAGAAAATCACGAACAAAGACGTGCAAATCAACATCTTCGAGATCAAACGCCCTGAATTGGATGCCCGCTTGGTCGGTCAGTCCATTGCCCAACAATTGGAAGGCCGGATTTCTTACCGCCGCGCCATGAAAAAAGCAATCCAAGACTCGATGCGCGTGGGTGCCCAAGGCATCAAGGTCAAATTGGCCGGCCGATTGGCTGGTGCCGAAATGGCCCGCGTGGAAGAATACAAGCAAGGGCGCGTGCCCTTGCACACCCTGCGTGCCGATATCGATTACGCCATTTGCGAAGCATTGACTGTTTATGGCAAAATCGGGATCAAGGTATGGATCTTCAAGGGTGAAATTTATGGCAAAGTGGATCTTTCTCCCCTCACTGGCAACGTGGCCAAGAACGAAGGCGGTCAAGGTGCTGACAACCGCGACAATCGCGGTGGCGGCGGTGATCGGCGCGATAATCGTGGCGGCGGTGGTGATCGGCGTGACAACCGCAGTGGTGGCGGGGGTGGCGGCGGCGGCGGTGGAAGCCGTGGCGGTGGCAGTGGCGGCGGCGGCGGAAACCGTGGTGGCGGCGGCGGCGGTGGAAACCGTGGCGGCCGCGGCGGCGGTGGAAACCGCGGTGGCGGCGGTGGCGGTGGAAACCGTGGCGGCGGCGGCGGCGGCGGCAGAAAATAGCCCCACCTTATTCTGGCAAACGGTACTGGCCCAATGGGCCGGTACCGTTTTTTGCTTCGAGAAACTTTTGTCAATAGTTGATTGCTTCCCAACCTTTCCTTAGGTTTGTATTCTTGGTTGGATAACACTGGTCAATATTTTTACTTTTATCAAAGTTGATATGAAAGCTACCCATTTTCTCGGGTTGGGTTTGTTGCTGTTGGGTTGTGGGGGTGCACCGCAGGAACAAGCAAAGGAAGATGGCAACCGCTCCCTGCCCGACAGTGTCAAAGCACTCGCGCAGGGCTGTGACCTGAACCAACAATTATTTGACCAAGCCCAAGTGTTTGAGCCACTGGCCCCGGCCTTGGCCGAAAACAAGGTGCCGGGCCGGGTAAGTTTGGCGCAGTTTGCCCCCCGGCGGCTCAGCCAGGGCCGCCAGGGTTCTTGCACCGCTTGGGCCACGGCCTATGCGGCCTCCACCATTCTCCGGGCAGCTTCTACCAAAGAAAACCCCGATGCCATTGCTTTTAGTCCCTCTTTTGTCTATAACCAAATCACCCGGGGCAATTGCACTGGCACCCACATTGGCAAAACACTGGAAAAAATTGAGCGCGAGGGGTTGGTGGGCTTGCAAGAGTTTCCCTATACTGACCGATCGTGCGGGCGGTTGCCCGATGGGGCCGAGCGCCAAAGAGCGGCCCAGAACCGGATCCGGGGCTTCAACCGACTGACCATGAAAGAGGACGACTACAAAGTGGACTTGGCCGCCATCAAACAAAATATTTCCCAAGGTGCGCCCGTGGTCATCGGGATGGCCGTCGGTGGCAGTTTTTATGACATGGTTGGCAAAAAGTTTTGGAAACCCACCAAACGGGATTACGCCGCCCTGCAAAATGGTTTGGGTGGCAATATTGTTGACGATGGGGATGGGGGTTCGTTTGGGGGCCACGCCATGTGTGTCATCGGTTATGACGACAACCTAGAGGGCGGGGCCTTCCAGATCATGAACAGTTGGGGCGAAGATTGGGGCGACCGGGGCAATTTTTGGATGCGGTACCAAGATTTTTCCTATTTCGCCAACGGCTTTTCTGGGGAAGCGTATGGGCTGTACCCCGTTCCCGAGAAAAACCGGGAGTATGATTTTGAGGCCGCCATTGCCTTGTACGAAAACCAAACCAGAGCGTACATCCCTTTTGCGGGTAAAACTGGGAATGTGTTTGTGACGCGGGGCATGATCAAGGCGGGCACCAAGTTCAAAGTGGCCGTCAAGAACGCAGTGGCCTGCTACACCTATGTGATCGGGCAGGAGACCGACGGCACCAGTTATGTGCTGTTTCCCTACACCGACAAGCATTCGCCCTACTGTGGCATCGTGGGTGCGCGATTGTTTCCCAAAGATTACTCGCTCCAACTGGATGACAAAGGGGCCAAAGATGTAATGGCGGTGATTTTCACCAAAGAGCCTTTGGATTATAAAGCCGTGAACGAGAAGATCAGCAAGAGCCGCAAACCAGATTATGCGGGCAAAATAGCCGAGGCTTTGGGCAACTCGCAGGTTGCCGCCCCGGCCTTCGCGCTGGACGGTGGAAAAATCAGTTTCAAGGCCAAAAGCCAGGGCAAGAACGCAGTGGCGGTGGTTTTTGAGATCAATAAAGCCAAGTAGGCCACAAAAAAACCCGGAGCAACTAATTGTTCCGGGCTTTGGGGAATTTTTCGGTGAGATCAGTACTCATCCTCGTTGAAAAAAAAGTCTTCTTTGGTCGGGTAGTCGGGCCAGATTTCTTCAATGCTCTCATACGGTTGCCCATCGTCTTCCAACTCTTGGAGGTTTTCTACTACCTCCATCGGTGCGCCAGAACGCACAGAATAATCGATCAGTTCTTCCTTAGTGGCAGGCCATGGCGCATCTTCTAGGTAGGAAGCCAATTCCAGTGTCCAGTACATATTTACTTTGGTTTGGGTTAAAATTAAAACCAAGCTTTTATCGTTAACTAAAAGCCTTAAAAATTGTTTGTTGCGATTCGGAGTTTTAGTAATTGGTCAACAATTGATCTTGCAATTTTCTGAGAATCCGCTGTTTGGTCTTGAGTTTATTGATCTGGTTAAGTTTTTCCATGTTGATGGGTTGGCGATCTTGGCCATAGCCACCGCTGGTGTTGCTTTGGTTATAGCCCCCAGAGTTGCCTTGGTTGTAGCCACCGCCATCGCTCGATCCGCCTTGGTTATAGCCACCGGTGCTCCCGCTACCGTAGCGGTTTCCCCCACTGGGCTGGTTGAAGCGTGAGCCATCACTCTCATTGAGTTGGCTCAACACGGTTTCGTCCACTTTGATCGATTCTTTGAGCAGGCGAATCTTGATTTTGAGTTGTTCAAATTTCGTCTTCTCATCAAAGTGCTCGTACTTGGAGCGGGCGGTTTTGGTGAGAAAGTGGCTCTCAAAGATTTCGTTGCAAGCGATTTTGAAACGGGTGTTGTAGTCTTTGTCCGAAGGGTGCTTGAGCTTGCCCAACCGTTTCCATTCGTTTTGGATGGATTTCACTTCGTCAAGTGGGGCTTCGGGCAGATCCAGCATCTTTTCTACTTTTTCCACCAGTTCATTTTTACGATCAGCGGGATTTTTGTAGGTAACCGGGGCCTGCGGTCGGCTGCGTTTGAGCGTATTGTAATATCGGTTCAGCTCGTCCTTGAATTTTTTCTGCAAGTCCTTGAAGTTCTTGATGGGTACTTTGCCGACCAGTTTCCAATTTTTCTCAATGCGTTTTACTTGCTGGAATGCGTCATCGGGCATTTCGCGCAGGATCTTCGTCAACTGCTCAAGGATTTGCTCATATCTCTGGACCCGGCTATCGACCATCTTGCGGCGATCCTCAAAGAACTTTGCTTTCTTCTCAAAGAAAAAGGCAAAGGCGGCGTCAAATTTTTCGTTCAGTTCGGCCTCATATTGGGAATGGGCGCTGCCGGTCTTGATCCAGCGCAGTTTTACATCCTTGAACCGCTTGCCCACTATGTTCCAGTTGGTGCTTTCCTTGAGGCTGACGGCTTCTTCGAGCAGGGCAGTCTTGATCTCGTAGTTTTTGCCCCGGTTTTCCTGCACATAGACCCGGATGTCCGCTTCCAGTTCGTCCAATATTTGGAACAGCCCGGGGAAATCGCCCAGTCCGTCAAATTCGGAAAGGTAGGTCCTCATGTGAATGAGCTTCATGAGGTAGGAACCTTTGTTGGGGGTGGAGACTACGGCGGTTTGGAGTTCAGCTACTTTGTTTTTGGCCAAGTCAAAACGCTTGACAAAATATTGGATGCTTTGCTCTTCGCTTTCTTTGACAACCCCAATTTCCCGTTCGGGGAAATCCATGTAGGCATTGAGATAAATTTTCCCGTCTTGGGCATAACCGTGTTCTGATAGGGTGCTCATTGTGGTCTGTGAGTTTGTTTTTACAACTGATGTTGCTTAATAAAATGCTGCCTTTAAAAATTAAAGGTAGCAAGTGGTATTGCCAACGGATTTAAAACGGACTTAAATGATACAATGCACTTTAGATTCTTTATAAAGGAATAAAACATTTACCATAAATGCAATACTAGGCTGGATTTTTATTTTACTTTCTCACGTTTTTTGTTTTTTCTTCTTAGCGGCCGGGAACAAAATGTTGTTCAGGATCAAACGGTAGCCGGGCGAAGTGGGATAGAGGTTGAGGTCGGTTGGTTCCTCGCCGACGTAGTGTTGGTAGTCTTCGGGGTCGTGGCCACCGTAAAACGTCCAAGTGCCCTTCCCAAAAGTTCCGTGCATGTAGCGGGCTTCATTGCAGCTTTTGGTTTCGCCCATGATGACTACTTCCGGTTTGATCAGGTTTTTTTTGAAACCGGTGGTCTGGCCCATAAACCCCTTGATGTTGAACACATGGTTTTGGGTGAGCATGGTGGGAATTGGGTCCCACTTGGCCGAATATTGGAACAGCTTAAAGAAGTCGTTCCGTTCGTTGAGGCCGCGCTCCTTTTGGTTGTTGTCAATGTTGGAGTACTCGTATTCAAACGGATCCAGGTCGAGCTTGAAATCGCGGAAAGCAAAGGTTTTGCTGTAGTCCAATTTACTGTTGGCGGCAGGATCGTAGGGGTCGCCATCATAGACCACATCGCAGATGTCCACGCCTTCGGCGGCTAGGGCGATGTCATACGTATCAGTGGCCGAGCACATGGCAAACAGGAAGCCTCCGCCCGCGCAATAGTCACGGATGCGCTTGACCACGGCCAATTTGAGGTGCGATACTTTCTTGAACCCATATTTGCGGGCCAAATCTTCCGACTCCTGCTGCTGGGCCTGGTACCAAGGGTTGCCGCTGTAATTGCGGTAAAACTTGCCATATTGGCCCGTAAAATCTTCGTGGTGCAGGTGCAGCCAGTCATACTTGGGGAGGTTGTTTTCCATCACCTCTTCATCAAAAATAATATCGTAGGGAATCTCGGCATAAGAAAGCACCAAAGTGACGGCATCGTCCCAAGGCTGCTTGGTCTTGGGTGAATAGACTGCGATTTTGGGGGCCACCTCGAGTTTCATCACGTCCATGTTGGCCTCCGGGCTGGCAATTTGCTCCTTGATCTGCACGGCTTGGGCATCGGAGATCACTTCGTAGCTCACGCCCCGGATTACGAGCTCATTCTCAAACTTCTGGACGTATTTGAACAAGAAACTGCCGCCCCGGTAGTTGAGCAGCCACTCGGCCTCTACCTCTTGTTTGAGTATCCAAAAGGTAATCCCGTACGCTTTGAGGTGGTTTTTTTGGGCAACATCCATCGGGAGCAGCAAGTAGGAGGCCCGTGCGCCCAAGCTCGTTAGAAGGAATAGAAGGCAAAAGATGGTTTTTTGCATAGTCAATCGGCTTTTCGGCTGGATGGTACAAGGGTTTGGCCAAAAGATGTACGTAATTTAGGAAGAAATTGGGTAAATCGTCATGCAGTTTGCCACTTTCACAAAATTTAAGCTCTCCAAGGGGTGGGCCCGTCCATTTCTATTTGTGCCGTGCTTGCAATACCCCGATTACCTCATCAAAGTCCACTTCTTTGGCTTCCAACAGCACCAAGTAGTGGAACAGCAGGTCGGCGGCCTCGTTTTTGAACAGTTCGCGGTTATTGTCCTTGGCCTCGATCACCAATTCCACCGCCTCTTCCCCCACTTTTTGGGCCACTTTGTTGATGCCCCGGGCCAGCAGTTTGGCGGTGTACGATGCTTCGGTGGGGGCCAGTTTGCGTGCCCGGATGATGTGCTTGAGCTGGTTGAGGAAAGGCTCCAAGCCCTCATTGGTTTCACCAAAGCAAGTGTCAGCTCCCGTGTGGCAGGTGGGCCCGTGGGGTTCAACCTTGATCAGGAGCGTGTCTTGATCACAGTCGGCGGTAATGCTCACCACCCGCAGGAAGTGGCCCGAAGTTTCGCCCTTGGTCCAGAGCCGCTGTTTGCTGCGGCTGAAAAAAGTGATCATCCCTTCGGCTTGGGTCTTGGCCAGTGCCTCTTCGTTCAGGTAACCGAGCATTAGCACTTTGTTAGTGCGGGCGTCTTGAACCACGGCTGGGATCAGTCCCCCGGCTTTGGCAAAATCGAGTTTGAGTGTCATAAAGTAAATCTAGCTGACAAAAGTACAGCAATTAGCCCGAAATAGTTAAAAAGCCGGGTTCAGGGGTGGGCAACGACGGCCTCAATGGCCTGCAGTGACTGCTGCCAGCGGTTTGGGTAGCTGCCACTGATGTGGGCATAGGCTTGTCCACTCAGCACGAGAGCTTGATGGAATTCGGCAAACATCCCTGTGCGGTCGGTCGGGCGATCCCGCAGCGCATCAAACTCCCAGGGGATGTCGGGGTGAAGGAGGAGGTAGAGCGCGTAGGGCCGGAGGGGGGCTTCCCGGGCCAGCCAGTCGGGAGCTTGGCCAAAATAATGGCGTGAATAGACCAAATTGGTCAGCGGCGAAGTGTCGCAAAAGAGCAATTGATCCGG
>Ga0105045_10006487_pt1 | contig 10359 bp, 11 predicted proteins | sample MAT02_FD_78089 | JGI IMG/M metagenome (GOLD analysis project Ga0105045, IMG submission 78089) | Freshwater microbial communities from Lake Fryxell liftoff mats and glacier meltwater in Antarctica - MAT-02 (megahit assembly) | ecosystem: Environmental > Aquatic > Freshwater > Ice > Liftoff...
CGACCACGCCGATGTTGCCGGTCGAGCGCAGGTTCACCGCGGCGTCGTCGAAGCCGCTCGCCCGCACGGTCGCCGAGCCCTGGCCGGTGCCACCGGGATCACGGACCCGGAACATCACGAACCGACCCGTGTCGTTCGACGCGGTATCCGTGGTGCCAACCCAGCGGCCCGAGACGTCCTCGTCGAGGAAGCACACGTGGGCCGGGTTGGCGTTGGTGTCGAGCAGGTTGTCGTGGATGTTGACGAAGCCGCCGAGATCGACCTGCAGCGCCGCACGCGACACGGTGGCAACGCCGTTGCCCTCGTCGTCGACCAGGCGACCGAACAGCGTCGAGCGCTGGGCGAAGTACACGTTCACGGCGCCGTTGCCGATCGCGGCCTCGAGCGTGGGGAACAGGCCGCACTCGAACGCGACCTGGGCCATGTGCGCGTAGGTGACGATCGGCGCGTCGTAGGGCACAGGCGTGTCGTTCTCGACGCGGATCTGCGTGCGCGTGTGCATCGACGCCGGCACGAACACGGGCTCGTCCTGGTCGAGGCCGATCTCGAGATCGAGCAGCGTACCCGGCGGGATTCCGGTGAGCGAGTAGGCGCCGTCGGCTCCGGTGGGGCCGGCCATCGTCGCCGCTTCGATGTTGGTGACCACGATGGTGACGCCAGCGGCGGGGCTCGGCGCGATCTGGTCGTGGAACACCGCGGTGCCGGCAACTTCGACCTCGGTGAGCAGGCACTCGCCGATGTCGTCCTGACAGACCATGCTCTCGCACTGGGCGTTGGCGGTGCACGGGGCACATGCGGCGTCGATGCAGACCTGCTGCGGCGCGCATGCGCCGAGGTTGTCGGCGGTGCACGGCGAGCACATGCCCGAATCGCCATCACACACCGGCGCGTCGGCGTCGAGCGCCGCGCACACGCCGTTGTCGAGGGCATCGCAGCCGACGCACTCGCCGTCGCGGCAGTACGGCGTCGCGCCGTCGCACGCGCCGTCGAGCGCCTGATCGGCGGTGCAGCCCCCGCTGATGGTGGTGTCGGGATCGGTCGGATCGCCGGAGCTCTCGGTCGGCGACGACGGATCCGAAGGATCGACGCTGGGGTCGATCGACGTGACGCCGGTGGTGGGCTCGGTCGTGCTCGCGTCGGTGTCGGGGGCGACCGCGGTCTCGGGGTTGAAGCACGCGCCGAGCGCAGCGAGCGACGCCACGCCGATCCGCGCCCCCACGCCCGGCCCGCGCGGCGGCGGCGGCGGCGTACGTGAAACCGGGCGGCGGGAGTAGACCAACGAGAGCCTCATCGAAGCGCACTGTAACACGCAGCCGCGCTATAAGTGCCGGCGCGATGCCGCCCCCGCCTACTGGCCCGACATCTGGACCGGCATCTGGACCGGCATCTGGACCGGCATCTGGACCGACATCTGGCCCGGCATCTGGCCCGGCATCTGGCCTGGCATCTGGCCCGGCATCTGGCCTGGCATCTGGACCGGCATCTGGCCTGGCATCTGGCCTGGCATCTGGCCTGGATGCGGCGGTCGGTCGCGGCGGCCCCAAACGGTTCTGGCAACGGAGCACCTTCTGGATCTTCGTGGGCCTCGGGCTCGGGGTCGTCTGCGGCGGATTCCTGCCGCGCAACGAGTTTCCCCAGGCCTACGCCCTGTTCAAGTTCCTGTCGTCGGCGTTCATCCAGCTCATCAAGGGGCTCATCGTCCCCCTGCTGTTCTCGACGATCGTGGTCGGGGTCGCACAGACCGGCGATCTCAAGTCCGTCGGCCGGATGGGCGGCAAGTCGCTGCTGTACTTCGAGGCGGTCACGACCGCGGCCCTGTTCATCGGGCTGTTCGTCGTCAACTGGCTGCGGCCCGGCGACGGCCTGCCGATCGATCTATCGGGCGAAGACAGCGTCGAGCTCGCCACCCAGAAGTCCGGCTGGGAGATCGCGTTGCACCTGTTTCCATACAACCTGATCGAACATGCGGCACGCGGCGACATCTTGCCGGTGGTGGTGTTCGCCACGCTGTTCGGCGTCTCGCTGACCCGGGTGGGCCCGGAGTTCCGCCGGCCGGTGCTGGGCTTCTTCGAGGCCGTCTCGCAGGTGATGTTCAAGTACACCGACCTCGTCATGCGGCTCACGCCGCTGGGGGTCTTCGGCGCGATGGCCTACAACGTCAGCCACATGGCCGCGGGCAAGGAGCTCGATGGCGTGTGGCGCGAGGGCTGGGACGCGGTCGGCTACCTGCTCGGCAAATACGCCGCCCTGGTCGGCAGCCTGTACCTCGCGCTCATCTTGCTGCTCGTGCTGGTGTTCGTGCCGATCATGGTCGTCACCGGGATCCGCGTGGGGCGGTTTGCGCGGGCGATCCGCGAGCCGGCCGCGACCGCGTTCTCGACCGCGTCGAGCGAGGCCGCCCTGCCCCGCCTGCTCGAGGACATCGTCGCCTTCGGCGTGCCCCGTCGCGTCGCCAGTTTCGTGATCCCCACCGGCTACTCGTTCAACCTCGACGGCTCGACGCTGTACCTGGTCGTCGCCTCGCTCACCATCGCCCAGGCCGCCGGCATCGAGATGACGCTCGGCGAGCAGCTCGCGATGTTGGTGACGTTCATGCTCACCTCGAAGGGGGTGGCCGGCGTGCCACGGGCGACCTTGGTGATCATCGCCGGCACGTGCGCGAGCTTCGGCCTGCCGGGCGAGGCCGGCGTCGCGATGCTGCTCGCCGTCGACGAGATCATGGACATGGCGCGCACCATGGTGAACGTGATCGGCAACGGCCTGGCCGCGGTGGTGATCGCGAAGTGGGAGAAGGTGTTCGGCGACCCCGAGCCGGCCACGGACGCGACCGAACCGGCGCCGTGACCGATCGCATGGGCCCCAGCGCGCCCCTCGCGGTCGGCCGAGGCGCGCCCACGGTGGCGCGGGGCCGGCGGCCAACCCGTCGAATTCGGCGCCGGACAGCCCCTGCGCGGCCGTGCCGGGCCGCGTCGCTTGTCCCGCCCGGCGCCCGTCTGGTATCTGGGTCCGTCCATGGCGAAACTCGATGCAGACCCCGATCCCGCCTTGGTGCGCGAGATCAAGGCGCTCATCGTGGATTCGCTCATGCTCGAGTCGGTGAGCGCCGACGAGATCGACGACGAGGCCCCACTGTTCGGCGCCGGCCTCGGGCTCGACTCCATCGATGTCCTCGAGCTGGCGATGGCCCTGCACAAGCGCTACGGCGTGAAGACCAAGGGCGACGATGCGCGCAACCGCGAGATCTTCGCGAGCGTCCGCAGCCTCGCCGTCTTCGTCGCCGCCGAGCGCAGCACCCGGGCGGAGTCCACGTGACCGCGAGCGTCCCGCATGACAAGATATTCGACGACGTCCGGGCGATGATGGCCGAGACGTTCGAGCTCGAGCCCGAGCGCATCACCCGGGCGGCGCGCCTGTACGAGGATCTCGACCTCGACAGCATCGACGCGCTCGACATGGTCGTGAAGCTGCAAGAGATCATCCACCGCCGGGTGGAGGAGCAGGAGCTCCGCTCGCTGCGCACCGTCGGTGACGTGGTCGAGATGGTCGCCGCTGCGCAGCTGAGCGCCGCCGAGTGACATCGCGGTGGCTGCTTTCCGTCCCTGCGTCGTCATCCCGACCTACGATAACCCACGTACCGTCGCCGACGTGGTCGCGCGGGCGCGGGCCCACGTCGACGATGTGATCGTGGTCGACGACGGCAGCGCCGCCGAGGGGCGAGCCGTCATCGCCGCGCTGGCGGCACGCGGCGAGGCCACGGCGATCCACCGCGCCCGCAACGGCGGCAAGGGTGCGGCGGTGCTCGACGGCCTGCGGGCCGCGGCGGCGCGCGACTTCACCCACGCGCTGCAGCTCGACGCCGACGGCCAGCACGATACGAACGACATCCCGCGGCTGCTGGCGGCGGCCCGAGCCGAGCCGGACGCGCTGGTGCTCGCCGCGCCTCGCTTCGACGCGAGCGCGCCCCGGGCGCGGCTCATCGGCCGACGCATCACCGTGTTCTGGACCGATGTCGAGGCAGGCCGCGGCGTCATCGAGGATCCGATGTGTGGATTCCGCGTGTACCCACTGGCGACGGCGACGCGCGTCGCGGTCGTCGGCCGGCGCATGGACTTCGACATCGAGATCGCCGTGCGCATGGTCTGGGCCGGGGTGAAGGTGATCAACCTGCCGACCGCGGTGCGCTACCTGTCGCCCGCGCAAGGTGGCGTCTCGCACTTCGCGATGTTCGGCGACAACCTGCGCATCAGCTGGATGCACACGCGGCTGGTGCACCTCGCGGTGTTCCGGGGGCTGTTGGGTGGACTCTCGCGATGGTGGAGACGATGGCGACGACCGGGCTGAGCCCTGAGCGCGGGGGCTGGCTGCGAAAACCCGAGCGCGGCACGATCGTCGGGATCCGGGCGCTGCTGGCCGCGCACCGCGTGTTCGGCCGCCGTTTCGCGGTCGGGCTGCTGCACGTCGTGGCGCTGTACTACGCGCTGTTCGCCACCGGCGCCCGCGCGGCCTCGCGCGACTATCTCCGCCGCGTGATCGACGAGCCCCGCTTCGTGGACGTGTTGCGCCACATCGCCACCTTCGCGGTGTGCAGCTTCGATCGGATCCTGCTCGCCGCCGGCAGGCTCGAGGGCCTCACGATCGAGCGCACCGGCGATCACCACCTGCGCGCGCTGCACGACGCCCGCAAGGGCGCGATCCTGCTCGGCGCCCACCTTGGCAGCTTCGAGGCCCTGCGCGCCAGCGGCGACGCCGAGGGCTTGGTGGTCAACGTGCTCGCGCACTTCGCCAACGCCCGCAAGATCATCGCCATGCTCGCCGCGGTGGCGCCCGGCTTCGACGCGCGTGTGATCGAGATCGATCCCGACGCGCCGCACTGGGCGTTGAAGGTGGCCGAGTGCGTCGCCAACGGCGAGCTCGTGGCCGTGCTGGGCGATCGCACCGGGCTCGGCCAGGGCACCGCGACCGCCGATTTCCTCGGTGGCCGCGCCGAGTTCCCCACCGGCCCGTACGCGCTCGCGAGCGTGCTGCGCTGCCCGATCTACCTGACGTTCGGGCTGTATCTCGGCGATGGTCGCTATGCGCTGCACTGCGAGCCGTTCGCCGAGTCGGTCGAGCTGCCCCGCGCCGAGCGCTCGGCGAGGATCGCCGTGTTGGTGCAGCGCTACGCCACGCGCCTCGAGGCGTACGTGCGCCGAGCCCCGCATTGCTGGTTCAACTTCTACCGCTTCTGGTCGTGAGCCTGCTAGGTTGCAGCCGCTGTGATCCCGCGCCTGCTCGAGACCTCGATCGAGATCGACGTGCCGTTCTTCGACTGCGATCCGCTGGGCGTGGTCTGGCACGGTCACTATTTCAAGTACATGGACATGGCGCGCACGGCGATGCTGGCACCGCTCGGCGTCGACGGCCACGAACTGATCGAGTCCGGCCACCGCATGTTCGTGAGCGACAGCCGCTGTCGCCACATCCATCCCCTGCGCTACCGCGACCGCGCACGCGTCACCGCGTGGCTGCGCGAGTGGGAGCAGCGGCTGTACATCTCATATCTCGTCACCAACCTCACGAGCGAGCGGCAGGCGGCGCGCGCACACACCGTGCTGGTGGTGACCGACGCCGGCGGTCGGCTGCTGTTCGAGGTGCCCGAAACCCTGCGGCGGCGCCTCGGCGTGGCGTGACGCGGGCCGCACGCCGGGGCCCAGCTTCGCCCATTGGGGCCGGAATCTTCCCCCGCGGGCAGCGGTGCGCTAAGGACCCTGGTGGCGAGCATGCGAACGAGAACTCTCCGACTGAGCGCGTGGATCGTGGCCGGCACCGCAATGGTGGCCGGCGCGTGCGACCGTAAGGGCGAGGCGAGCTCGACCGTGCGCACCGAGGCCGGCGCACGGAAGGCAACGGCCGGCGACGGCGCCGTCTTGGCCGGCCGCACGTCGGCCGCCGAGCCGATCCTGCCCGACCCCGCAGATCCCGAGCCCCTCGCACCCAGCGAGGATCGACCGGTCGACGAGGCGCCACCGCCCGAGGTACCGGCGCCGCCGGTCGCCCCGCCCGACTACGGCGTCATCAAGCCCACCGAGCCGGCGCCCGATCCGAGCCTACTCACCTTGCACGGTCTCGCCGGCTACGAGGTGGTCGCGGTGCACGATCGTCCCGACGGCGAGTCGGCCCGCCTGGGCTACCTGCGACTTGGCACCCGCATGTTCGTGGGCGAGCGCCAAGACGGCCCCGGATGTCCCAAGGGCTGGCACGCGCTGCCGCAAGGCGGCTATGCGTGCGCGAGCAAAGGCCTCGTGGTCGACGCCAAGCGCGAGCCACCGATGCCCAACCCGCCGCCGCCAGTTCGCACCGACACCCCGCTTCCGTACGACTACGCCTACGTGAAGCGATGGAACAGCCCGATGTGGTGGCGCGTGCCGACGCCGCAAGAGGTCACCGCGAGCGAGACGATCCGGGCCGAGCGCGAGCACCAGCGGCTCGTCGACGAGGCGCGCGCGAAGGGGCTGCCACCACCGGCGGCGCCGGGCAAGCCCGCGCCCAAAGCCGCGCAGCGCGGCGAGGCGACGACGACGGGGTCCGAACCCGCCAGCGACAAACCCACCGACGGCGACGCCGCGGCGAACGACGATGTGCTGAGCAAGCTGCCGTCGGTCGACGACGACGCTCCGCCCAAGGGCACCCCGCCGACGGGCGACGCACCCGAGCAGGCGGCAGCCAGGCCCACTGCACCTGCGGCCAAACCCACCGCGCCCGCCGCCGAGCCCGCCGTGGCACTTGCCGAGCCCGCGCCGCCCATCAACCTCCCGCTCAAGTCCGAGAACGCGTGGCTCGAGCGCGGCTTCTTCATCTCGGTCGGCGGCAAGCTGACCGAGCAGGGCCGCACGTGGTGGCAGACCGCGCGCGGCGGCTTCGTCGACACCGCCCACGCCTACAAGCACGACGCGAAGGATCTCGAGGGCGCGCTGCTGTCCGCCGAGGCGAGCTTCCCGTTCGGCTACGTCATGGTCGACACGACCAAGGTGTTCGAGATGCAGCCCGACGGCAAGCTGAAGGCCGTCGGCGATCTCGAGCGGCGCGCGTTCGTGGATCTCGAGGAAGAGGTCGAGATCGGCGGCAAGGCGTACATGACGACCACCGACGGTCACGTGCTCCGCAAGGCCGATCTGCGCCTCGCCGATCCGCAGCCGGTGCCTGGCGGCCTGCAGCCGTGGGAGCGCTGGGTCGACGTCAGCCTCGACAAGCAGATCTTGGTCGCGTACGAGGGCGAGCGCCCGGTGTTCACGACGCTGGTGTCGACCGGCAAGAAGGGCACCGCGGACGAGCCCTTCGTGACGCCGACCGGCCGCTGGCGGATCCGCAGCAAGCACATCTCGACGACCATGGACGGCAACACCGCCTCCGACGGCAACTACTCGATCCAGGACGTCCCGTGGACGATGTTCTTCGAGGGGAGCTACGCGCTGCACGGCGCGTTCTGGCACCTCGGCTTCGGCCGGCCGCGCAGCCACGGCTGCGTGAATCTCGGCCCCTCGGCGGCGCGGTGGCTGTTCTACTGGACCACGCCGTTTCTGCCCGAGGGCTGGCACGGCGTGCACGCCCACGCGGGTAGCCCTGGAACGACGGTCGTCGTCCGCGAGTGAGCGAGCACCTCGCTAGTCGAGGACGTCCTCGACCGGTGCGGCATGAAGTACGCCACGATCGTGACGACGAACGTGGATCCACCCGCGCAGATAGGCGGCGTGGACGCGCTCGGCGGTGCCTTGGTTGATCGCGTAGGGCCGGTTGCGCTGGGTCCGAAGCTCCTGGATCTCGTCAGCGCGGCTGCTCGCTGCCGGCGTACTGGAAGACGCGTCGCCACCACGAGGCGTTGGGGAGATCCAGCATCCGGGGCGGACGGTACCATCGCAGCGGTGGAGGAGCGGCGGATCCCCGGGCGGTTCAGGGGTGGTCGGTGAACAGCGTGGGGCCGCGACCGTCGTCGGCGCAGAACCACGCCGCGCCCGCGCCATCGCAGCAACCGACGCCGGTGATGCCCATGTCGCCGCCACACTCGCCGCCCGCGACGAGCGGGACGTCGTCAGGGCATGCCAGCGGCATCAAGCCCGACGGATCTTCGCCGTCGCCGCCGAGCACGTAGCCCGATTGCACCGGCATCTCGCCGGTCGGTCCCCAGCCGCACACGGTGGCCTGGACGCCACCGGACTCGATCGTCGTCGCGCCAGTGCCCGAGTCCCCCGTGACCACCGTCTCACCGCGGTCCGCCACGCTCCGCGAGGTGTCCGCTGGGAGGCCCGTCGACGTCGGCGCTGCCGCTGCGCTGGTGTCATCCGCGCCGTCGTCATCACCATGAGCATCGATCCCACAGGCCCCCAGCCACAGCGCAGCGCTGCCGAGCATCCAGACAGCACGCAGGAGGGGCGACGGGGGGATCGACATGTTCAAGGGCTCCAAGGGCGCTCACCTCGCGGCGAGTCGTTCAACGGGAGTGCAAGGGGCGCTGCAGAACGGGCACGCGGCCGAAATTTCTGCGAGCAGCACTACGTTAGCATGGCGACCCGGGCGGGCAACGGGCGTGGCCCGACTCGGGAAACGCGACAGCGGTGTCAGACTCGGGCGGCGCGCGATGCATCGATGTCACGGTCGCTCACGGTCGCTCACGCGCACCGCAGTGCCACCGCTCCAGCGCGCTCACGCAGCGCCACCGCGACTCCTGCTATACCGCCTGAAGCATGCGGCGTGACCAGATCGAGATCCAACACCTCGAGGTCGAGTGCATCATCGGCATCCGCCCCGAAGAGCGCACCTTGCCGCAGCCGCTCATCGTCGACGTCGAGCTGGAGTTCGACCTCCGCGAAGCCGGGCGTACGAGCCGCATCGCCGACACCTGCGACTACGCGCGGCTGAGCGCGGAGATCACCGCGCTGCTGCGCTTCCGCCGCTACACGCTGCTCGAGAACGCCGCCGAAGAGATCAGCGCCATGGTGTTGGGGCTACATCACGCCACCCGACTCGCGCTGCGCCTGGGCAAGCCGCGGGCGATCGTCGGCGCGCACCGGGCCGGCGTGTTCGTCAGCCGCACACCGGCGGACTACCCCCGGCGCCGCGAGGCATCACGGTTCGGCGAGGTGGAGATCCTGCTCGAGACCCGCGAAGCGGGGCTGTACCTGCTCCACATCGATCCCCAGCACTGCATCCCGCTGCACCACCACGAGGTGATGCACGAGCTCGAGTGGCTCGTCCACGGCGAGCTCGTGCAAGACGGCAACGTGCTCGAGCTCGCCACCCCCCGCGTATGGACGCCGGGCATCGTGCACGCGTACGTCAATCCCTCGGACCGGCGCGCGACGTTGTTCTGCTGCGACACGCCGCCGTTTCTGCCCCACGACGAGATCGACGAGGTCGCCCAGTGACCGACGCGCCCGCCGGCGCCGTGTTGGTGACGGGTGCGTCGCGCGGCATCGGACGGGAGGTCACTCGCCTGCTCGCGCGGCTCGGCCACGACGTCGTGGGTGTTTACCGCAGCGCCGAGGCAGCCGCGACCGAACTCGTGCGCGAGCTCGGTCGGGCAGTGCGGATGCTGCGATGCGATCTCGACGTCGACCTCGACGTCGAGTCGCTGGTCCACGACGTCGCGATGGGTGCGGCCCCGCTCGTCGGCGTGGTCTGCTGCGCGGGTACGACGGCCCACGATCCCCTGGCGGGAGCCGGCGACGCGCTCGATCGCCAGCTCCGCGACAACCTCCGCGCGCCGCTGGTGCTGCTGCGTGCGCTGCTCCGCAGCCAGGCACTGGGCGCTCCGTGCTCGGTGGTGCTCATCGGCTCGAACATCGCCCGCCACGGTCTCGCCGGTCGCGTCGGCTATGCCGCCGCCAAGGCCGGCATCGAGGGGGCCACGCGATCGCTCGCCCGCGAGCTCGGACCGACCGGCGTGCGCGTCAACACCGTCGCCCCGGGCCTGCTGCGCACCGACATGACCGCGGCGCTGACCGACGACGAGATCGCCGCGTACGCGCGCACCGTGCCGCTGGGTCGAATCGGCGTCGCCGGTGACGTCGCACCGCTGGTCGCGTTCTTGCTGGGGCCCGGTGCGCAGTACATGACCGGCCAGGTGATCGACGTCGACGGCGGCTGGGGCTGCTGAGCTCGGGGCTGGACTGGCTCGCCCGCCGCACACGGGGCGTGTGGGCAGCGAGGGACTTCGGTACGCTACGCCGATGCGCGGACCGATCGCCCTCCTCGTCGCGGCCCTGTCGATGGGCTGCGGAGCCACGAACGCGGGCAAGGACGAGGGGCCGAGCGCGCGGCCGCTGACACCCAGTCCTGCCGAGGCGGATCCGCCCGTGTCCACCGCCGAGGCGCCCGTCGCCGAAG
>Ga0105045_10006488_pt1 | contig 10358 bp, 8 predicted proteins | sample MAT02_FD_78089 | JGI IMG/M metagenome (GOLD analysis project Ga0105045, IMG submission 78089) | Freshwater microbial communities from Lake Fryxell liftoff mats and glacier meltwater in Antarctica - MAT-02 (megahit assembly) | ecosystem: Environmental > Aquatic > Freshwater > Ice > Liftoff...
ATCACGCTGGCCAACTCAAATCTGAACGCGGGGTTTATTCAAAGTGGTTTGCAAAACCAGCCATTTGGGTTCGAGATGGGTTTTACTACCGACGATGTTGAGGCAACCATAAAATCGGCCGTTGCCGCCGGTGCAGTTATCGTGGAAAATCCCAAGACCAAACCTTGGGGACAAGTGGTTTCATACCTCAGGGACTTAGATGGCTTTCTAATTGAGATTTGCACTCCGATGGGCTAACCGGGCAACCCAATCCCATGATGACTACTACTAAAGAGGATTAGTTGAAGCGTAAGCGTCAAAAAAACAATCACCATGCACTACCGACTACTTCTTTTGGGCGTTTGGGCGATGTTGGGACTGGGCTCCTGCCAACCGGCCACTTTTAATGGATCCCAGCCCCTGCCCAACGGGGTATGGGCCCAGCCCGTGCGTTTCACAGCCAACATAGCCGATTCGGCTGCTGTGTATGATCTGCGGGTGAGCATCCGATTTGCCGCCCAGATCCGGGAATCGGCCATCAGTGCCACGCTCAAGCTCACGAGCCCCAGCGGCGAAGTGACCGAACATCCAGTCCAAATCGTGCTCCGCGACCCCCAATCTGGCAAGTTTATGGGCGAAGTACTGGGCGATATCGGCGATGTGGAAGTACTGGCCCTGTCTCGCTTTAAGTTTGCCGAAGCGGGGAACTATGCCCTCGAACTGGCCCACACTATGCCCAGCCCGCAAATTGGCCCGGTAATGGAACTAGGCATTAAAATTGTTAGAGCTGATTAAACCCCTTCCAATGACTGTTAATAAAATAGGCTATTTACTCATGTTTTTGCTCCTACTGGGCCAACAGGCCCACGCCCAGCCAGCCGAGAGCCGACAAATCAGGAGTGGAGTTGCGCTTTTGCCGCTCACTGCGGAGGTCGCGATCCACACTTCGTTCAAAAACTTCCAAAATGCCGCCATTCCAGCCAACGGGCTGGTAATCAATACCCAAGACGGCTTAGTGCTAGTGGATGCCACTTGGGACAATTACCTAGCCAAAAACCTGCTCAAAGAAACTGATCAAGCATTTGGCGGCAAAGTCCGATATGTGCTGGTGACCAGCGCCCACGAAGACCGGATCGGCGGGTTGGCTTTTTGGCAACGACAGGGGGCCAAAGTGATCTGCCACCGCATTACGGCCCTAGAACTAGTGGCTCGGGGCTTTGCGGCCCCGGAGATCGTGCTGGCTGGCGACTCGGTGCTCACGCTGGGCCAAGTCCGCCTCGAGGTTTGCTTCCCCGGAGCGGGGCACACCCCCGACAATTTGGCCGTTTGGTTGCCCGAAGCCCAGATCCTGTTTGGCGGGGGCTTGGTGCGCTCAGCCACCACTCGGGGACCGGGCGATACCGCCGACGCCGACCTGATCGGTTGGAAAGCTGCCCTCGAGATCCTCCACCAACGGTACTTGCAAGCGCGGATCGTAGTGCCGGGCATCGGCCCGTTTGGCGGGGCCGATTTGCTCAAACACAGCCACAACATCGTGGTGCGGGCCATCAACAAATAGCCTGTGGCGTTTTCAATCCCGGTGATGATCGCACCGCCGTCTTTCATTTTCCCAATCAGGAAAAATAGCCGTTTTTGCCATTGTCGGTCGGTTCAATATGACACCTTCAACGCGTAATCCCCCAAAAAACCGCTCATTGCCTGTTGTACCATTTCTTGCGCGGTTTTATTTGACCATTCTGCAAACGGCCTTGGGCTCAACTTTTTGCCACCCCCTAGCCTAAACCTATTAAAGCAGCTATTGCCCGGGGGCCAGCCTTGACACTCTACGGCCCGGCCCTGCGCTGACATACACACTGTGCCACCTCCAAAAGTCTAGGTTGAAAACCATTCAAAGTACAAAGCCAGTTGGCCCCCTTTAAAGTCCTATCATTGAGAAGCAACCTATTTTCCAACCGGGAAGCCCGCCGTAGTGTGTATTTTATCCGCTGACCCAGTTCTCGACTTCGAGAAACTTCCTTATTTTTGAGTAATCAAATACCTGATACGCATGAAACCAATGGCCTGGTTGTTATCCCACCTCCTTTTCGGGTGCCTTTCGGCTTTGGCCCAGACCCAGCCCGAAAGCCCACCTTCAGCAGTCATTGGCCTAAGGCTGCACCGGGGCTTCATCATCCCTCATTCCGATTCAATTGCTGACATTTCTTTTTCCAAACCTTATCGACTGGAGCTGGATGCCAGTCTGCACCTGACCAAACAAAGCGTCTGGCAATATTGCAATTGTTTCCCCCGCGTGGGCCTGAGCTTTTTCTACACCAATTTCGATAACCGGATCATTTTGGGCGATGCCTTTTCGGTGATGCCCTACATTGAACCCCACTTCCGGGCCGATAAAAAACTCAACTTTTCTTTTCGCTTTGGGTTGGGGGCCAGCTACCTCAGCAACGTATATGACGCAGCGACCAACCCTCGCAACTTATTTTACAGTTCGCCCGTCAGCTTTTTGCTCATGGCCAATCTATCGGTCAATTATAGGATCACACCCCAGATTTGGGCCCGACTGGCCGGCAATTACAACCACATTTCCAATGGCGGGCTGCAAAATCCCAACAAAGGCATCAACTTCCCCACCGTGAGCTGGGGGATCGATTATGTTTGGCCAGCCCATAGTTTCCAGCCTTACCACAAAGTGAGCAACTGGCGCCAACTGCACCCACAACGGCGAAGCTGGCAAATCGCAGGGTTTGGCGTGGCCAAGAAAGCATTTCGCGAAGAAAGTCAACGGTTTGCCGTTGTGGGTGTGGCCATTTCGGTGAGCCAAGTGGTCGGCAAGCTCCATGCCCTTACACTAGGCGCTGAGTACATTGCCGATTTTGCCCAAAAAGCAACGATCCGAAGGCAGGGGAAAGTAGGCGATTTTCAAGATGTTGGTATATTTGTAGGCCATGAGTTCCTGATCGGAAAGTTTAGTTTATCGCAGACACTGGGCGTTTACTTGGTATCGCACTCCAACAACCTCGATCCGGTTTATCAACGCTATGGACTTACTTACCAATGGACCGAACGGATCGCGGTGGGAATAAACATGAAAGTCCACCGCAATGTGGCCGATTTTTTGGATCTGCGGATGATCTACTCTGTCCGAAAAAAATAATGCACAACTGCGCTTGAATGGGTGTGCGCTTATTCCATTCCGAAACGACTGATAAAACAATCGAACTGCAACACATGAAACGTCGACAATTTTTGGGACAAACCCTGCTGGCTGGAGCCGGTACTTTGGCCGCTACTACCACTGCTCCCGTCTTAGCCGCTCCCTTTTCCCCGCTGCCCCTCACCAAAGCCCTGCCGCCAGAGCCGGATGCCGCCCAAAAACATTGGATGAACCTTCGCTTTGGCATGTTTATCCACTTTGGGATCAATACTTTTTACGATGAGGAGTGGAGCCAAGGCCAACATGCTCCCCAAGGGTTTAACCCCACCCACTTGGACACCGACCAGTGGTGCGCTACGGCCAAAAAAGCCGGGATGAAATATGTGGTCTTGGTGACCAAACACCACGATGGATTTTGCAATTGGCCCACGGCCTACACCGATTATTCGGTAAAATCATCCCCCTATCAGGGCGATGTGGTGGCCGAAGTGGTCAAATCAGCCCGCAAGTACGGCCTAGAGGTGGGTTTGTACTATTCGCTGTGGGATTGCCACGAAAAAACCCACAACGCCGATGAGCCCGCCTATGTGGAGTTTATGATCAACCAAATTACCGAGTTGCTCACCAACTACGGGCCCATTGTGGAGTTTTGGCTGGACGGGATGTGGAAAAAGCAATCCACTGGCTGGACCGATGCCCTCGGCAAACGTGCCCCAGTTGAGACATTCATGCAGGCCTGGCGCAATGAGGGGGCTTACCGCTGGCAGATCGACCGGATATACCAACTGGTCAAAAAACTGCAACCCAACTGCCTGGTAATGAACAATGCCACAACCGAATATCCGGGCGTACCCCTGCACCCGGTCGATGGCCGGTCGGGCGAGAAAGCGACCAAGGTGGTAGTCGACCAAAAACATTGGACTTTTGCGGCCAAAGAACGCTACTTGCCCCTGCAAATTGAGACCACCATGTCGCGAAAAGGCCACAAGGGCAAATTCAACTCCGGATCTTGGTTCTGGCACGAAGGCGACACCACCGCGCCGACCGTGGCCCAGGTCCGGGAGTGGCTGGACATAGCGGCCAAAATGGAAGCCAACTTATTGCTCAACGTCGGCCCGATGACCAACGGCCAGCTCCGGCCCGAGGATGTGGCAGTGTTGGGCAAGTTGGGCAGTTGACACTTATCACCGCACCCACTTGGCCCCATGCCCGACTATCCGCTGCCCGACGAGACCATCCAAGTGCCGCGCTTCGAGGAGGAGGCGGGGTTTTTCACCACCCCCGCCCGATCCAAGCAGATGGGCCGCATCCGATCGGCCAATACCAAGCCCGAGCGCCGGCTTCGCCAGGCCCTGTGGCAAATGGGCCTCCGCTATCGCCTATGCTACACCAAAATTCCCGGCAAACCGGATTTGGTTTTTGTGGGCAAAAAATTGGCGGTTTTTGTCGATGGCGAGTTCTGGCACGGCTATGACTGGGCGAACAAACGGGCCAAGATCAAAACCAACCAAGCTTTCTGGTGGCCCAAGATTGAGCGCAATTTGCAGCGCGACCGCGAAGTGAATGCCCAGTTGGCTGCCTTGGGCTGGACGGTGCTGCGGTTTTGGGAGCAGCAGGTGCAACACGAACTGGGCACCTGTGTTAGCCAGGTCCTGGCCCATTTGACCCAGCAATCAGCCGATTATATGGCCGAGTGATTGGCCAATAAACACCAGTAAGAGGGTGAACCGCACTATGTTGAGTGCCAAATTCTAACCTTCGCCCGGTCGCAGAGCCTAATGTGAGTGGTCTGGGCGACCCCATCACAGGCCCTTCCGATGATTAAACATATCATCCCTTCCTTACTTCATCGGCGATTTCCAAGAGGGCATAGAGGATTTTGTTGCGCTCCGTACCCGCGTCCGCACTGCTGATAACCCCTCGGCGTTCCTGCTTTTTGAGTTCTTTCCATCGGCTTGCTTGGAGCAGGGCATCGTTGTAGAGGTCGGCATCTTCCTTGATGAATCGGAGCAGTTTGTCAAAAGCTTCGTCAGTTTTCCCCTTGCGAATGAGGTCTTTTGCTTCCCTGGCTACGACCGATTCGGGTGGTTTTTCGTCCGAGGGTTTCCATTGGAGGGCTTTTTCATTGCCGTCCTTTACATAAATTGCCCAAGGGAAGTCAGTGGTGAGCGTGGCTTCTTCGCGGTAAAGCCCTCGGGTATTTTCCGTTTTTGCTCCGGTCTTGGTTTTGATGAAGTCCGTGGCATTTTTCCAAGCGGTTTCAAGGCTGTTGTCTTCGGCGAGTGCCTTGTAAAAAGCGATGGAAAGCTCAGTCGCAATGTCGTCCTTGATCGCTTCAGAAGTAGCAATCACCACGGGGATGCCCAGATCCGTCAGTGCTTTGGCGTGCTGTTGGGTAGAGCAGCCATTCAGGAAGATAAATCGTAGGGATTTCTGCCTCGCCAGAAAGGGGTGTAAGCCCTCCGCATGGGCGATGGATTTTGTGCCGTCCAAGTGCTGTAGGAGCAGTTCATAGCTTTGTGCATGACCGCCGTAATGCAGCCCCGCGATTTTGTCCTTGTACTTTTCGCTTTGGAACAAGTCAAAAAACTGCTCAATGGATACATTTGCCTTTTCTAAAAGTTCATACTTCCCTTTTTGTATTAATTTTTGGAGGGCATTGCTCACTTCTTTCAGCTCTCTTGGCAAGTTGCGGAGGTATTGCGCCCTGTCTTCGAGGTCATTGGCGAAAGTAAGCAAGATATAAAATTGGTATGGCATGGTGCTAATTTATTTATAGACGCTTGGTGACTGTTTAAGTAGCAAATTAATGAATAGATTTACTTTGATAAACTGTGGGTTTTGCAAGATTCGCATGTTGTATTTTCTCACTATTTTAATAGCCCCGTGCATTCTGGCCAATACTTTTGTCTCATGATAAGTTCAGAAACGTAGAACTATTTTGACTTAATTTTCATCGCCCAAATGACTTGTTCGGCTGTATAATTGTTAAGAGGCCAAAGCTTACCACCCTGCTCGATTGGTACACCTTTGCCCCGTTTCCATTCCTTGGGTTGATTTTGACAGGAGGATTACCCGTTCCAGCCCCCAGCGGTAAAGATAGCCAACTTTGCCACTAGTCCAAAAGTGGCCCATAGTTGCCGAAAGTCACAGACTTTCGCTTATTCTTGCGGCAAAGCCACAGACTTTGCCGAACGGAGTAGAAAAAACAAAATTGCACTCGTTTTTTCTAAACAACAACAATAGTACAAACTTGGAGTAACGCGGTAAAATCTCTATTAATGAACATTTTTCTGTTTAAATTTGTATGTCTTTGTCTGTAATTTCATTGATTTGATGAATAACCGCATCCAATTCTTGCGCACTTATGAGCAAATTTTCTAATACAATCGTATTAAATTCATCTGCCACATTTTCTTTGTTGTAAATAGAAATTAACCCTAAAATATTAGCCAATGGTCTTCTGGTTATATGGCTGTTGAAGAATGCGGCATCACGTAGTTTTTGGTTGGCATCATGGAGATGTTGGGTACGTTCCCTCACCATTTCTTCCAAACGTTGGTTGTGTGTATCTGTTTCATTCTTTGATTCCTGCAAATTATTCATTTGTTGCTCAAGCAAATGGTTATTTTTTTGCTTTAATTTGTTTATTTTCCACAACATGCGCATAAAAATTATCAAAAAACAAATTAAAAGTAAAAGCAACGAAGCAATCAGGTATTGTTTGGCAATCCATTTTTTTTGGTTTTGGTTTTGTGTTGTTTGTACTTTCTTTTCTTGCAACAAAAGTTTATTTTCTGATTCTTTTCTCTTTAATTCTATATGTTCGATGTTTTGTTGGGTTTTTTCATTAAAAACACTGTCTTTATACTGCATATAAAGCACTTGATAATCAAAGGCTTTTTGATAATGATGGAGTTCATGATGCAGGTAAGCAAGGTTTTTATACGCTTCGCTTATCTCCAATTTGGATTGTTGCGCCTGGGCTAAATGCAAACATTCAGAGGCCAAAAGAATGGCATTCTCGTATTGATGGGTTGTTTTGTAAATCGATATGATGGCCTCATAAACGACTATTAGTCTGAAATTATCTTGTAACTGTTTACTTATTTCGGTCGCTTTTTGCAAATAAAGGAGTGCTTTCTCAAATAGTTCTTTTTTACCATATACTTGCGCAATATTCACTAAACTTATAACCTCACTTTGCTTGTTTTGCATCATTTCCGCTATTTTTAAAGCTTCTAAAAGATAACTTAAGGCTTTATCGTAGTCTTTTTTATTGATATAAATCAATGATATATTATTGAGGCTAGTCGTGATAGCTTGCTTGTCTTGTCGTTTTTTATCCATATCAAGGCATTTTTCATAGTACAACAACGCTTTATCATCCTCTCCTTTCAAATAGAATATGGTACCAATATTACTCAAGCACATACTTATATTTTGTTTATCATCTAATGACTCACTGATCGCAAGGGATTTCATGTAATATTGGAGTGCTTTATCGTATTCCCCTTTGAAGTCGTGGATTACGCCCATATTGTTCAATACAATCGCTTCGCCAAGTGCATAGCGTATTTTTATAAAGATTTGACGAGCTGTTTCATAATGTTGAAATGCTGCGGGATAATCATTTGTATTGGCATAAACTACCCCAATATTAACATGGGCAAATCCTTCTCCCTTGCAATATTGCTTTTTTTGTGCCAGAGCGAGTGCTTGTTCGCCAAACTTCATGGCTTTTTGATTATCTGAAAAATTATATTCATAGCTTAATTGATTGAAAAGATTAACGCGAGTAGTGTCTATTGTAGCCTTATCCAAAACACGCACCAAGCTATCTATCTTCGCATCTTGTGCAAGAACAGGAAGCCCCACAAGGCATAAAAAGAGAAAAGATAAACGGATGAACATAGGTAGCATTTTATATATTATTTGAAAATTTGCTAAAACTTTGTTTTTTGTCACAAAAGCTATCTATGAGTGTGTAGGCGTTATGTTAGCTTTTGTTGATTGCAAAGCCAATAGGCCACTTTTGCGCGTGGTTATCGGTGTTGAAAAATTGTGCGGTACAGTATAGCCGAATAACAAAGTTCTATCCAATTTTTCTAAGCACCTAACATTACCCAAAAATTAAATCACTCAATTTATAGAGTACCAAGGCATAGATTGTCAGATATTTTGAATAGTAGCCAAAGTGCATTGCTCAAATGTGGGCATAATTGCGTATGTCATATCCGATACATTTTTATCGCCTATGCCTGCCGTTTCCATTCCTTGGGTTGATTTTGACAGGAGGGTTACCCGTTCCAGCCCCCAGCGGTAAAGATAGCCAACTTTGCCACTAGTCCAAAAGTGGCCCATAGTTGCTGAACGGAGGCAGACTCGCTTATTCTTGCGGCAAAGTCATAGACTTTGTCGAACGGAGGCAGACTCGCTTATTCTTGCGGCAAAGCCACAGACTTTGCCGAACGGGATCCCATCGTTCCCCCGCCTTGCCGATCTGTCCCGATTGGTATAGCTTTGCCCCATTTCCACCCCTTGGGATTGATTTTGACAAGGGGGTTGGTTAGCACCGAAAACCGAGCGTTATGTCCATAGAAAATGCGGGGACTTTCCCCAAAATCATTGCCCACGCCAAAGAGTATGGCTTTGTGTTTCCCTCGAGCGAAATTTATGACGGTCTGGCCGCCGTTTATGACTACGGCCAAAATGGGGTAGAACTGAAAAACAACCTCAAACAACTGTGGTGGAAAACCATGACCCAAGTGGAGGAGAACATTGTGGGCATTGACGCAGCTATTTTCATGCACCCCAAAACTTGGGTGGCCTCTGGGCACGTGGCCAATTTTAGTGACCCCATGATCGACAACAAGGACTCCAACAAACGCTACCGCGTCGACCACTTGATCGAGGAGTACGCCGCCCAACTGGTGGCTGGCGGCCAATCTGACCGCGCCACCACCCTGATCGACCAGATGAATCAATTGCTCGCCGCCGAAGACTTCTCTGGGCTGCGCGAACTGATCATTGGCGAGGGAATTAAGTGCCCCCTCGCGGGCACAGCCAACTGGACGGAGGTGCGGCAATTCAACCTGATGTTCTCCACCCAGATTGGGGCGGTCGCCGACGACTCCAGCACGGTCTATCTCCGTCCCGAGACAGCGCAGGGCATTTTTGTCAATTTTCTCAATGTCCAGAAAACCGGGCGGATGAAAGTCCCCTTTGGCATTGCCCAGATCGGCAAGGCTTTCCGCAACGAAATAGTGGCCCGGCAGTTCATTTTTCGGATGCGGGAGTTTGAGCAGATGGAAATGCAGTTTTTCATTCGCCCCGGCACCGAGATGGACTGGTACCACTACTGGAAAGACAAGCGGATGCGCTGGCACTTGGCCCTGGGCATTCCCCAAGCCAAGCTCAAGTTCCATGATCACGAAAAGCTGGCCCATTATGCCAAGGCCGCATCGGACATCGAGTTTGAATTCCCGTTTGGGTTCAAGGAAATTGAGGGGGTGCACAGTCGGTCTGATTTTGACCTGAGCAGCCACCAAGAACTGTCCAAAAAGAAACTGCAATATTATGACAACGAGGTGAACCAGAGCTACGTGCCCTACGTGCTGGAAACTTCGGTCGGGGCTGATCGCATTTTCCTCATGCACCTTTGCAATGCCTATACCGAGGACATTGGCCGGGATGCCGACGGCAACGAAAAAGTGCGGACTTACCTCAAGCTCCACCCAGCCCTGGCTCCGGTGAAAGCGGCCATTTTCCCACTCACCAAGAAGGACGGGCTGCCCGAAGTGGCCAACCAGATTTACAACGATCTCAAGCTCGATTTCCGGGTAGTGTACGAGGAGAAAGATGCCATTGGCAAGCGCTACACCCGGCAAGATCTGATCGGCACGCCGTTCTGCATCGCGGTGGATCACCAAACCCTGGAAGATCAGACGGTCACGATCCGATACCGCGACACCACGGAGCAGAAGCGGGTGCCCATCGGCGCGATCAAAGCTGAAATCGGTGCGGCAGTGGATCCCCGGCGCATATTTGAGCACTTGTAGTCTCTCAACTAGCATAGGATAAATGACCTGTAACCCATCGACCAGAAAGCCCCGGGACAAATCTTCCCGGGGCTTTTTGGTGGATAAAATTTATTGATTAATCCGCTTTTTCCTGTTTGGCAAAGTCTGTGACTTTACTGGGAAAATAAAGGGAAGTTTGCGACTTA
>Ga0105045_10006491_pt1 | contig 10352 bp, 8 predicted proteins | sample MAT02_FD_78089 | JGI IMG/M metagenome (GOLD analysis project Ga0105045, IMG submission 78089) | Freshwater microbial communities from Lake Fryxell liftoff mats and glacier meltwater in Antarctica - MAT-02 (megahit assembly) | ecosystem: Environmental > Aquatic > Freshwater > Ice > Liftoff...
GCCGATGCACGGATGGAAAACAATCATCTCCCATTTATCGATCGCTTACGGCGACAGGTTAGGTTTGGATACATGATTGAAATCATTTACACAAAAAAATGGACAGTCTCAATGCCGCTATCACTAATTATGGAACTATTGATAAATAAATGATTAAGATGCGGACAAGACCGTATTAATTCTTCCAGTTGCTTATCATTAAGAGCTCTAAATTCCCGCAAATCTGCAGTTTGTATGCTCTCTTTTATTTCTTTGGGGATTTGATTCGCGTTTTGTGGATTTTGAATCAGGTAACGGATGAAATAATTGTCAAGCGGCCGCTTTGCTGCTTTAAAAAAAGATGTTGCTTGCAAATGCCCATGTAAGTTCAGCGCATTTACAGGGTCACCTGAATCTATACTCTTTATAACCTCTACCACTGCCTTATCCGCCATCGTTTTGCAGGCGGGGATATCAAAAAAATCGATCTGTTCTATAAAATCGAGTAATCCATTTACCCCTAATTTATCAAGAGGAAATGTTTCAGGACTTTCGCTAACAATTTTTAATAAAGTTGAAAAATTTTCTTTTGTGATGTGGTCGCCTAAATCAACTTGGTTTTCGTTTTGCTCAGTCTCTCCAAATCTGGATAGATCCTTCCAATAAGTACTTTTTTCAGCGAGGAATTCTTTATAAAATTTCGGTAAGGACAGGACCTCCGTTTTAGCCCCGTCATCTCCGTGAGCATTAAAGGTAATTTCAAAGGAACTTATTAAATCTGATGAATCAGAAGCAGGCAAATTTGCAGATAATATTCGTAAAGCCTTTGCAGCGATCGGATCCTTTGCGAAAGGAACCTGGAAATTTTCAGCTACATTTGCAACCTTGGCGGTAGTAGAATTAAGCGACGCTATAGAAAGGTACGCAGTGTAAACTTTGCATCGTTTAACAATCTCCTGAAGTTGCTCTTTTTTTGTCGTTTCCTCGGGCTTTAATTGATCGAACTCTTCTTTGACAATAGTCATGATTTTTTGAAGATTTTCTTCATTGTTTTTTACGCTATAGACTTTGCTTGTCGTGTCGTCAGGCGCAGGAACGCTATTGTGCCATGGGAAAGACACAAGGGAAGATAAATTAATATTTGGAGTGAGCATAATAAACCGCCTCGATTTTAACTGATTAAAAGTTTATTAACATTCAAGTTCTTAAGTTATTATAGCATTTTTTTATTTTAACGAAGTTAATTAGCACTACCAGTAGTAACGACCGTGAGGGCAAACCCTTTCTGGCTTTACATTGTCACCTAAGATGTTAATGATTAGGGTTAAGCACCGAGTGTTCTTTTTCTCTACGCGCTAATAACCAACAGACTGGACGAAGTTACTCGGGGGCTCCAAAGACTTCGTCCAGTCTGTTGGTTATTGACCCTATCCGCAGTAAGTGTCCCAAGCGTGCATCCCGCCCTGAATATTTTTCACGCGCTCAAAGCCTACCTTTTTCAAGAACGATGCTGCCACTGACGACCGGTAGCCACTCCCACAAATCACCCCAATATCACTATCTCGAGGAATACTGTCCAACGAATCTCTAATCGTTGACAGCGGCACATGCATCGCTTTCACAATATGCCCTGCATTCCACTCAGCAGCTGTACGCACGTCAATAATACACAAAGGCTTCTCAGCCTCCATCTGCCTCGCTGCTTCCATCACTGAAATCACCGGCAATCCTTCCAGCTTAACATTCGGTCTACCCTCATTCTCATCCCATGTACTATGGCCAACAACATGCTCAAAGCCTGTCCGCAATAACATCTCAACAGCTGACATCCCTTGCTGCTCATCTAGAGCAATCACCAATAACTCTTGGCTGTCGTCAAGCACAACACTCGCCCACTGGCGAAACGACGCCCCCATCGGAATATTGATCGCCCCTTTGAGGTGGCTCTTTGCAAAAGATTCCGGGTCTCTTATATCAATCACATCCATAGCTACACCCGATATTGACGGTTAATGCCTTCGAAAAACTCACCACGCAAAATAGGATTGGTGTCAAACTTGCCACGCAAAACATTCGTAATGGTATGACCGTTCTCATCTTCAATTCCTCTTGCAATCACACAAAAGTGCTGCGCCGTAATAGACACAGCCACATCTTCGGTATCTAAAAGCAGCGCCATGGAGTCGGCAATTTGAGCAGACAAGCGCTCTTGCACTTGTGGGCGCTTAGCAAAATAGCGAACAATACGTGGAATCTTGGAAAGACCGATCAACTTCTCATGCGGAATATAAGCAACATAAGCTGTTCCATTCATTGGTACAAAGTGGTGTTCGCAAAAACTGCAAAAGTTTACTTTAACAAGAACCATGTTGGATTTGCCGTTATGCTGAAAATTGTCTTTAAAAAAACTAATCGCAGGAAACGCTTCAGGATCTAAACCCGAGAAGATTTCATTGACGTACATTTTAGCAATTCGCTGAGGCGTACGCGCGAGAGAATCATCATCAAGATCCATGCCTAGTACTTCAAGAATGTCCTGGAACCTGGTAGCGATGAAGTCGATCTTTTCTTGTTTGCTTAAATGCGCGTGCTTATGCTTAATGGGAGAGGGGAATCTGGTTTCTGAAGCGAGCACAGGAAGCACCTTAAGTGGGCTTTCCGCGGAATTGGAATTTTTACTCATAATTTTCCTTGTTGTCTTTCTATTTCCGCTGCCGCAATCGCAAACGCATTCGCGACATTGAGCGAGTTTTTGCGTCCTCTTAGCGGGATTTCAACCATATAATCGGCCTGCTTTAGCAGCACCTCGGAGCATCCATACTCTTCATTTCCCATTACCAACGTAAATGTTTCGGGAAAAATGAAGTCGAAGATCGAAGTCGCCTCTGCTCCTGTTTCCATCAGAATAAAGGGTCTTGGCAAATCGTCTAACGAAACCAATTCACCCATTTGCTTGCAGCTTACCCACTGTTCTGCCCCCATCGCCGCATCATGTACTTGCTTGCAATCAGTAAAAGGCGTGTCTTCCGAAAAGTAAAGCGTTCCTAGTGAAAAAGCTTCCGTTGTTCTAATCATGCTGCCGACATTGTGCGCAGAACGCAAGCGGTCAAGGTAAATCGCTATCGGCCGAACGGGAGCTGCCGCTTCTTTATCCCCTTGGCGTATATGAGGCAAAAGATTGTGTTCTTTCAGTTTCATGTGCGCAAGCTTCAGATGAAAATGATACCTGTCCGCAATTGTCTTTAAAGAGCTATCAGGCAAACACACCCCGCGCATCCACTCTTGAATCTCGTGATAATGACGCATAAGTGCATCTACCGACTGATTACTTAAACGGGCTTCATAAAGTTTGCGTAAGAGTTCTGCACATTTTTTATGCTGCTGCGTTAAAGGGAACGTTAGAAACTTTCGCTTTGTAAACTCACGATTCATTATTTTTTTGTTTTTAAATATTCTTCGAGCGGTCCATCGAATACACTGATCTTATCATCTTCAAAAACAATCAGTTTGTTAGCAACTGTGCCAATCAAATCGCGGTCATGGCTTACAACTACTACAGTGCCCCTGTATTCATGCAATCCCCATGCCAAAGCGGATACTGCTTCAAGGTCAAGGTGATTATTCGGCTCATCGAGAATAATGACATTATGCTCGGAGAGCATCATTCCAGCAATGATCAGTCGAGCTGTTTCGCCTCCGGATAATGAAACGACGTTTTTAAAGGCGTCATCGCCAGCGAAAAGCATTTTACCCATCACACCACGGATCTCTTGGTCGTAGATGCCCGGACGCTGCTCTTTTAGCCAGTCGAAGCCGTTGATTTTTTGCTTCTTGTCCACAATTTCTTCATGGTTTTGCGGGAAGTAGCTGATGTTCACTTGGTGCCCCGGATCAACAGTTCCGGCATCCGGCTGCAGCGCTCCGACCATCATTTTAAGCAGTGTCGTTTTACCCGCCCCGTTGTTACCGATAATTCCAACACGGTCTCCACGTTTAATTTCTAAATTAAATTTTTTAATTACGTGTAAATCGTCGTAGCTCTTACTGACGTGATCCATTTTTAGAATAATTTCACCGGGCTGTTTATCCATCGGGATAAAACGCACATAAGGACGTTGAATATTGGACTTTTTCAGTTCTTCAGGTTGTAAGCGCTCGATCTCTCGTACGCGTGATTGCACTTGACTTGCTCTTGTACCTGCGCCAAAACGCGAAACGAATTCATTTAATTGCGCGATTTTTTTCTCTTTGCTCTTCACTTCGAGCTCGGCACCTTCGCGAGAGGCCGTTTTAGCAGCCACCATGTTGTCGTAGTTGCCTGGGTAGATAATGATCGTGTCGTAGTCGATGTCCGCAATGTGTGTTGTGACAGCGTTCAGGAAGTGGCGGTCATGACTAATCACGATTAGAGTGCCTTTGTATTCATGAAGGAAGGCCTCTAGCCAGCCAATGGATTCCATGTCAAGGTGGTTAGTCGGTTCATCAAGTAATAGTGCTTGAGGATCGCCGAAAAGAGCTTGGCAAAGGAGAACGCGGAATTGAATGTCTGTTGGAACGACACCCATTTTTTGTTCGAAGTATTCGTGAGGAACACCCATACCGCTTAGGATCACTTCTGCATCGGAGTCTGCGGTGTAGCCATTCTCTTCGGCGATAATACCTTCGATTTCGCCGAGACGCATTCCTACATCATCCGTCATTTCGACTTCGTATAGAGCATCGCGTTCTTCAAAAGCCGCCCAGAGACGGTGGTTGCCCATGATCACAGCATCGAGCACACGAAAGTTACTAAAGGCTTCGATGTTCTGTCTAAGGATACCTACACGTGCAGGTAAGGTGACAGTTCCGCGAGTTGCCTCTTCTTTTCCCATCATGATTTTAAGGAGAGTCGTTTTTCCGGCGCCATTAGGACCGGTTAGGCCGTAGCGATTCCCTGAATTAAAAGAGGCGGTAACATCTTCGAATAAAATGCGGCTACCAAAGCTTTTTGAAATCTTATTAAGTATGATCATGATTTGTGTTCCAACTGATTAAAATATAAAGAGGGAAGTGTAACATAAGTAAGGGTAATGATCAATAAGTATGAAGGCTCGGGAGAAAGGGAAAGGAAAGGAAGAGCAAAATCGGGCACGCGCACGAAAAGCTAGAAGCGGAACAGGGTATATAGAATCAGGAAAAACACTGCGTTCATTCCTCTTTTTCGTGCCCGTTTGCCCGATTTGTTCTTCCTTTCCTTTTCCCTTACCCCTGAGCTTTCATACTTATTCTGTTTCTTTTAAGGCACTCTCTAGCTCAGGTTGCCGAAAGTGGTAGCCCGCTTCCAGCAACTTCTTCGGTTCAACACGCGCGCTACTCAATAACATCTCATCTCCCATCTCGCCAAACACAAGCCGTACAAGAAATGCCGGCATCGCGAAGAATGTCGGGCGTTTTAAAACTTTGCCTAATGTTTTTGTAAATGCATAGTTTGTCGCAGGATGTGGCGAAACAACATTCACAGGGCCATAAAGATCGTCATCTTGCAATAGAAAGTAAAGGATGTGGACCAAATCATCAATCCCAATCCAACTCATGTACTGCTTCCCCGATCCTAGCACACCCCCAAGACCCCATTTAAACGGAGTACGCATCTTAGCAAGCGCGCCTCCATTAGGACTTAAGACAACCCCAAAGCGTGCAAACACAACCCGTATACCTTTTTGCAGGGCTGCTTCAGTTGCTGCTTCCCAGCGATTGCAAATATCGACTAAAAACCCGTTTCCTTTCGGAGAATCTTCCGTGAGGAGTTTACTTCCTTGATGACCATAGTACCCAATTGCCGAGGCATTAACCAGAACATGCGGCGGATTGTCTAAAGAAGCCAAGGCTTGGCAAAGAGTTTTTGTACTCTTCACACGAGAATCAAGAAGCTCTTTTTTTCGCGCTTCGGTCCATCTTCCCGCAGCAATGTTTTCACCGGCAAGATTGATGACAGCGTCAAATCCTTTAAGAGATTGACTGTCTAATTCTCCTTTATCTGGATTCCAGGTGATCTCATTCGCTGCTTTAGCTGGATGGCGCACTAAATGCGAGACATGGCACCCTTGAGCTTCTAAAAATGGGGTTAGGGCCGAGCCGACTAGGCCCGATGAGCCTGCAATAAGAATGTTCATAAAAGTGCCCCTTCAAGTTAAGCCCTAGGATGAGTCTGATCATACACTTTTTTCTTTAGATTTGTCGAGACTTGAGTGTAAATTGTCGTTGTTGCTAGAGAACTATGCCCTAATAACACTTGAATTGTCTTTAAATCCATGCCGTTTTCGAGCCAATGCGTGGCGATTGTGTGCCGAATGGTGTGCGGAGTGATCACTCCGGCAAGCCCGCTTTCTGTCAAATAGCGATCAAAATTGCGGTCGATCGATCGCGTCGTTAACCGCGTTCCATGCTTATTTAAGAAAATGGCATCAGCATCGACCTGAACGAAAGGGCGTTCGTTATGGGTCAAGTAGTTTTCAATCCACTTAGCGGCAGTCGCTGTCAGCGGAATAATGCGCTCTTTTTTTCCTTTACCCTTGAGCTTAATGAGTAACGTCTTGAAATCGACATCACTTCGGTTAAGGGCGGCAAGTTCACTAATGCGCAATCCGGAACTGTAAAACAGTTCCATAATGGTGCGATCCCGAAATCCAAAGAATGTCCCAGTGTCTGGCTGATTAAAAAGACGCTCGACCTGCTTGTAGTCGAGGGGAGTCGGGATCTTCTTTTCTAGTTTGGGATTTTCGATCTCTTCTGCCGGATTATGTGACAGCAGTTTTTGTGAATAGGCAAATTTAAAAAGACTGCGCAGCGAGGAGAGTCTGCGGGCAATGGTGCGCTTACTGAGTTTTTGCATCGACAAGTCTGCAAGAAACCCGCGCAGGGCTTTGCGGTCGATTGCCGGGAGAGGAATCTTTTCTTTGTCTAAATAGGTGTGGAAGGCATTGAAATCGATCGCATAGTTTCGGAGGGTGTGCTCCGAAGCATTCTTGATTACATTAAGATATTCAAGAAAGCGATCGCAGATCTCAGCAAGCATGACACTTTATACGCGTTTAGGGTGTTTTGGGAAAGGGAAGACTTTGAGGTCTTCGGCTACCTGTGTATTCGGAAATACGGTTTGAGCTTCCTGCTCCATCACTTTTAAATTGAGGTAACGCGCTGAAAAGTGGGTGAGGATGAGTTGTTCGACTCCGGCCTCTTTCGCAATACCTGCAGCCTGTTTTGAAGTTAGGTGAAAGTGCTTATGGGCAAGCTCACGATGTTCTTCTGTGTAAGTGCTTTCGCAAAGGAGGAGTTGTGCTCCACGCGCAATGTCTACAGCATTTTTGCAGAGGCGGGTGTCGATGACGACAGCGATGCTATCTCCGACGCGCACCCAGCTCACATCATCCATCGTAATGGTTTGACCATTAAGGGTGATTTGACCCTGCTCCTGCAGCTGTCTAACAAGGGGACCTTTGATGCCGAACTCTTCTAATTTTTCACGATCGTACTTGCGGGCATCCGGTTCTGTGATGCGCCAGCCGATGTTGTCAACCCCATGCTCCAGGAATGTGGCTTCAATACGAAATTTTCCATCATCTTCGACAACGCCAGCCTCATAAACAGGATGTTCGACGACATTAATGGTCTCGTGGTAGATCGTTCCATAGCGTAGTCTGTCAAAGTATTTTTTGCCGCTTGCTGGGTAATAGCAGTGAATAGGATGGGTGACCTTATCGAGGTTAAGGCGCATGAGGATTGATCCCAGACCGAGGCAGTGATCGCCGTGAAAGTGGGAGACGAAGATCCGTGTGACGACGGGGGGGGCGACGCCGGCAAAGATGAATTGGCGTTGTGTGCCTTCACCTGGATCGAATAGTAGGCCTTCATCGTTCCAGCGGACGAGGTAAGCTCCGTGATTTCGGAAGCGGGTAGGTTGTTGGCTTGAACAGCCCAGAATGATTAGGTCGCGAACGCTCATGGATATGATCTCCTTGGAGGGCAGTATAGCGTAATTGTGTTTGATAATCTATGCTAAACTTGAGGGATAATGGGGGCAGCGAAGACTAGTGCGCAGCTGGGCCGTCCCTGCCTGGTTTTCAGGCGAATCTAACAGTATTCTACCTCTAAATAGTTCAGAAATAGCGGAGCTCCCTCCGCTCCGGGCTTAGTCCTGGCTTCCCCAATTCTTCATAGAGTCAAGTTTTTTATAATAATTATCCACAATATTGTTTTTATTAGTAAAAATAGTTTATAATTGTGTTAGATAATAAAGTCGTTCTTCAAGGGAGAATAAAGATGCACATAGGGGATATTAAACCGGAAAATTGGAAAGGCATGCTCCAGCAAGCTAATTCAAAAAACACAGGAAAAAAACACACCTATCTCGGTATCTCCAAGCAGGGTGAAGAAACCTATATTCATAATTTCTCTAGTAGAACCGCTTTAGAGCGCAACCCTACCTGCCAAACGATGAGTATAAAAGAAATTTACGAAATCAACAGCAAAATCTTAACTTCTGGGAGTGCGGATGCGGAGATCTCAAACGACGTGGAAAAAGAACTAAATGGTTTTTTTGCTACCAAAGTCGACAAATGGCAGTCAGCAAAATTTGCCAATTCACTTTTGACAGTGATTAAAATTGTGGCTTACATATCCGGTATATTCAGCCCCCTTGGCTCCCTTATTGATCATTTGCAACAAACATCAAATTTAAACCAGAATAAAGCTGAATGGGAGACTTTAAAAAAGTACGCTAAAATACCGGCAGCACTCCAAAAGATTAAAGCCTATATGGGAGAAAAAGAACTAACACAACGGTCTAAACAGCTTTTTAGCGATCATTTTGTAAAAAACCCAGAGCTCATCGAATCTTTTGATAAATTTTTCGGTGACGAAGAGAGTGTTCTAGCAGCTGGATCTAAACAACTTTTGATTAATCAGCTTCTAAAACACCCAGATCACATCAAGGCCTACGCTAAAATACCGGAAGCACGCCAAAAGATGATAGCTTATGCAGAAAAGAATAATTTTCGAGCGCGTTTCACACAAATGGCGGTCAATTATTTTATAAAACATCCGAGTGTCATTGAATCTATTGATAAATTTCTGGCTAATCTTGATGAATTTGACCACGCAGGAGAGAATGTTCTACCAGCTGAATCTAAGAACCTTTTGATCGGGCAGCTCATTGAGCATCCAGAGCGCCTTGACTCCTACTCTAAAATAGCAGCAATGCTTAGCAAAGTGAAAGCCTACGCAGGAGAGAATTTTCTAAGAGCTGGATCTAAAGAACTTTTGATTGATCACTTCATAAAATATCCAGAGGTCATCGAATCTTTTGATAGATTTATTGACGCTGCTGTGGCTGCAAAAACTTTAAATTTAGAAATTCTCAGCAAAGAAAATCACATCCCGGATTCAGATGATCCTCATAACGTGGACACGCAAACGCGTCAATTGGATTTAACAATGATGATTGCGGAAAATTACAATAACCTTAAACCTAGCCTAAGTGGACAAGCGTACCGCGATGCTCTCGACAAATCAAGAAGCGATCTTCTACACATCGTTTATCAAATCACAAACGCAAGTGGTTGTCTTTGTAATAGCCAGTTTCACGATGATAATTTTGTTTTTGCTTATAATAAGACTAAGCTAGAGGATGTTAAGTATAAGGAGCCGCGCAAAGTAATGGAACAACCGATCTTAGCATTGGAAGATCGCTATATTGATCAGCTGCTTACACATTCAAATCTCTACGACTATGAGAAACTTCGGTGGATTGAAGACAATTGGTCAAATCTTGTGGAACATCCGGATCAACTAGAAGCGAAGTATTCTGCTGCCGCAACTAGAACAAGAGAAATGCCAGAAACATCGATGCGTTTATACGGTACCTTTATTTCAGGTGAAAATGATTACAATGAGCGATTGGAGAGATTATTGACAATAATCAAGGATTCTTCATTTGATCATCTCGAATTAAAAGAAGCAATTTTTAAAATCCAAAGAGAGCACGGATACTTTCCTGGTGGGGGAGATGGATATGTAACAAAAGCTCATTGGGATTATACCTCAAGTGAATCCCAAGCATTTATTACAGGAACTAGAACGGTTGGTCTTATGAGTTGGGATCATGATGTTGAAGAAGTTAAAGTTGATTTAGATCTTAGCCCTCTAAGATCGTTGTCAGATAGTCAATGCCGAGATTACTTTTTCTTTATGAAAGGTATTGATAATGGGGACTCATCACGTTGGGATTACCTACGAGCACGAACTGAAAATTCAGGTGATGTTGAAGCTGCTATGGCTCTCTTATCACCACGGATGACTGCCAAATTAGATGATATAGCTGGCAAGCTCAACATAGA
>Ga0105045_10006492_pt1 | contig 10352 bp, 7 predicted proteins | sample MAT02_FD_78089 | JGI IMG/M metagenome (GOLD analysis project Ga0105045, IMG submission 78089) | Freshwater microbial communities from Lake Fryxell liftoff mats and glacier meltwater in Antarctica - MAT-02 (megahit assembly) | ecosystem: Environmental > Aquatic > Freshwater > Ice > Liftoff...
CATCTCTTCAATGGCAACATACAATAACTGGCTTTCAATTTTATTAAACGGCCCGGTTGATGAATTGCGATAAACAATTTCCTGTGTTTGGGTAAATCTTTCCCACACCGGCAAAGCTTTTCTGGCTAACGACAAGGCAAGGTGCAACTGATCCACATCATCCAGCGCTTTCCACCATTCGTCTTGCAGCAGATTGATGGATTTGTCTTTACCATTGTCAGCATTTTTTTCTGCAACAATAGTATTAAGCGTGTCTTCATTTACAAGCGGCCATCTTGATCTTAACTGTTGCCATGCTAAAACGATCACCACCATTATCAGTATACTTATAACAACTGTATTCATACCTTTCTACGATTATATAATAAAAACGGAAAGCTATTAAAAGTTCCTGCAACATTTCTACAGTAGTATTGATAGGGCGCAACCATGTTTTATGCGGACGCATTCCGTTATTTACTGGCGTGCCACCGGCTTAATAGTTTATAGTTTGGGTATCAGTTTTATAAAGTCTTCTTTACGTCTTCTGGCAACATCCAATTCTGTATTGTCTGAAAGTATCACTGTGCCGCCATCGCCACGAATGTATTTTTTAACATGATTCAAATTGATGATACTGGAATCATGGATACGAAAAAACTGGTTGGCAGATAATATTTCTTCAAAATCTCCCAGCGTTTTACTGATAAGCATGGTTTCTTTATTTAGTAGAAAAAACTTTGCATAGCGACCATTTGCTTCTACCCGCAGTATATCACACATTTTTACAAAGCTGATACCATCCGAAGCTGCCAGGGCGAGCGTTTTATCCAATGGGTTTTTATTAATGAGATTATTAAATAAATTTTCAAATTGCTTGCCAGGCTTTTTTGATTGTAATCTTTCCTTGCATTTGTCAATGGCAACAGCCAGGTCTTCATCATCTACGGGCTTTAATAAATAATCGAGGGCGCTGATGCGAATGGCATTGATGGCATACTGGTCAAAGGCAGTGGTGAATATTACTTCAAAGTTGATGGAAGGAATTTTCTTGAGCATATCGAAACCATTCATCTTTGGCATTTGTATATCCAGAAAAATCAGGTCGGGCTCGTGCTTTGCAATACTCTCAATGCCATCTGTAGGATTACTACAGGTATCGATGATTTCAATATCATCTTTATACCGTTGTAGCATGAGTGTAAGCATTTCCCTGCTTACAGGTTCATCTTCAATAATAATGGTGCGTATCATATTTGGTTGTTTTTAGTAAACAGGAATTGCAATGATTACCCTTGTACCGATTCCGATACCTGCCACATTTTTCAGATCCGTAATCTCAATGCCAGCAGGTGTATCATTGTTCTTTTTTAGTGCCTTCAATCTTTTGGTTGCTACCTCAATACCAATTGAATGATGCGGCTCAGTATTTTCACTTTTATATTCCGCAGATTTTTCTCTTCCCACGCCATTGTCTTCAATCATTATTTGTAGCCAATCAACGTGCTGCAAAAAAGCAATGGTCACTTCGCCTCCATCCTCCCGGTGCATGATACCATGTAGCATGGCGTTCTCAACAAATGGCTGTACAATCATTGATGGTATCTGCGTATCACTCAGGTTTATATTTTCATCTACATCAATCCGATAGGTTAATTTGGTTCCAAACCTCAACTGTTCCAGGTCGAGATACAATTTCAATAATTGTAATTCTTTTTCAATGGTTACCATACCTGTGCGACTATTATCCAGAATGGTACGGATGAGCCTGGAAAATTTACCCAGGTATTTTTCCGCATTGGCAGGTTCATTTGCTATCACAAATTTTTTAATGGAATTTAATGCATTAAAAATAAAATGAGGATTCATTTGGCTACGCAATGCTGCCAGTTGCACTTCTGCCAGTTGCTGGTTTATATCTGCCAGTTCTCCCTTTTGGTGTCGCAGGCGCTGTTCTGCCTCAATCGATTTTATTTTACTGGCCACCAACGTGGCAATGGTAGTAAGGGCATGTAGATGTTGACTGGTAAAAAAGTTTTTTTGAAAATGTTCGCTATCAATTACGCCCAGCAGTTCTTCATTGTATTTTATGGGCACACAAATTTCACTCAGGCGGTCTTCATCGTCAATAATGTATCGTTCATCCAGCCTCGTGTCTGGTACAACAAGCGCAGTGCCGGTTTGGGCAACCGTTCCTACAATGCCACTGCCAGGCTCCACTTCAAAACGGTTGTTGGTTAATTCTTCTATGGAACCTTTGGAACCATAGCCAGCTTTTTGCACAAGCTTTGTTTTATCTGCATTCCATACATAAATGATGCAGTCTACAAAACCAAGTTTACTGATAAGGTTTTTTGCAACATCCCACAACACATCATCCACATCATTCTTATTAAGCAGGGATGTTGTAAAATACCTGCTGATTTGTTCGTTTTCGAACTGCATCTTATACTTTTCAGCAGTAAGTTGCTGCAGATTGGTTTTGCCTGTTTCCAGCAAGCGAATATTCTTTTCCCGCCATTTTACAATTATATAAATACTTAAAAGAAGCAGCGCTACAATTATTGCTATAAACCACCATGTTTCCCAAAAAGGGGGTACAATGTATATTGCCAGTGTGGTAATATTTTTGCAAAAAACACCTTCTCTGTTGGCGCACTTTACTTTAAAAATATATTTGCCAGCAGGCAATTGATTGTAATGTGCATTCAACTCATCTCCAGAAAGGATAAAAGTTTTATCGATCCCTTCCAACTGATAAAAATATTTTAGCTTATTCGACGAGTTGAATTGCAAGGCGGAAAACTCCACATTAAAACTATTGTCCAGGTAGGAAAGAACAACTGGATTGGTTGTATTAATCAGGGAGTCAATCAGCAACGGTTTTCCGAAAACTTTAAAACCAGTAATAGCTACATCATCAGGTAATTTGACCGAGCCTATTTTTGCAGGATCAAAAACCAAAAAGCTTTTTGATGCGCCAATTGCCAAACGGCCATCTTTCAATTTTAAAAAATGGTGGTTAAACCTTTTGTCAATAACACCATCATTCTCATAATAATTGGTAATACTGTTATTTAGCAAGTTGATTTTACTTAACCCTCCTGCAAAAGCTACCCACAGGTTGCTGTAATCATCTAAAACCATCGCCTGTACAAGATTATTGGGCAATCCATCTTTACTGGAAATAACAGTGAAGGTTTTTTTATTCTTGTCAAAAATATTAATTCCTCCCTGTGTTGCTATAATTAATGTATCGGGGTTTAATTGCAAAATACCCATTACATTATTATTACTGATAGAATTAGTATTTTTTTCTTCCATCACATATGCAGTTGTAAATACGCCCAACTTTCTGTCAAATAGCTGCAACCCATGTAATGTGGTACCCACCCATATTTTATCTTTATCAAATAAAAAACACATCACTTTCTTGCCTTTGCTTAATGCTGGCTTTAAAAAATCACTGTAAGCTTTCACCTGCTTTGTACCGGCTTCAATTTTTATCAAGCCCTTGCGATAGTGAGCCACCCAGATATTCTTTTCGTCGTCTTGCTGAATCTGGTTGATAGGGCCGTTCAATAAACTATCTTTCAAAATACTAACCTGATTGGTTCGTGGGTTTAGCTGCAATATGTCGCCTGCCTGGTTTGGCGCCCAAATAATGCCGTCGGCATCCTGAAATAAATTCCATAACTCGTTAGCTGCCGGATCAATTGCTTGCTTATTATAATATACATATCGTTTTTTAAAATTGAGATTTTTATCTAGTTGAGAAATACCTCCATTGCTATAATAATTACTTATAAATATATCTCCATTGGAAGTCTGCAACAGATCCGATACTTCCGATGCTGGTAAAATATTATCTGCGTTGTTTTCAGGATAACCATAAGTAATAAAATGATGTTTTTCAAGATTAAAAATATTGATGCCAGCATCTGAGGAGACCCAGATGTTTTTTTCTCTATCTTCATTTAATGTAATACCGCTGTAAGTATTTCGCTCCAGATGCAAGCCGTTTGATGAATTATTTGCCAAATTTATAATTGCAAAACTGTCTTGTTTGTAATTATAAACAGCTAAACCTCTGGAAAGTAAAGGAACCAACAGGTTGCCATTGCTACAAATAAAAGGAGCGCCAATAAATTCATTTTGCATTAATAGGTTTGGCTGCCGGAAGTCTTTTATCCTGGTAAAAACATACAATTTCAATTCATTTGTTGCTACGATGTACCGATAAAGTTTACTGTCATAACCGCAAGATATCCATACATACTTATCATCAAACACGATTGAGCTTACGGCATTCTTCATGTTCAGGATAGGTAATTGATTCGGATTATTATTTCTATCAAATAATTCCCGTGTAGCATACTCCAGCATTTTAACGCCGGAAGTGGTAGCAAACCAAAGATTACCAGCCTTATCCATTGCAATTGAACCGGGCAATGAATTTTTACCTGTTTGTAGTAAATCACCAGCAGGTATAAACTGTTGACTAGCTTCATCTAACTGATAAAAGCCGTCAAAAGCTGCCAGCCAAATCATACCCTTTTTGTCTTGTAAAAATTGCCAAACTCCATTTATTTTTTTTACCCCGGCGGGCAGGTTTAAATTAAAATTGTACAGCTTACCTGTTCGCCTGTTTAGTAAACAGGGGCCAGTTACTGATGAGCCTATCCATAGCCGCTGTTTACTATCCTCAAATATAGTAGTGATCCAATCGCTTTGTAAAGCCGCTGTGTCACGTACATCTGCCAGGTAGGTAGTAAAACGTTTTCCATCGTAACGCTGCAATCCTGTTTGGGTACCAATCCAGATATATCCCTTGCTGTCCTGCAAGGTAACTGCTACCTGGTTACTTACCAGTCCATTGGCAGTGGTAATATGGTTAAAAAGATAATCGCTTGTTTGAGAAAAAACTGCATTTGTATATGCAGATAGCAATAGCAGCCAAAGAATAGAACATTTTCGTTTACGATGATACTGATATGTGATTAACCGAATGATAAGTGAAAAGATAATACTAATCAGGAATAAAAATCAGGAATAAAGTCACATTGTAATAAGTGGTGGATAAATGATTTGTTTTTAGACTGTCGAAAAGCTTTCGACGTAGCAGGCGGCGGGATCATTCCGTTAAACGGCGATCGATAAACAGATTGGATTATTGAAAAAGGCAGAGAACTTTTAGGAGGATGGCTCAAAAGTACTTTTTACACGCCTTAGTATTTGAGTTTTTTTATAATAAAACGTAACAACTGGTAGAAAAATAATTTCACGTATTTCAATCTGCTTTTTCTTAGACCATATCAAACAAAAAAGAGGCTGCTCATAGTTTTGAGACAGCCTCTAATACTATTTATAATTTTACAATCATCGTTTACCCATTCCCGGCAATTTACCCATTGGCATCTTATTCATCGTTTTCATCATGCCCTTCATTTGCTCAAATTGTTTTAGAAATTGGTTTAAGTCCGAGATGTCTTTTCCGCTGCCTTTTGCTATGCGCAATTTACGATTTGGATTAATGATGTCAGGGTTACGACGTTCTTGTACTGTCATGGAATTGATCATTGCTTCAATGCCTTTAAACGCATCATCATTGATATCCACGTCTTTTATTTGTTTGCCAACACCGGGTATCATGCCCATCAGATCTTTCAGGTTACCCATCTTTTTGATTTGCTGTAACTGTGTTTTAAAATCTTCAAAATCAAATTGATTCTTCCGAATCTTTTTTTCCAGTTTTGCAGCTTCAACTGCATCAAATTGTTCTTGTGCTTTTTCTACCAAACTAACAATATCACCCATTCCCAAAATACGTTGTGCCATCCTCTCGGGATAAAACACATCCAGCGTATCCATCTTTTCGCCACTACTTGCAAACTTAATGGGTTTGTTTACCGTGTACTTAATTGACAATGCAGCACCACCTCTTGTATCACCATCCAGCTTGGTTAAAACTACCCCGCTAAAATCAAGACGTTCGTTAAAAGAGGCAGCAGTATTCACTGCATCCTGGCCCGTCATACTATCTACTACAAATAAAATTTCCTGTGGATTTACTGCAGCTTTAATATTTGCCACTTCCGTCATCATCACTTCATCTACCGCCAATCGACCAGCAGTATCAATGATGATTACATTTTTATTTTTTGATTTCGCCTCTTTAATTGCATTTTGTACGATACTAAGGACATCCGTATTTTCTCTTTCACTAAATACATCTACCCCAATTTGTCCACCCAATACTTCTAACTGATCAATCGCCGCAGGTCTGTAAATATCTGCTGCAACCAGCAAAGGTGATTTGCCTTTTTTGGTTTTCAGGTAATTAGCGAGTTTTCCACTAAAGGTTGTTTTACCACTTCCCTGCAAACCTGCAATCAGGATAATAGCCGGGTTTCCAGTGATATTAAATTCGCTTTCGGTGCCGCCCATTAATTCGGTTAACTGGTCTTTCACAATCTTAACCATTAACTGGCCCGGACTAACTGCGGTCAACACCTTCTCACCAAGCGCCTTTTCTTTAATGGTATCCGTAAATTCTTTCGCAATTTTATAATTAACATCCGCATCCACCAACGCCCTGCGAATATCTTTTACCGTATTGGCAATATTGAGTTCTGATATTCTTCCTTCTCCTTTAATATTTTTAAAGGCACTTTCCAGCTTTTCGCTTAACGAATTGAACATAGTTGCAAATGATTAAATAGTTGAAAAAAAAATAAGTGAACCAAAAAGTTCACTTTAATAATTTTTGCAAATATATGAAAGAATGAAAGAAGGATCATTGGTTAGGTCGATTTCAATTTTCTTAAAAAATTGCTAGCAATGATATAAAAAAATAAACGCCGGGAATTTATATTTGGCGTGTAAAACCATTTAATCACTGGTCTAAAAAACGGGTTCCATATTAGCTTGCACTCATTTGACTATATCATTCAAAATCAACCTGCAAAAAGTCATGCATTCTATTGGTCAAACACCCAGATAGGTTCTTAGCTGATTGCACCGGGATGCGGTTCGCAACTTAGTAATCGCCTTATCTTTAATCTGCCGCACCCTTTCCCGTGTAAGACTATATCTTTCCCCGATGTCTTCGAGGCTTAGCGCATGATCTACCCCGATGCCAAAAAAGTAACGGATCACCTCCTTTTGCCTTTCTGTTAATGTATTCAGTGAACGATCTATTTCGGCAGACAATGAAAGCCTAAAGGAAAAATGCATATCTGTACTTTCGGTATTTGGATTTTCCAATACATCCATCAATGAAGAGCCTTCCTCACTATCGCCAAAAGGCTGATCCATGCTGATATGTCGCCCGGCAGAACTAATCGCAGCGTCTACTTCATCTGTACCCAAATGAAGCAATAGGGCAATCTCTTCAGAAGTAGGCTCACGTTCATATTCCTGTTCCAGTTGCGAAAAGGCCTTACTAATACGGTTCGTTAGTCCAACCTTATTTAATGGTAACCGTACAATTCTTGACTGCTCTGCCAGGGCCTGCAGGATGCTTTGCCTTATCCACCACACAGCATACGAAATAAATTTAAATCCGCGGGTTTCATCAAACCGTCCTGCTGCTTTTATAAGCCCGAAATTACCTTCGTTGATTAAATCTGCCAGCGTAATTCCCTGGTTCTGGTACTGCTTAGCCACTGAAACCACAAAACGCAGATTTGCTTTGGTCAACTTGTCAAGGGCAACCTGATTGCCTTGTTTAATTTGTACTGCCAGCTTTACTTCTTCTTCAGGAGATATCAATTCCACTTTTCCGATTTCCTGAAGATACTTTTCTAAACTCTGGCTTTCACGATTGGTTATAGATTTGGTAATTTTTAGTTGCCGCATACTCATGAGTCGGAAATTTTAAGGTGAAGGTTAAGAAGATTCATAGCAAACATTCCAATAAAATCATATTTTATTTATCCGTAATTTAAATGAATTAACATAGCTTTCCAAAAATATTTTCATTGTTTTTCTATGGTTATAAAGCTAAAATCTAACCTGTTTAACCTTAAAGCCGAATAAGTTCCACACAGGTATGTAAAAAAATTATTTTACCACAAAGATTATTTTGTTATTATTGCAGTATTCTATTTGAATTTAAATTATTTAGATGAGCAAGAAAGTATTGTTTACGTTGGAATACCCGGTTAGATGTTCGCCAGGTATATTATATGAATTTTTGAGTACTCCTGCAGGACTACAGGAATGGTTTGCTGACAAAGTGGATGAAAGGGATGGTATCTTTAGTTTTTCCTGGAATGGCTCTGATGAGCAAGCAGAATTAGTGGAAGGACAGGAAGAAAAATACATTCGTTACCATTGGTTAACTTCTCCTAAAGAAGAATATTTTGAATTTAGTATTGAGAAATCTGAAGTTACCAATCAAACAATTCTGGTTATCAAGGATTTTGCAGAAAAGAAAGATATTAAAGATCAGAGCCAATTATGGCAATACCAGGTTAAAGACCTCTTTCATCGTCTGGGAAACTAACTTCCAAAAGTATTACCATTTCTTTAAAATGACATTCTAAAAATTGTCCTGCAGCATCCCATTGTTGCAGGTTTATTTGTTTTGCAATTTTAATAAAAGGAACATTGGTTAGCAAGTCTAAAAATGCTGTAGTAGTCAAATTTTTTAGGGGTATATAATTGTCTTCCTCAAAATGATGATGCCAGGGTTCTGGGTGTATACAGATCGAATAATTATGTTGCTGCAAAAAAATAAAGTTACGCTTCAATGAGTAGGCTGCACGTTGTAACTGCTCTCCCGACAACTGAAGATTTATACTGAAGAAATTTCCCCACCAAAAAAATGTTCTGATTGCCAAAGTAGTATCCTTTGTAAAATACCGGGGATAGTCAAGCATTACATAAGGCAGCCCGTTGTAATTTTCTCCCTTTGAAATTTTAGGACCAATGGCCACCACTTGGGCAGGCAATGTGTCCGCTTTCTGCAATAAATATTGCTGCATTATAGCAGCAAGATTCCCAAAAAGCTCATACACTTTTTCAATTATGACTTGTTTCGTTAAAATCCATTCTTTATTGCAAACCAATTCCAGTTCCTTGGCAGAAAGGTTTATTTTTGTTTTTTCAGTCATAATTTTTTACAAGTTACAAATTATACGCATTACAAGTATTTCATGACCTTATACATCGTTTAAATTTTACATTGCTTCGTCGCACAGTTAAGTATCGTGCGACGATGCACTTTGAAGTATTTGAAATTTATAATCGTCATGATTTTCTAAAAAACACCACCGGCCATTGGCTATGGGGCTTATGATAAAAAAACTAGACAAGCTAATCATTCGTTCATTTATAGGTCCGTTTATTGCAACGTTCTTCATTGCCTTTTTTGTGTTGATGATGCAAAGCCTTTGGAAGTATATTGACGATCTGGTTGGAAAAGATCTTGATTTGTTAACCATCGGAAAATTTTTATGGTATGCCAGTGCCTCTTTACTTACGCTTGCCATGCCCATTGCAATCCTGATCTCTTCCATCATGACATTTGGCAACCTGGGGGAAAGTTTTGAATTGGTAGCCATCAAATCGGCAGGTATTTCATTGCTAAGATTTATGCGTCCACTGATGTTAGTATCTATTATGCTTTGTGGCATCACATTCCTGTTTGCCAATTACGTTATACCGTATGCAAATCTCAAATTCAAAACGCTGTATTACGATATCACTTATAAAAAACCAGCGCTCGATCTCAAGCAAGGACAATTCTATAACTATATCCCAGGATATGCCATCAAAGTAGGTAAAAAAGACAGCGATGGAAAAACGATTCACAATGTGTTGATTTATGAGCAACAAAGCATGCTACAGGACAATAGCATTGTTGCAGAAAAAGGCATTATGGGAATTTCTACCGATAAAAAATTCCTGGAATTTACTTTATACAATGGGTACAGGTACCAGGAACGTGGCAATCCGATGGATACCACCACAGAATTTATACAGCTTGGTTTTAAAGAATATAAAAAACTGTTTGACCTCAGTTCATTACAGATGATGAATACGCCAGATAGTATTTTCAAGAATGATTATAAGATGTTAAGCATCCGGCAACTAAATCATTCGATTGATTCAATATCCAAAGTAAGAGACAGTTTTGCCAAACGACTAAAAACAGAACTGAAGAGCCAGTTACATTATATAAATTTGCCCGACAGTATCTGGAAAAACGCCACACCAGTAAAAGAAAAAATCAAAAGCTTTCAAGATCTGATACCGGATTCGGCCAGGTATTTAGTTTACGAGAATTCTATCAACATCGCCAATACGATGAAAAATACCTACCAGTTTACGGGTGTGGAGTGGGATAATAAGCAAAAAGATTTGCG
>Ga0105045_10006493_pt1 | contig 10351 bp, 7 predicted proteins | sample MAT02_FD_78089 | JGI IMG/M metagenome (GOLD analysis project Ga0105045, IMG submission 78089) | Freshwater microbial communities from Lake Fryxell liftoff mats and glacier meltwater in Antarctica - MAT-02 (megahit assembly) | ecosystem: Environmental > Aquatic > Freshwater > Ice > Liftoff...
GTGGCGGCACCAGGCATAAAGCATCACCGTGCTTTCACGCGTCGATGCGTCGAGCAAACGGACTGCGGCAGCAAAGCTGCTGGACCCGGCCGCCATGGCCTGGGCGCCCGACACTCCAGCGCCGACGCGTTGCACTTCACGCGGCTCCGTCCGCTGCCCAGTCTGCTGCCCGGGGGTTTGCGAAGGGGCGACCGCGCGCTGGCTCATGCCGCGTCCTCCAACATCAGTGAAGCCGTTGCCTTGGCCGAGCCGATCACGCCGGGCACACCGGCGCCGGGGTGCGTACCCGCGCCAGTCAGGTACAGGTTCGAAACCACAGCGTCGCGGTTGTGAGGTCGGAACCAGGCGCTTTGCGTCAGCACGGGTTCGAGCGAGAAGGCCGATCCGAGATGCGCGCCCAGCTCGTCGCGGAAATCGCTGGGGGTGAAGATGCGGCTCGTCATCAGGTCTCGGCGCAAGTTGGGGATGTAGCGCTGTTCAAGGTAGTCGAACACACGTTCGCGGTAGCGCGGACCTTCCACAGCCCAGTCGACCGAAGCGTGGCCCAGGTGCGGCACTGGCGCCAGCACATAGTGGCTGCCGCAGCCGGGCGGCGCGAGCGAAGTGTCGGTGGCGCACGGCGAGTGCAGATACAGCGCAAAGTCCTTGGGCAACGGGCCCGCGAAGATTTCGCTGATCAGGTCGCGGTAACGCGCGCCGAAGCACACCGTGTGGTGTTGCAGATGCGTGTGGCGTTGTTGCAGCCCGAAGTGAATGACGATCAACGACATGCTGAAGCGCTTTTTCTTGAGCTTGTGCGCCTGCGCCACGCCGCGCGCTTCATGCCCGAGCAGCCGGTCGTAGGTGTGGACGACGTCGGCGTTCGACGCCACCCGGTCGGCCAGCAGCTGCTCGCCGCCCTGCAGCGTGACGCCCGTGGCGCGCCCTTGAGACAGCTCGATGCGTTCGACTTTGGCGTTCAGCCGCACAGTGCCCCCCAGGTCTGTGAACAGCCGCACCAGGGCCGACACCAGCGCGCCCGTTCCGCCGCGCGGAAACCAGACTCCCCAGCGCCGTTCCAGCGCGTGTATCAGCGCATAGATGGAAGAGGTTTCAAATGGGTTTCCGCCCACCAGCAGCGAGTGGAAAGAGAACACCTGCCGCAATTCTTCATTGCGAATGAACTTCGACACCATGTCGTAGACGCTGCGCCAGGCCTGCAGCTTGGCCAGTTGCGGGCCGGCCTGCACCATGCTGCGAAAGCTCAAGAACGGCACGCTGCCCAGCTTCACATAGCCTTCGTCGAAGACTGCTTTCGAATACGCCAGAAAGCGCTGGTAACCGGCCACGTCGGCCGGGTCTCGCAGCCGGATCTGCGCGTCCAGCGCGCTCTGTTCGTTGGCGTAGTCGAAGTGCGATCCGTCTTCCCAACACAGCCTGTAGAACGGGCTCACGGGCAGCAGTTCGATGTAGTCCTCCAGGCGCTTGCCGGCCACCGTAAACAGCTCTTCCAGGGAAGACGGGTCGGTGATGACGGTGGGGCCGGCGTCGAAGGTGAAGCCGTCTTGCTGATAGACATAAGCCCGCCCGCCCGGCTTGTCTCGGCCTTCCAGCAACGTGGTTTGAATGCCCGCCGCCTGCAACCGGATGGCCAGCGCGATGCCGCCGAAACCGGCACCGATGACGATGGCGGTGGTGCCGCCGTTGATCTGCGAAGCAGAATGGTTCATGGCGCATTCCCCCGCATCAACAGCGTTTCTCGAGTCGTCAATGCCGCACGCACGCCGGCCCAGAATGGCACCGGCGGCTTGCCGGTCACGATGCGCAGTTTGTCGTCGGCCCGCAGCCGCGCGCCGTAGAAGCGCACGATCAGCGGCTCGCGCAGGCGATAGAAGCGCTGCATCACTTTCCAGCGCAAAGGCGGCGTTGCAGCCAGAAACAGCATGCGGTTGAGCAGGCGGAAGAAGCCGCGCGCACGCCATCGCGCAATGGCGTGGTGCCGTACGCTCTCGAACAGCGCTTCGCTCGACAAGTCGGGCAGGCTTGCCACCATGTCAGCCATCGCCACCGCGTCCGGCAGCGAATAGCCGGTGGTGGGGTGGAACAGCCCGGCCGACATTCCGGACTGCGGCACGCCTTGCATGTCGCGCCAGAAAGCATGCGGATCACCGGCCAGGATGATCGGCAAGACGCCGTTTTCCTCGCGCATCACTTCAGCAATCTGCCAGCCCTGAGCGCTGGCGTATTCGGCAATATGGCCGCGCAGCTTCTCTGTATCTACCCGGTCGCCGTTTGCATAGAAGGTGTCTTCGATCAACAAGGTCGTGGCAGACAGCGGCAGCACATAGACGAAGCGGTACCCGTCCAGCTGGCGCACGCTGGCGTCCATCAGGATGGGCGCGTCCAGGCCATGGGGCGCGGCCAGCCGCACTTCCTGGCCCAGAAACTTCTGGAAACCGAGACACAGATGCGGGCTGGCCCGCACGCCGCGCCCGTCGATGACGGCATGCGCCCGAAGCACACGGCCATCGGCCAACGTCACCTGCCGGGGCGCGACCCGCTCGACATCGACACCCATCAGCGCCTGCTGGCCCAACTCTTTGGACAAGACCGCATGAAAGCGCTCTGACGAGATGCTGGCATAGCCGCCCGACAGCCGCCGCCGGTGGGCAGGAAAGATGACCTCGTGGGCAGACCATTCGTGCGCGATCAGCGGCGCCATCCACGCCCGCTGCGCGCTCGTCACATCGGTCGTGTGAAACGACCAGGTGTGGTTGCCACCCAGTTGTGCGTCGCGTTCCAGCACCAGCACCCGGAGTTGCGGCCGTGTCATGCGCAGGCGCCAGGCGATGAGCCCGTTCGCCAGCCCACCGCCCACCAGGATGAGGTCAGCGTCCACTTTGTTGCTGGGCCCATGGTCAAGCGGCATAGGTGGCTTTCAGTGAGGTGGAAGGAGGCAAACTCGAAGTGCAGGGCAAATACAGTGCCATCTCGATCGCATCGACGGCTGCGTGCGTGCCGCCGGCGGCAGCCACCGACGTACTGAGCGCCGCCGCGCGATCGCGAAACGAGGGTTCGTCCAGCAGGCGTTGCAAGGCACCTGCAATCGATGCCGCTGTTGTAAAAGCCGGCAGCAGGCTCAGCCCGACCCCTGCGTGAACGGCGCGGGCCGCCACACCCGGCTGGTCGAATGCAATCGGCAGCGCGAGAACGGGTGTGCCAGCTTCCAGAGCGTCCAGCACGGTGTTCAGCCCCGCATGTGTGATGCACACATCGGCACGCGCAAGGGCTGCCCGCTGCGGCGCGAAGTCGGTCACCCAGGTGGCGCCAGCGCGTTCGAGCGCTTTGCACTGTGCTTCGTTCAAGCGCCCGCAGTGGGCCAGCAACAAGTGCGCGCCGATGGAGCGACAAGCCAGCGCAATGCGCTTGAACAGCCCGAAGCGCCAGCCCTGCAAGGTGCCCAAAGACGCAAACACAAAAGGTGTCGCATCGTCTTGCGCATCCCACGGCAGGTCTGGCAAATCAGCAGGGCGCTGATGCCGCAAGGGGCCGACATGGCGCAGCTGCCTTGGAGCGTGCGCGCGCGGAAAATCGAACTCGGCTGTTGTCTGACTGAGCTGAAGCCAAGGCGACAGGCCATCGACGAGTGAAGTGCGTGGCGGCACCTCCAGCAGGGCACAGAGCTTTTTCACTCTTGTCGCATGGGGGCCCATCAGCCAGTCGTGAATGCGTTCGCTCACGGCGTTGCGGTGCAGCGCGCGTGTGTCCGCTGCCAGCCCCCAGTGCATGACGGGTAGCGGTACCCGCGGCTCGCGCGCCAACGGCAACGCGCAGGCCACGGAAATCCATGGCAACCCGAGTGCGTTGCCCAGCAAGGCCCCGGCCGCCTCCATTTCGTCCACGATCAGTGCGTCCGCGCAAATTTGCCGCAGGATTTGCCGCCCTTCGTCGCACAGGGTCTCGGTGTGGTCGCCCATGTCCTGAATGACGCGGCGCAGGCCCCACGGGCTGCCCGGGCGGGCTGCGCGGTTGACGATGTCCTGCGTCCAGTCTGCCGGCCAGCGCGTGCTTCCGACTTCGCAGCGTCTTATTCCCGGGTCGCCGATTTGCCGCAGCACCCCTGCCGGCCCTAGCCACGAAACCGAGTGCCCACGATCGATCAACGCAACAGCAAGTGCTTCGTGCGCCCGCACATGGCTCGGAAAAGGCGCAGAGATGACGGCGAAATGAACCATGGACAGCTTGGAGGCCTCGCCTGCAGAAATGCCAGGCGAACCCCGCAAGGCGCGCCGTTTGCTGCAAATGGCAAATGGAATACCCGTCCAATGCCGCCACACACGCCACCCGCAGGGTGTTCGCTGCTTGCCGCAGCGAGACAGACGCCGACCCACAGATTGCAGTCCTGCGCGACATCGTCGAGGCGCGCCTGCCGGCCTTGCTGCCTTTGCCGCGAGACGCGAACGACTGCGTGGCACTGGCCGTGCGGGCAGCCGTTCTGTCGCCAGGAAAACGCCTGCGACCTTTGCTGATGCTCGCGGCCGTACGCTCGTTGCGGCTCGACCCGCTGCCATTTGCCGACGTGGCATGCGCACTCGAGCTCGTGCATGCCGCTTCGTTGGCGCTGGACGACCTTCCTTGCATGGACGACGCCGTGACGCGGCGCGGGCGCCCCGCCTTGCACCGCCAATACGGGGAAGACATCGCGGTGCTGGCTGCCCTTTCACTGCTCAGTCTGGCCTATCGCATCGTTGCAGCGGCACCTTCGGTCAAGCCTTCGACGCGAGCACGCATGGTCGTTGCGCTGGCCGATGCTGCAGGTGTGCACGGTCTGGTGCACGGGCAGTTGCGCGATCTGCATCCTGCGACGCAAGGCACCGACGCCAGCCAGGCAGTCGACACCAACCATCTCAAGACCGGTGCGCTGATGGGTGCCGCATTCGAATTTGCAGCACTCGCGGCTGACGCTGACAGCGTGCTCGCCCAAGAGTTGGACGTTTGCGCCTGGCACGTGGGTCAGGCGTTCCAGCTGCTGGATGACCTGAAGGACCAGCAACTCGTGCCCGGCGACGGCAAAAACCCGGGCCAGGATGCAGGCAAACCCACACTTCTGGCGTTGCTGAACGAGCCCGCGGCCAGAGTGGTGCTGGCCAGCCACCTGCGCGCGGTGGATGAGCTTTTGCACCGCACCTTCCAGGGCAACGACTGCCTGCCGACTTTGGTGCGTCAGATGTTCAGTGCGGTTGCGGAATGTCTACCCGTCGCCGGTGCCGGCGACCGTGGACCGAAGGTCAATGCGGGGGCCAATGCGGGCCATGCCGGGTAGCCAACCCGCTTGCCGCAGAGTCAGTCGCCGTCGCTGCCCGAGGCGCTGGCAAATCGGCAAGGCACGCTTTTCAGCCTCAGGCGGCAAAGAGGCCGTCCCGCCCCTTGCGCCCCGGCCTCAAGCAGCGCCACCGAAGCCGGGCACTGCCACGGCAGCGTGGCGCGCGAGCAGCGCCTGCAGTTCGTCAAAGTCGACGGGCTTCGTCAGGTGCATGTCGAAGCCGGCGTCACGGCTGGCCAAGCGGTCGCCAGGCGTTCCGTAACCGGTCACGGCGACGAGCAGCAGCGGCGGCTGCAAAAGCTCACGCAAGCGCCGGGCCACCTCGTGGCCCGACATGCCCGGAAGGCCGATATCCAGCAGCACGGCCTGCGGCAGCCAGCGGCTGGCGCTCTCCAGCGCTGTCGGCCCGTCGCCAGAAACGCTGGCTTCGTGACCCCAGATCTGCAGCAGCTCGATCAGCATTTCGCCCGCGTCCTGGTTGTCGTCGACGACCATCACGCGCAGCGAAGGCGTTGCGGCGCTGCCCTGCGGCGCCGCCGTCGAAGCGCCGGCGGCGCCCACTGATCGCGGCGCGACCGGCTCCGATTCCAGCAGCGGCAGCGCGACCTCGACCGTGGTGCCGTGACCGAGGCCGGGGCTGCAGACCGTGACGCTGCCGCCGTGCATGTCGACGATGGTGCGCACGACGGTAAGCCCGATGCCGAGCCCGCCCTGGGCGCGGTCCAGCGAACGATCTGCCTGCACGAACAGCTCGAACACCTGCGACAGCATCTCGGGTTCGATTCCGATGCCGTCATCGGTGACGCGCACCTGCACCGTCCGGCCGTCGGGGGCGGTGCCGGCGTGGACCACGATACGGCCGCCGTCGGGCGAGAATTTCACGGCATTCGACAGCAGGTTGGCGAACACCTGCACGAGCCGCGTCGTGTCGGCATCGATGCGCATCCCGTGTGTCGCGGCCTTCAGCTCCAGCTTCTGGTGGCGCGTCTCGGCCAGGGGCCGGACCATGTCGGCGGCCTGCTGCAACACCTCATGCAGATCGACCGCGTGGCGACGCAAGTCGATCTTGCCTTGCGTCAGTCGCGCGACGTCGAGCAGGTCGTCGACCAGACGGGTCATGTGCCTGAGCTGCCGTTCCATCATCGACGTGACGCGTTCGACGTCCGCAAGCCCCGGCGCGATCCGCCGCAGCAGCTGCAGCCCGGTCATCATCGGCGCCAGCGGGTTGCGCAGCTCATGCGCGAGCATCGACATGAATTCGTCCTTGCGCTGCGCCGACTCGACCAGCCGCGCGGTCTGCTCCTGCAGCTGGCGCTCGAGCGCATGGCGTTCCGTGAAGTCCCGGAACACGAGCACGACGCCGACCAGGGCGCCGTCGGCGTCGCGGATCGGCGCGCCGGAATCGTCGATGGCGCACTCGCGGCCGCTGCGCGCGATCAGCAGCGTGTGGTTCGCCAATCCGACGACCTTGCCTTCGCGCAGCACCTTGTCGACCGGGCTCTCCACCGGGCGACGCGTGCCTTCCTCGACGATCACGAACACCTCGGCCAGCGGATGGCCGCGCGCATCTTCCTCAGCCCAGCCGGTGAGCTCCTGCGCCACGCCGTTCATCAAGACGACGTTGCCCAGTGGGTCGGTAGCGATGACGGCGTCGCCAATGCTGGCCAGCGTCACGCGCAGCCGCTCGCCGTACGACTGCAACTGGGCTTCGGCGGCGCGCCGCCTGCTCACCTCTCGGCCCAGTTCGTCGATGCGCTGGTTCAGCAGCAGGAACTGCTTGGCAGCACCGTGGCGATCGAACAAACGCAGCGCCAGCAGCGCGGGCGTGGCGCCAGCGCGTGGTTCGAGCATCAGCGCTTCGCAGCGGATGTCGAGCGCCGCCGCGCCGTCGGCGCGAAAACGCAGCGCGCCCAACACGGGTTCGCGCGTGCGGGAACCGGCCCGGATCAGCCGGGCAATCGAGTCCATGTCATCGCATGCCAGTGCCGCCAGCGTGGTGCCGACAAGATGCTCGCGCGAACGCTGCAGCAACTGCGTGGCGGCGCGGTTCGCGTCCACGACCGCGCCGCTGCCGTCGACCAGCAACACGGCTTCGGCGAGAAATTCCGCGTAGCGCGCAAAAGTGCCGCCGCGTGCCGCTTCGGGCGTCATTTCGTAACGCTCAGGACCCGAAGTATTCCCGGCCGTCCGCGGTGGCGGACTCGGGCGAGGGCCGCAGGTAGACCACCACGCGACAGCCCCGGTCACCACGCGCAATCGTTTCTTTCAGCGCCACCTTGGCGTAGCCCAGGTTGTCGGCCGTGATCACGCCAAAGACGTTCGACGTCATCATGCACATGGCGGGCCGGCCGACGACCTTCTCGGCGAAAGGGCAGTCGCTGTTGGCCAGCACGATGCGCTCGTCGTTCACCTCGACGAGGCGGAAGCTGCCGCGGATGCGGCGCTTCAGGTCGACCAGGACTTCGGCGACCTGTTCGCGCGACAGCTTGTCAAGCTGCAAGGCCTGGCGGTAGCTTTCGTTGAGCTGATCGCCGATGCGCTGGCCGACGACGCTGATGAAGCCTGAGGCCTCGTCGAGGCCGACGACGTCCTGAAGCGTGCCGGCGAGCTCACGGATCAGATCGCGCAGGAAGCCGTCGCGCTCCAGCGGGACAGGCAAGTGTTCGATAGCGATCGTGAAGGGGGAGGGGGTGGCGGTCATGGCGGGTTTCGGCTTTTGACGGCTTCAATACTACGCTTGCCCCTACGCCAACGCCGCGCGTGAACCGGAGGCACAAAAGCGGGGCGCGCTGAACCGCCGCTCGTCATTGGCGGTCCTCTGTCCACAAGTAGAGCGAACCTCGCCGCTTAAACTGCACTTTGTTCAATGAGGAGACCGGTCCGTGTCGAAGATGGAGTCCGAACTGGCTGCGCTGGCTGCGCATTTGCGAAACAGGCGTGAAAGTATCCTGAGCGACTGGCGCCACGCAGTAAAGCGGGACCCGGCACTGACGACGGCCAACGCGCTGCCTCGCGCGCAACTCAACGACCACATCCCGGCACTTCTGACGACCTTCGAGCATCTGCTCGACCCCCAACTCGAAATGCAGGCCCCGGAGGTGCAGACCGCTGCAGTTTCCCAGGCCAAGGCGCACGGCCTGCACCGGTGGCATCAGGGATACCACCTGATGGAGGTGTCGCTGGAACTCCGCCGCCTGAATGAATGCGTGGTCGCCGAACTGGAAGATTATTCTCGACAGCATCCGGACTTGCGGCATGAGGTGATGGCCACCGCGCGCCGGATCTGGGCGGAACTGAGCGCGCTGGAGTTCAGCGAAAGCATTGCGGAGTACTTTCGGCTGCAGAAGGTCGAAGCCGCCGGCCACATCAACGACCTCGAACAGGCGCTGGCGGTCATCCGCGAGGTGGAGCAGCAGCGCGCTGAACTGTGGCATGAAGCTGCACACGACCTTCGAGGCAACCTGGGCGTCGTCGTCGCGGCAACCGCCGGCATGACACGCGCACCGGTTGCCGATCTGCCGCAGACGAGATTTCTGCAGGTGCTCGATCGAAACGTGAGGTCGTTGCAGCACCTGCTCGACGATGTGACCGATCTCGCACGCCTTCAGGCGGGCAAGGAACGTGTTCAATTCAGCCAGGTGGACGTGGCGGCGCTGTTGGGCGAGCTTGCCGGAGACCTGCGCGAAAGGGCCGAACAGCGCGGGCTCGCGTTGACATTCGGCGGGCCGTCGCCATTCATGGTCAGCGGAGATCGCGTCAAGATTCGGCGCATCGCCCAGAATTTGATGCTCAACGCGATCAAGTACACGCGGCAGGGCGGCCTGACGATCGCTTGGCACGACGGTGAGGCTGGCGACAGCAAGCGCTGGGTGATGTCCGTGCAGGACACCGGGCCAGGCTTCAATGCGGGGCCTGGCGCCCCGCTGATCGCTGCGCTCGAGGCCGGTACTGCGGTTGTGCGTCAGACCGATGCGGAAGCGGCAGGAGGTGAGCCGCCGTTGCCGGCAGCAGCACAGACGCCAGCCGCCAGGACGCCGCTGCACCAGGAACCCGGCGAAGGCATTGGCCTGTCTATCGTCAAGCGCTTGACCGAATTGCTCGATGCGAGTGTCGAGGTCGAATCCGCTGCCGGCATTGGCACGACGTTTCGCGTCATCTTCCCCAAGCACTACGGAGGTTGACCGTGCTCGGCGAAGGGAACGGCCGCCTTCTGGGGGGCACTACCGGCGGCCGCAGCATTGGCAAGGGTTGGCGCTACCGCGCCCGCAAGGTTGCGCTGTGCTGAAAGACGCCGCGGCTTTCTAGGCGGGCGGGGCAATCTGCGTCGCCTTGCTTTTCCGCAACCCTCTTTCGACCCATCGTGTTCCAGCGGAATCAGCTGGCGCGCACCCGGTACGGTCCGTTACGCATCGCACAGACCCGGGTCGGCCTTGCCGCGAATGATGCGGCCGCATGGAAGCGCAGCCCACACAAGCACGAACAGACGCCCCTCGGCGGCTCCTTCACAGCGGTCCGGCCTGGATCGCGCTTTGGGTGCTGGCGGTACTGCTCATGCTGCTGGGGCTGGCGATGGCGGTGCTGGGGGCCTGGCTGTTGACACTGGGCGGCTCGCCGTACTTCGTGCTGGCCGGGGTGGCCATTGCGGTTGCGGCTGCCTTGGTGTTGCGCCGCCGCGCCGTGGCGGGTGTGGCTTTGTATGCCGCGGTGGTGCTGATCACCGTTGCCTGGGCGCTGTGGGAGATCGATGCCAAGGGCTGGATGCCGGTGTGGGGTGTGGACCTTGCCAGCCGCATCGGTCTGCTGCTGGGTCTTCTGGCACTCATGTCGGTGGCCTTGGCGCTGATGTCGCGCCGTGGTCGGCCCCCGTCGGGCACGGAAGGCACCAGCCGCACCGGCCGCATCGGCCGCAATCGACACGGCGCGGTGCTGGCCGGACTGGCCCTGCTGGGACTGACGCTCGCGGTGCCCGTCGGTCTGACGCGCTGGGCGCCGGCGCTCGCGCAGCCGGCGGGGCCCGCGGCCCGCACCGTGGAGCCTGTGCCCGCATCA
>Ga0105045_10006494_pt1 | contig 10349 bp, 4 predicted proteins | sample MAT02_FD_78089 | JGI IMG/M metagenome (GOLD analysis project Ga0105045, IMG submission 78089) | Freshwater microbial communities from Lake Fryxell liftoff mats and glacier meltwater in Antarctica - MAT-02 (megahit assembly) | ecosystem: Environmental > Aquatic > Freshwater > Ice > Liftoff...
AATGCAGCTTGATTTTGAGGGGTTCCTGCTGGGCTTGTCGTTACCAAAGCAGGCGTTTGCATGCCGTCCATCACCCAGCCCAAATACTCCGCTCGTAAAAACATTCGACCCCGATAAGGAACAGGGTTGGCAATCGACTGAATGCTGCTTTGGAGCGGTGCTAGCGGAGCGAAATAAGCGTTGGGCTGAATCGCATAGGGATCAGAACTGGCCATTGGTACGGGGTCATAGAGCATGACACCTGGCGATTGACCAAATGCCGACGACCAGGACACGAGCGCCGAGGCGCAAGCCATGAGGACGACCAATATCAGTTTTGCAATTCGAAACGGGGCCAACGTGAGCTCCCAAAAAAACGGAAATTCTCCGAAGAAAAATTAAAGTCTTCGGCAACAGGCAGAACGTCCGAAATTTCAGATGATCGCGTCAAGGCGAACTCACGGGTGTTTTTTTGCGTTTTTCAGCCGTTTCATAGATTTTCGATAACTCGACCATCAAGGCTTCAAGCTTCGCGTAGTAATCGCCTTCATCGAGCGAGCTTTTGGCCCGACGCAGCCTACGAATCTCGGCCTCCGTTTCCGCCCGCCGAACTTTTTCCTCAGGAAGCAAATCAGGAACCTTGGAAGACAAAACCAGAACCGTTGAGATTGCTACATCGCCATCAGCGACCGGTTCTTGTCCTGTCGATTTGGATTTTGGCTTTGCGGCCGCGCGAACTTCATCGCCCCTAAGAACAAGCCCAAGCATCTCCGCAGACGTTCCGAATTTATCACCATTGTCATCCAACAACGCATGTTCGGTCAAAATGCGGTCTTCCGATACATAGAAGTCTTTCGTGTCGCTGGATGCTTTCAAGACGGCTTCGAGCAATGAGACTTCACCGTCGTGGTCCAAGTCCGATTTAGGATTTCCAATTGCCTCAGGCAAGTGAAGGCCGAATCGAGCAAAATTCTGCTCTTCGCCACTTTTGGTCGCGGTTACGACGGTTCGGCGTTCGCCCGAAAGTGAGTTGACAAATGGACCGCTGGAAGATGATGTATTGATAACAACGAGTGGACGCTGGACTGCATCAAGCCATTTCGCCAACTGCTCGGCCGATAAGTCGGGGCCTCGCAAATTGAATTTGGCGATGTTTGATTGAAACGTGCCATGGCCGATCAAGATCAACCAAACCGGACGCGTATCGAGTGCATTATCGGCCGGCTCACTTTGTTTAAGCGTTTCGAGTTTCTTTCTCAACTGGTCCAGGTCTCCCGTTTGCTCACTTGTCCCAGTGCCGATTACGCTCACTTCGATGTTTGCTGCCTTACTGACCTTTGACCAAGCGGCCGCCGAAGCGGCGAACTGTTCGCCGTATTTGGTCTCGCCCGAAGCGCCAACAACGACGATCATCGTCGCTTTGGAATCGCTTGCGTTCTGTCCAAGTACAGGTGGCATGGATATCAACCATCCCCATCCAATCCAAGTAACGAGAATCTGCTTTACTATTCGAGTCACCATCATGACAAACCTTTCCAACGACGAAGTCCCCATTCGCCGCAAAGGCATAGAGTCGCCATCAGCATCACCCATGGACGATGCCAAATCGGATAGGTCCACACCTGGGACACCGGTACCTTACGATTACTCAGATCCGCAACGAAACCATCGAGTTCGCGATCATCGACAATTTTACCATCCGTTTTCTCAGCAATCGTTTCTAATAGTTGACGATTGATATCCCATTGCCGGAACTCGTCTTGACTCGCTTCAGAGGCCCAGCCGGATTGGGTTGAAGCGATTTCACTACCGTCTTCGGCAGTAACACGTACTGTCGCTCGATAACCTCCCGATTTGTCTGCAAAGTAGGTCGCCTTGTACGAACCCGCAATCGAACTATCGCTTTGAGCGACCAGTCGCGAAACGGCAGGTTCCTTATCACCTTCGTTGGCCGCGCGAGTGATCTCGATTTCTACTTTCGCGTTGTCCAGCGGCAAAAACGCTTCGTCTTTGACGTCCGTGATAATCGTGACTTGCCCATTGCCCGCGTTGCTAGATTCGATTCGAACGGAGGCGCGAACCGGAACATCGTTGACAAGCCAACGCATCATTTGTCGCCAAAGTCTAGCGGGATCGTCTTCGTCACCGGGTTTTCGTCGCATCGACCATTTCCAGGTGTCACCCACCATCAGCGCAGAGGTCTTGCCTTTTCCGAATCGCTGCATGACGAGGCCCGGAAACGACTTGCCTTCCCCATCGCGGACCGTCGCCAGTTTGATCGCACCTGGTTTTACGTCCCCAACGGAATTGACCGAGTTGAAACTTGGCATCTTGTTGAGTCGATCGGCCTCGCCCTCCTCTGTTTCGCGAAGTCGATACCAAGGCTGCAGCATGCCTTCCCGCGTGGTTTCAATTCGGTAAGTTCCTGCGTCCGAAGCCACGGCACGGCGCGGTGCATAGACCGGAGACAATTCGCCAAGCGGGCTGGCACCAAATCGATCGGAATCGAATGACTCTTGTCCACCCATCATCAACAGGCCACCACCTCGGAACGATACAAATTGACGGAGCATCATCAATTGATCTTGAGTAAAAAACTCGGGCTCGATGTCATCGAGAATCACCGCTTCGTATCCGAACAATTCTTCGCTTGTTTTCGGGAATCCGGCGCTCAATTCTTCTGACGCTTCGACGCCCATTCGCAGCATCACCGGCTCATCGTATTGTTCTGCAGCTTCTTCTTCAGCGTCACCCAATCCCGCAAATAATGGGTTCGTCCCGCTTACCTCGCGATCGCGAAAGCTGAACTTCGCCTCTTTGTTCGCAATCCGAAGCAGACCGACCAGTTTAACTTCGGGATCCGATTGAATGGCTCGACGGATGAACTTAAACTCCCAGTTCGGTCGTCCGCTGACATACAAGATCCGGTGCGGCCCTTGTCCACGATCAATCGTAATCCAACGAGAGTTGTTCTCAAACGTTGCTTCGGCAATCGTTTCGTTCTTCGACAGAGCGTCGCGATCCGATTCACGAAACGCAATCAGTCGATAGAAGCTGACTCCCGCGTTCTCAGGTCGAAACTTGATCGCAATCGATGCGGCGTTTCCGTCCTTATCCAGCGTTACGCGTTGCTCTTGAATCGTCTTCTTGGTCGCCTCATCTTGCAATTGCACGATCACGGGAAGGGAGCCCACACGATTGCCCGATAGTGATAGTTTCACGGTGACCGGTGCCGTTTCAAAATCAGACTGCGTCACGCTAACATCGGTGATCCGAAGGTCGCTGGGTGAGTCTTCATTCGACGCAACGACAGGATAGACGGGAAACCCGAGGTCTGACCATTTGACTCCGGAGAGACTTTCGTCGGTGCTGTTTCCATCAGTAAACAGCAAGACGCCCGCAACCGGCCGGTCTCGCAATCGTTCCTTCAGTGCGAAAAGGCTCTTGGCAAGCTGTGAAGACTCGCCCTGCGAGGCGATCGGCTGTGAAGCGGTAATCGATTCCAGACGCGATGCAAATCGATACGGACGAACATCGAAATCCTGTTCCAGTCGAACACGCCAAGACGAGCTCTTTTCGAGTAGTTCTTCAACCCGCTTACCCCGCGTTTGTCCATTTGCTTTTGATCGCATCGCCATGCTTTGGCTGTCATCCACGAGCAAAGGAACTAGGTTCGCTTGCGGTTTAGGTCGTGTCGCAGTGCGCATCGGATCAAGCAAGCAAAACGCGAGCATCGCAATCGCAAATGCTTTTAGGAAAAAGGCTGCCAAGTAAACTACTCGCGAGGCTCGACCGAATCCATAGTTCCAAAGCACCAGCAACGTCAGCATGACTGCGATCGCAATCGCTGGCCAAGCCCATTCAGGGGCACCCCAAAGCAGTTTGCCCGAAATCGGCATCAGAGTCCGCTCCCAAGGCTTTCGTAGTATCGTTTCACGGCACCCGAAAACTCTTGCGGGACCGGATCACGATCGATCGGCACCGGATCTGTGCGGTCGGCAGAACGTCGCATTAATTCTTCGGAAACCTTCATCTTCAGTTCTCGAAGCGGTTTGGCAATCATCGATTCAACGAGCGACCATTTTGGCTGCTCAGAGTGCCGCTTCAGTTCTGACCGCATCTGTCTCGCACGATCACGGATCGCCGCTGCCTCGGACCGAAGTGCCGGTTCTCCGACCATCTCTTCGATGTCGCGAAGGCCATCGGAGAACTCGCGAAAACCGCCCCCGGTGATCGGTGACGCCAAGGAGCTGCCGGCTTGACCAGGTTGCCCTTCGCTTCGTGGTTCACCACGTCCCTGTCCCTCCGACGGCTCTTCACCCGGTTGTGCTTCACCGGTTTGGGCCTCGCTGGATTTTCCGCTTCCTTTAGAATTCGATTGGTTCTCGGTGCCCTTTGTCGGTGACTTAGAATCGGTCGTCGATGGTTCCTTGTCAGACGAACTGTTCTTGGCGTTCTGCATTTCGGAACTGAGGGCTTGTTCGAGACGCTCCAGTTCACCCAATGCCCTTTCCAACGCTTTTTCTTCGTTGCCAAGCACCGATTTGGCTGCCTTCTCAAGGTCTCGCGTTAGCTCACTGGTCGCCGTTTGGGCATCACGTTGAAGTTGCTGTGCCTGTGGATCAAGACCGCGACGAAGTAATTCACCGGTATCCGACAATCGACGATCGAGCTGGTTTTCCTGCGTATTGCGGTAGGTTTCATAAAGGTCCTTTGCCAAGAGAGGCTCCGCCGGTTCGGCTTCTTCGAATGTCTTTTGAAGCTTTTCCATCAATTCATTCAATGCCATCTGCTGTTCTTTCAAAGATTCCTGAATCGCTTCTCGATCGCCACCGGATCGCAATCCTGGCTCGTTGTTGTTGGTCACTTGCTCCATCTGTTGGCCAAGCTGTTGTTGAGCCTGTTCCAATTCGCGTGCCTCCGAACGCATCTCGCGAACCGCTTCGTCGAATTGTCCAGCCGCCCGCTTTCGAAACTCTTCGCTCATTTCATCTAGCTCTCGTTCCGCACGGGTTCCTGCAGCGAGCGCTTCCGCAGCCTTGTTTTCGCCGAGTGCTTCGCTGGAACGTCGGAGATTCTCGCGAGTCTCTGACAATTGCTCTGCTTGTTCACGCATTGACTCGCTGTTTTCAGGTTGTTGCATTCGATCGGCAAGTTCATCGGCCTCGCGGAGCATCTCTTGTTCTTGTTCGCGAAGCCGCTTGAGTTGCCTTCGCACCTCTTCCTTCGACGCTTCATCTTTCGCTTGTTCCAACGCGGATTGAAGCTGTGCCAACTGTTTGTTCACATCTTCTTGACGTTGTGCGAGTTCCTTCAGCCGATTGAGGACTTGTCGATCCTCACGTTGAGCGTCGTTGGCGTTTTCGTCGGCCGCTTGGGATTGAGTCTCGTAACGGTTCTCATCGTTTTCCAGCTCCAGCGCATCAAGTTGTTGCTGACGCCGTTGAGACGATGCACTGCTGCTTTTTTGGCTTTGCTGCTGACCAGAGCGACTGACCTGAAACTCTCTGGCGCGTAACTGAAGCAGGGTCTGGTAGGCGGACTGTTCAAAGTTCAACGCCTCGCGGAGTGGTAACTTGGAAACGTTAGTCGCCGCTTCCGTCAGATTTTCAACGGCTTTTTGCATTTGACCCACCAGTTTCTGGATCAGCTTTTTAGCATCCGCGTCGTCCGTCGACGAAGCCATTTCCTCGGCCATCGCGATTGCCTGCTGCTGCGACTCGCTCAGCATCTGAACGTCTGCGTTGAACGTTTTGATTCGATCTGCGGTCGCAGGGTTGTTTGCGATTTTCCATGTTGCCGTCATGATCTGTTTCTGCAGTTCGGCTAGTTCTTCGGTTTGCCGTGAACCACCTTGCTGCGGTGGGGATTCACCGCCGGCGGGCGCTTCACCCTCGCGAAAAATCTCTTCGAACGGTCGGATTTCACCGAAATACAAATCACTCTGGGTGCGACGAATCACGCCGTCGGGCGAAAAGTCTTCGGCCCAAAAATGATAGGACAGCAACTGATCCGGCTGAGCATTCAAGCGTTCGAGTTCGACGAGATGATCAAGCGGTTGCTTTGTTCCTCTGGAGACCGAATCGGCAAGGGTGATTTCCTGCATCTCTCCGTCTGCCAATTGATAAGAGATGCCCGCGCGAATAATGCCGAAATCATCCTCCACTGTGGCTGCAAATGCGACTTCTTCCAAGGGCGAGGCAACGATGTCACCACCTCGCACCAGCTTCAGGTCGGGAATCCGGTTGGGTAGCGCACGAGCATCGAGCGTAATCGGATACTTATTCGTTCGACCTTTGTCATCCGTCAAGTCGATCGTCCAGCGATCGGTGGCCAACAATGTCACGTCGAATTGCCACTGATTGAGGATGCTATTGACAGCGACGGGTGAAACTTCCGTGCCGTCCTTGCTAAGAATCGTTATTCTTGCAACTGGCTTATTGAGCCAGAGCAACCACTGAATTTTCGTTCCTTCGACGGCCGACACACGAACCGTATCTTCGATTGTCTTGGCACCCATCGCCGTGTAGCTTGGGTATGTAAGCACTGCGTCGGAGCGAGTCAGCTTGGGAAATTCAAATACTTCCACCGAGTACTCGTCGCTTTGCCAACTCGAAGCAATCACGCGATAGCGAAACGGCTTTTCGATCGACGCTACGTAGCCGCTAAGGATGGGGTCATCAAGACTTTGTGCCATGGGAAGTTCCTGTTCACTTCCAGCATCGTCGATTGTGACAAGACCAAGTTGTTCGAGCAGCAAGTTCGCCGATCCAAAGCGGGCACTAATGACAAGACCGCTGGATTTCTCGACCTCTGCATTGCCAGGCTCAATGATGACCGGGGGCGTGTTAAACGACTGAGATCTCGCCGTTGCATTTTGCTGAGGTGACCCGAGCATCAACAAGGCAACCACAAATGTGAACAGACTCAATGACAACAGGCCGCTCAACCGACTCAAGATTGCCGCCGGTTTCGGTACCGCGTCAGACCATCGATGGGTAACCGAGTGACTCAAGGCGTCGGACATAACGCGGTGTTGAAGAAAACCGAGTTCCCCGCCAGTCGCTGGTTTTGGCTGGCTTAGCGCGGTGAGTAACCGCTGTTGCAAACCTGGAAAATGTTGTTCGATTCGCAGCGCGATCCATCGGGGGTTGCGATAGCTGAACCGAACGGCGATGAATGAAGCCATTGCCGCAATCGCGGATGCAGTTAGCAGAAGCATTGCCGCATGACTGCCAATAATGACACCATCGAGAACCAAATCTCGGAGCAAGTATCCGGCCACAGAACCAATCGATGCAATGATCGCGATTGACCACCAAAAGCGGATCGCACGGAACCGCTTGGTCACCACTGCGATACGTTCAAGCAATGAGTCTTGTCGTTCAAACATTTGGATGAACTTACCATTTTGGGCGGAATCGGTGGGAAACGGCGTGTTAGTAACTTAACGCTCGTCGAACGCAGAAGCCACTCCCGCCGCACCGTAAAACTCGTCGCTCGCTTTCGTTCCGCCAGATTGTCGAATTTTGGTTTTTGCGGAAAGGCGATTCGCTATACTGCGAATCCCCTCTGAAGAAGTTTCGATACTCGTACGCACGTCCACTTCGTTATGCCCCAGGAACAATCTCGACGTTCCCTCGACGCTCGATCATCGGCAGAAGACGCCGCTCATGCGTCTAGCAACCACCCGTCCGGCAGCCCCGCGCTACTGGAATGGTCAACGCCGATTCGATTCGTTCCTGGCGTTGGCTTTGAACGGTGGGAAATGTTTCAACGATTGGGGGTTCGCACGGCCGGACAAGCGTTGTTTCTATTTCCTCGGAGTTACGAACAACCGGCGATCGAAACGGCAGTTCCGGCAATGCGAGAAGGTGAGCCCGCTTCGCTGATCGGTCATATCACCGAAGTCGAAATTAGCGGTCGAGCTTCAGGGAAATCGATCCTTGGCGTTTTGGTGGAGAATGAAAGCGGTGCCGTCAGGCTTCTGTTTTTCAATCAACCGTTTCGCGTTGAATCGCTGCGTCGAGGTTCGCGAGTGGTGGTTTCTGGCGTCCCCAAGCTTGCGGGCTTCCGTTTCGAATTCGTGCATCCGAAAGTCACGATCCTCGGAGACGACGAAGAGATTCCCAAAAGCCGAATTCTGCCGGTCTATCCCCTTGTCGAAGGTCTGAAGCAGGCACATATCCGTCGATCGATGGCGATCGTTGCAGAAGCGTTGTGCTCCAAGGTTGATGAGGCATTGGACGACGACTTGCGACTGCTTGCCGGCGCAAAACTGGAAGGCAAGTTGACCGCAGTGGCGACTCCGCTGCTTGGAATCGTCGAGGCACTTCGTGAAATCCATCTGCCGTCATCGCAAGAGCAACTTGACGCGGCTCGCAAACGGCTGATCTTTCAAGAATTGCTTGTTTTGCAACTAGCATTAGCGATGCGTCGCAGGCACCTCACGACGGCATTGTCTGCTCCATCGCTTGAGCCATCCGCGATCATCGATGCAAGGATTCGGAATCGATTCAACTTTCAGCTCACCGGTGACCAACTACGTACGATTGAAGAAGTCGGTCGCGATATGGCGAAGCAATATCCAATGAATCGTCTGGTGCAGGGGGACGTTGGCAGTGGAAAGACTGTTATTGCGCAATACGCCATGCTGCTTGCGGTTGCCCATCGTCATCAAGCGGTGATGATGGCACCGACGGAAGTTCTTGCCCGCCAGCACTATCAAACGCTTGCGAATTCGCTCGCCCACAGTCGTGTCCGTCTTGGCCTGCTATGCGGATCGTTGTCGGTAGCCGAACGTCGCGACGTGTTACAACGAACGGCTAGCGGTGAAGTCGATGTGTTGGTCGGTACGCAGGCGTTGCTGTATGGCGAGATCGCGTTTGCAAAGCTTGGACTCTGCGTGATCGATGAACAACACAAGTTCGGTGTCGAGCAACGCCATGCGCTGCGCCGGGGAGGAATCGATCCGCATTGTTTGGTGCTGTCTGCGACACCGATTCCGCGAACCATGACAATGACGATGTTTGGTGACCTTGACGTCAGCACACTGAGAGAGAAACCGCCTGGCCGTGGTCAACTTCATACCTACCTTTCCGAAGATGGATGGCGTGATCGGTGGTGGAAGTTCGTTAGCCAAAAGCTTGATGAAGGGCGTCAAGCTTTTGTCGTCGCGCCAAGGATCAACGCCTCGGAACCGCTCGAATCCGATCCTGCTACGGAATCGCCTACATGTGAATCTCCGGACGACGCATCTTCGGCCGTTGAGATTTACGAAGAGCTAAGATCAGGTGCAATGAAGAACTACCGAATCGACTTGCTACATGGGAGAATGTCGACCGAGGAAAAAAATGCGGCGATGCAAAAATTCGCTCAAGGCCGGACCCAAATACTCGTCAGCACCACGGTGATCGAAGTCGGGATCGATGTTCCTAACGCAACGGTGATGACCATTATGGGAGCCGAACGCTTTGGCTTGGCTCAATTGCACCAGCTTCGTGGCCGTGTAGCGAGAGGTTCGCATCCAGGACATGTTTGCTTGTTTACGGATGTGAAAGGATCTCCGGACGAGATTGAGCGGCTCAAAATTCTCGCGTCAACGACTGACGGGTTCGAGATCGCAGAAGCCGACTTTCGACTACGAGGTCCTGGTGATTTACTCGGGAAGCGGCAAAGCGGGATGCCCGCAATGATGATTGCTGACTTTGTAAGAGACGAGATAATTCTGCTTGCGGCCAGAGAGATTTCCCAGGAACTGATCGATCATGATCCTGAACTCAGTCGGCCAACCGCCCAGCGATTGCGAGCCCAAGTGGTGAAGCGATACGGCGCTGTGTTCATGCTAGGGGACGTCGCCTAGTGATTCCCGTCGTTTTCGTTAGTTTTCTTCGACCCTTTTGACCCGATCTGCATCCATCGGCAGCATCAGACCGATGATCGCGTTGACTGGCAGCAGCGCCGCGGCAAACAGCTCAGCGAACTCCGGCGAATACTCTTTCGCAACGACGCCCCACAGCCATGCGCCGACTGCCATTGCACCTGCTAATGCGGATAAGTAGCAAGCCATTCCTCGAGCCCGAATCGAATTCGAAAGCGTTACCTGCGCGGTCGAGTTCAGCGTCGTCAGAGTCATCATCCAGCCGATGCCCATCACAAACATCGATACCATCGCGACGATGCGATGGGATGTGATCGACGTCATCGCCAAACCGGCCGCAAAGATGCACATCGCAGAGAACACCGTTTGATCGATCCCGACCACTTGTCTCATGCGAGGCAACCAAGCGGCGGCAACGACCGCGCCCAAGCCGATCGACCCAACGAGATAACCGTAGCCTCGGGAGTCCCAGTCAAGTTGCTGGCGAGCG
>Ga0105045_10006496_pt1 | contig 10348 bp, 6 predicted proteins | sample MAT02_FD_78089 | JGI IMG/M metagenome (GOLD analysis project Ga0105045, IMG submission 78089) | Freshwater microbial communities from Lake Fryxell liftoff mats and glacier meltwater in Antarctica - MAT-02 (megahit assembly) | ecosystem: Environmental > Aquatic > Freshwater > Ice > Liftoff...
CGCTTCCGCCAGCGGCGGCGTCAGGTAGGAAATCAGCGTGGCGCCACTGCGCCGTTTGGCGAGGATGCCTTCGGAAGGGTTGTTGGCTGCATAAAGATAATAGTGCGGCAGATCGCCGATCAGCCGCTCGGGCCAGCACGCGGCAGAGAGGCCGGATTGCCTGCCCGGAAGGAACTCGAGTGCTCCGTGCGTGCCAAAATGCAGGATCGCATGGGCGGCAAAATCCTCGCGGATGTGGCGATAGAAGGCGCTCATCGCATGCGTCGGCGCATAGCGGCCTTCGAACATGAGCCGCATTGGGTCGCCTTCGATGCCAATGGCAGGCTGCAAGCCGACAAAGATGTTTCCAAACGCGGCACCCATCACGTGGGCATGTCCCGAATCGGCGTTCACACGGCCCGGTGCCGGCCCCAACTGGGCCTCGATCTCGGCAAGATGGGGTTCGCGGCTGACGAGTTCATCAGCAGGCACCCGCCGATGCACATTTGCCTCTGCGCCGAAGCGCGACGCATTGCCTTCCAGAACAGCCGCCTTAAGGGCGGCTACATCCACCGGCACTTCAGCCGTCCAGCCCGATGCCTTGAGCGCAATCAGAGTGTTATGGAGAGATTCGAACACCGACAGGAACGCCGCAGACCGAACCGCTCCACTGTTTGGCGGGAAGTTGAGCAGCACGATCGCGAGCCGGCGATCCGCCCGACGTTGCTTGCGAAGGGCAACCATCCGCGAAATCCGGCTGGCCAGCGCCAACGAACGCTCCGGGCAGCTCTGCATCTCGCGGACAAGGCCAATTTGCGGGAAATGGCAGTTCCGGTCGCAACCCTCGCAACCATTGTCCGAACCATCGGACCGCCCACCAAAAACGATCGGGCTGGCAGCTCCGTCCAGTTCCGGGATCGCGACCATCATGGTCGCTTCCAACGGCAGGAGACCCTGGTTGCCCGATCCCCACTGCTGCAAAGTCTGGAATTCCAATGGGTGGGCGGCGATGTAGGGAATATCCAGGCCTGCAAGAAGCTCTTCAGCCGCCCGTGCATCATTGTAGGCCGGTCCTCCAACAAGCGAAAACCCCGTCAGCGAAATCAGCGCATCGATCGTTGGCTTGCCATCCTTGATGAAAAACCGCTCGATCGCAGGCCGGGCATCGAGCCCGCTTGCAAAAGCAGGGATCACATTCAGCCCGCGCGCCTCAAGCGCGGCAATCACGCCATCATAATGTGCGCTGTCTTTGCCGCGCACATAGGAACGCAGAAGCAGCACCCCCACGGTTCCACCGGCGCGCTTGGTTCGTAGAAGCGATTCCGCCATCGCGGGCATCCCGCCGGGCATCCTGGAATGATAGACACCCACTTCGGGATACTCAGCCGGTGGGCGTGCCTGCAGACTGGCCTTCAGGCCTTCGCGCGGCCCCGCTGCATACCGCCCAGCCAGCGCGCGAACCATCTCGACGACATTGTCGTCGGATCCGGCCAGCCAATATTGCAGCGTCAGGAAATAGGCACGCACATCCTGAGCAGTTCCGGGAATGAAGCGCAGCAGCTTTGGCAGCCGGCGCAGCATCCGCATTTGACCAGCGCCGGAATCGGCCCCTGCCTTGGAAGATCGCCGCAGCTTCTTCAGCAGAGCCAAAGGGCCTTTGGCAGGCGCATCCATGCGATAGCCACCAAGACGTGTCAGCCGAATGACGTCGCTTCCAGACATAAGCCCGATCATTGCATCGCACTGTTCGCGCCGGGCCTGCAGTGCAGGCAGAATAGCGCGGATATGCTCTTCCAGAAACAGCATCGTGGCGATGATGATGTCGCCGCGCGCAATGTCGGCCTTGCAGGCCTCCAGCCGATCCGGGTTCGAATCCCAGTCGGCTGCCGCGTGGAAACTGATACCGATTCCATCGGCCGCAAGATGCCTCTCGGCCCGCTCGACCGCGCCGGAAAGATGATTGTCGAGCGTAACGATAACCACCCGCATCAGCGGCTGGCCCGGCTTTGCGCCGCCGGCGGCTGGAGGATCAGCGCGCATGATAGGCCTTTGCATCATAGAGCGTTGCAACCGTGATCGCAGCGATCCCTTGGGCCGCCGCATAGGCTTCCGTGTTCCGTCGGGCCTTGCCACGAACGAAGAACGGTATCCTCATCAGCTCTTTCTCGGCATCCGCTGTCCAGCCGTCGGGCTCGTTGCATGGGCCCTCGATGGCATTTTCGGCGGCCGGGGCCTCGGGCGAATGGCCGTGTCCAGTGCCCAGATGCGATGGTCCGGCGCCATCGTGAAACTCGAAATCGTCGCGGAACATCGTCAGCAGATGCTCTTCCGGCCCCATCACCAGTGGGTGAACCCAGCTGTCGAACAGAACGTTAGCGCCTTCGAACCCCATTTGCGGGGAATGCCGTGCCGGGAAATCCTGGACATGCATTGGCGCTGATATCACCGCACAGGGAAGCTTCAGCTTCTTGGCGATCATGCGCTCCATCTGCGTCCCAAGCACCAGTTCGGGCTGAGCCGCAGTGATGGCGGCTTCGACATCCAGATAGTCATCGGTGATCAGCGGCTCGATCCCGAACTCGGCCGCCAGCGCCCGAACCTCGCGCGCAAATTCGCGGTTGTAGCAGCCCAGTCCGCAAACTTCGAAACCCAGCTCATCGCGCGCCACGCGCGCGGCCGCCATTGCGTGCGTTGCATCCCCGAAAATGAAGACGCGTTTCGACGTGAGATAGGTCGAGTCGATCGAGCGGCTCCACCACGGCATGCGGGACCCGAGCCCAAGCGCCGGAGCGGGGTCGACGCCGGCAAGGACAGCAATTTCGCGGATGAAATCGCACGTCGCCCCATGACCGATCGGCACCGTACGAACAATCGGTTGCTTGAACTGCTTTTCAAGGAAGCGCGCCGTAGTGTCCCCGATCTCCGGATACATGAGGATGTTAAAATCCGCCCGCCCGATGGTTGCAATGTCGGCCGAGCTGGCACCCAGCGGCGCAACCAGGTTCAGATCGACACCAAGCGCGGCCAGCAGCATCTTGATCTCGACCAGATCATCCCTGTGCCGGAAACCTAGCGCCGTAGGCCCCAGGATATTCACCAGCGGGCGGCGCCCTTCCATCGGAGACCGGACGATATCCCGGCTGGCAAGCGCGCGAACGAGCGCGTGCAATGTCTCGGAAGCGCCCCAATGCTCCCGGCGCTGGTAACTCGGCAGGTCCAGCGGGATGACAGGCACCGGCAAGCGCATCGCTTCTGCCAGCCCCGCCGGATCATCCTGGATCAATTCGGCCGTGCAGCTTGCACCCACCAGCATCGCCTGCGGCTTGTAGCGTTCATAGGCTTCGCGCGCCGCAGTCTGGAACAGCTGCGCGGTGTCGCCACCCAGGTCGCGTGCCGCGAATGTCGTATACGTGACAGGCGGGCGAGCACCGCGGCGCTCGATCATCGTGAACAGAAGGTCGGCGTAGGTGTCTCCCTGCGGCGCATGCAGAACATAGTGCACGCCCTCCATAGCCGTTGCCACGCGCATCGCGCCAACGTGGGGCGGTCCTTCATAGGTCCAGAGTGTCAGCTGCATCGCCGTCAGATCTTCAGCATGTCACGGCGACGAAGCGGCCGAGCGAACAATTCGGCGGGATCACCGGCCTGGTCGAAGCCGTGCACGGGCGAGAAAACCAGCTCGATCGACCACTTTGTCGAAAGCTCTTCGGCTTCCAGCGGATTGGCAAGTCCAAGGCCACAGACGGTGAGGTGAGGTCAGGACTGGCCGCGCGCACGCGGTCCAACTGGCGGTCCACATCCTGACCTTCGGACAAGACGAGCCCCTCCGGCAGGGCCTCAAGCTCATGTGCCAGGTGCGCGCGGTGCAGGTAAGGCGTGCCCACCTCCAACGGAATCATACCCAGTTCCCGGCTCAGAAAGCGCGCAAGCGGCACTTCGAGCTGCGAATCAGGCATGAAGAAAATCGTCTTGCCTTCGAGGACAGCCCGGTGCCGCGCCACCGTGCGCGCGGCGCGATCCCGCGCCGGGGCAACAATCGACTCGAACCGGGCTTCATCGACACCAAATTCCCGGGCCGCAGCGTGCAGCCATTCAAAACTGCCCTCGGCACCAAACGGAAAGAGTGCATCCAGCCGCACTGCCCCGCGATCCTCAAGCGCCCGTGCCGTATCGCCCAGAAAGGGCTGGGCCAGCAAAAAGCGTGTGTTCTTGCCGAGTGGCGGCAGCGCGACTGCGCGCCGAGGCGGAAGAACGCGAACCGGGCCGATCCCCATTTCCTTGAAAAAACGCAGGAACTGGTCTTCGACGATATCGGGAAGGCTGCCCACGATCATGAGTTCGGGCGATGACCCGGACGTGGCGGGAAGCTCTGGCACCAGGGATGCGAGGCAGGCATCTTCGCCCTGCGTGAACGTCGTCTCGATTCCCGAACCGGAATAATTCAGTACGCGCACTGCGGGCCCATGCTTGGTTGTCAGCCTCGAAGCCGCGCGTGACAGATCCAGCTTGATGACTTCGGACGGACAGGAACCAACCAGAAACAACATCCGGATATCGGGCTGCCGCTCCAGAAGCCGATCGACGACGCGGTCGAGTTCCTCATTGGCATCCGCCATTCCGGCCAGATCGCGCTCTTCAATAATGGCCGTCGCGAACCGCGGCTCTGCAAACAGCATGACGCCAGCAGCAGACTGCAACAGATGTGCACAGGTGCGCGAACCGACAGCGAGGAAGAACGCATCCTGGATCTTGCGGTGCAGCCAGACAATTCCGGTAAGCCCGCAAAACACTTCACGCTGGCCCCGCTGCCGCAGGATCGGCAGCGCCGAGCCGGCGACCGATGGATCGCCCAGCTTCACGCCGCCCATCCCGAAGGCGATGGTGAAGCCGACTTGGCCGCAGCCTCATCCAGACGGGCCGCGCGAAGCTTCAACAGGAACTGCACCGCGTTGACTACATAGGCAGCATAAGCGACGAGGGCTAGGATCATGCGGTCCCGCTCGGTCCACCAATCCATCAGAAATGCGGCCAGATACGCGGTGTGCAGGCCAAGCACGAGAAACGAAAAAAAGTCTTCCCACCAGAATGGCTCCGCGAACAGCCATTTGCCGAACACGACCTTTTCCCAGATCGAGCCGGTAATCATGATGGTGTAAAGCAGCATGGTCTTCAGCAAGATCGACGCCGTCGCCAATGCTGCACCCTCTCCGGTGGACAAGTATCGCAGCACCAGGAGGGTGCTCGCGATGAAAACCAGGAACTGGATGGGCGCAAGAATCCCCTGCACAAGGGTCCAAGGCGACGTGTCCCGCCGCTGTCGTTCCTCCGGAGTGTAAAGTGCGACACGCATTGTCTGCGTCTGCGTCGCACCTGCTGACACCGAAGAATGCTGGTGCACGTCTGCTCCCACGCCCCGCTCTCCTCTCAATCGAACCTATGACCAGGGGCACCAGACTGTCAAATATTCTTTACGTCCAATTTTTTGGACAGTTCGTCGCGCTTTGGGGGCTCGAAGCCTTGCCAAGCCGTTTGATAGAGCTTAACTGCCGAACCGTTCGGCATGGATGCGTTCTCGCGCTGTCATGCGCGGGCACTGATTATCCGCAGATTTTCTGGCGACAGGGCGTGTTTTCCGTCGCCAGGTTTCAACGGATACAGCACCAAGGCCGGGAGAGCCTCATGCTGCGTAACGGTTCAAACGATGAAACTTCCTCAGCGGAGACATCTATTCCGAAGGCGGCTTTTGCCGCCTGCGCTAGCGATGGAGAAAAAGGCACGGAGTTTGGCGCGCCAGATCACCCTCGACGAGTTTGCTCCGGACCGGATCACCCGGCAGACGCCAGAATGGCAAGCCTGATCGAAGACGAGATGATCCCCAAGCTGATCGCTGCGTTTCGGACGGGCATCGCGCGCCGCAAGCCTTCGTCCGGCCTTCAGCCCGCAACCGGCGGGATTTGCCTGGCCCCGGATTTGATTGCCGACACTGCGCTCGACAGCGAGCCCGGCGTCTTGATGGATATGGTCGAAGAAGCCCTTGCTTGCGGCTTGTCGCACGATTCCCTTCTTGTCGATGTTCTTGCACCCGCTGCTCGCTGCCTCGGCTCTCGCTGGGAAAACGACACTGTTGATTTCATCGAAGTTACCATGGGCCTTTGGCGCATGCAGGAAGTGGTTCACGAACTGTCGGCCCGCCGCGCTGCGGATTTTTCCCGGACGGTTACTGGCCAACCCGAAATCGCAGGCAAACGCATTCTGTTCGCCGTGGCACCCGGCGATACCCATAGCTTCGGATCGGTGATCCTGGAGGAAATGTTCGAACAAGCCGGCTGGGCAACAAGAAGTTGTCGGGACGGCAATCTTTCAAAGCTTCGCGCCGCAGCCAGGTCCCAATGGTTCGAGATGATAGCCCTGACGGTCTCGATCGATCAGCCGGCAGCCGATATTGCCGGGCTTGTGATGGCGCTACGCCAATCTTCCCGCAATCCCGATGTGCGCATCATGGTCGGCGGAGAGGCCTTCACCGACCGACCCGGGCTTGCAGACGATGTCGGCGCCGACGCGACGGCGGAAGACGGCAGGGCCGCCATCCAGATGGCGGCCTTGCTCCTCGAAAATGTGGAAGTTGAACATCTCGCTTCCCGTGCAAATGGGCAGACATCCGGGCTACGATCGCCACGCGCGCAAGCGTTTGGCGGTTTGGTGCGCGGCTGAGCCTGCCCGTACAGAAGTCGCGCCAGCGATCCATGGACCTCCCCCCCCCTCCCTCTTCCGGGCCGCTTGCGTTTCGGGATTCGTCAACGGCGCTTGCAGGCCTCCCGCCGGATGCGACCGCGCGAATCCTGTCTGCGACCGCCGATGTCACGCTTGTGCTGGATCGCAAGGGGATCATCCGCGACGTGGCAGTGGGCAGCACCGACCTGGGTGATGACCCGTTCGCAACTTGGATCGACCAGCCTTTCATCGACACAGTCAGTTCCGATAGCCGCTTCAAGGTCGAGGAAATGCTGCGCGATGTGGCCAGCCGCAGCATACCGCGCTGGCGGCTGGTCAACCACCTGGCCGGTTCCAACAGCATGCCGGTGCGCTATCTCGCAATGGAAGCGGGCGCCAACGGACGGGTGATCGCGGTCGGCAGGGACATGCGTGCCGCCGCCACCTTGCAGCAACGCCTGATCCAGGCGCAGCAATCGATGGAGCGCGACTATGTGCGCCTCCGCCAGACAGAGCAACGCTATCGCCTTTTGTTCGATCTGTGCAGCGAACCCGTGCTGATCGTGGATGCGTCCACCCGTCGGATCAGCGAAGCCAACCCGGCCGCACATGCCCTTCGCGACGATCTGGCGCCACTGGCCGACCAGCCGTTCCTTGGGATTTTCAGCAAGGATTCGCGCGATGACCTGCTGGAGCTCATGGGCGCCGTCGCCAGCGGTGTAGCCCAGATGCCAGTTTCTCTGGCGCTTGAAGACGGCCGTCAGGCCATGGTCGCCGCCACCCTTTTTCGGCAGGATCGAAGCCCGCATCTGCTCGTCCGCCTGTCGTTCGGCACCAATGCAGATCATGTAGCGCCGCAATCCGATGCACTGGCGCAGATCCTCGACCGGATTCCTGATGCGTTCCTGGTGACAGACCAGAAACTGATCATCCAGTCTGCCAACACCGCATTCCTCGATCTGACCCACTCGGCGCACCTTGAACAGGTGATCGGGGAGCGGCTTGGCCAGTTCCTCGGCCGGCCCGATATCGATATCGAGCTGTTGCAATCACAATTGCGGACATCGGGCGAGGTGCGCAATTTCGATGCGATCGTCCGCGGTCGCCACGGGGAGCGCGAAGATATCGAGCTGACGGCGGTTTCCGTCAGTCGCCAGGGGGAGACCCACTACGGCTTTGCGTTGAGGTCCGTTGCCCGCCGTATGGACATGGCCGCCTCCGACGTAACAGGTGTGCCGCGTTCCGTGGAGCAACTCACTGAACTGGTCGGGCGTGTCTCTCTGAAGGACATCGTGCGGGAAAGTACAGACCTCATCGAGCGGCTCTGCATCGAAGCCGCGCTCCGCTATACGTCGAACAACAGGGCATCCGCAGCCGAGATCCTCGGCCTGTCAAGGCAAAGTCTGTATTCCAAGCTGCACCGGCACGGCATGCGCAATCCCAGCGCCGACGCCAGCAGCGACCAGGAAGTTTGACACCAAATAGTGTCAATCTGAATTGACACTCGGAGGAGCGACGGTTAGCCTCTTTCTATGGATCGGCTTACCGCTACGACTGACCCTTCCCGAGTCCCGGCGCCATTCCCGGCGCTGCGCGATACTCTGGAGCTTTTGAAGCCGGTCACCTGGTTTCCGCCCATGTGGGCCTTTTTTTGCGGCGTCGTGTCATCGGGTGTTCCTGTCATCGACCGCTGGCAGTTTCTTGCGCTCGGCATTATTCTCACAGGCCCGCTGGTCTGCGGAACGAGCCAGGCCGTCAACGACTGGTTCGACCGTCACGTCGATGCCATCAATGAACCCAACCGGCCGATTCCGTCGGGCCGCGTTGGCGGGCGCTGGGGCCTCTGGATCGCGATAGCCGGCACAGTGCTTTCGCTGCTCGTTTCGACGCTGCTTGGCCCCTGGGTGCTGGTTGCAACGATTTTCGGTCTGTTGCTGGCCTGGGCCTACAGCGCGCCGCCGCTGCGGCTCAAGAGAAGTGGCTGGTGGGGTCCGCTCACATGCGCATTCGCTTACGAGGGGCTCACATGGTTCACTGGCGCAGCCGTGATGCTGGCAGCCTTTCCCTCTACCCCGATCCTGCTTCTTGCCGGGCTCTATGCGTTCGGTGCTTTCGGAATCATGACATTGAATGATTTCAAGGCGGTGGAAGGTGATCGCCAGATGGGTATCGCATCCCTTCCTGTCACGATGGGCGTGCGCCCGGCGGCGATGCTGGCTTGCGCTGTCATGCTGGGTGCACAGCTCATCATCATCGGGTTGCTCGCTGCATGGGGGCTGTCGGTCACTGCCGGGATCATAGCGCTGCTGGTGGTCGGGCAACTGCTCGCCATGCGCCGCCTTGTCCGCGATCCGGCGCAACATGCCCCCTGGTACAATGGCGCAGGGGTATCGCTTTACGTTCTTGGAATGCTGGTGGCGGCCTTCGGCATCCGCGGCATGGAAGGGTTGCCCCTATGATTGCTTCAACGCGCACCGCTACACCAGTGCAGGGTCTTAGTTGGCTTTCGATCGTGAGGCTCGGTCTTGTGCAAGCCTCCCTTGGCGCGATCGTCATGTTGGTCACATCACTTCTGAATAGGGTAATGGTGGTGGAATACGCGCTGCCGGCAGCCATTCCGGCCGGCCTGGTCGCATTTCACTACTCGGTGCAGCTGCTGCGCCCCCGCTTCGGCCATGGATCCGATATCGGCAACCGCCGCACACCATGGATCATCGGTGGCATGGGTACGCTGACCCTCGGCGGCCTTGTTGCTACGAACGCCACGCTGATGTCCTCCACCATGCCGGGTCTTGCATTCGTGCTGGCCGTGCTGGCCTACGCCATGATCGGTACGGGCGTAGGTGCTGCGGGTACCTCGCTTCTGGCGCTGCTCGCAACCCGCACGGCAGAAAGCCGCCGCCCTGCTGCTGCTGCGGTTACATGGACCATGATGATCGTCGGGATCGTGGTCACAGCCGGTATCGCGGGCAGCTTTCTCGATCCCTTTTCACCCGAGCGTTTGGCCCTTGTGGCGGGCGGTGTTGTTCTGGGCGCCTTCCTGCTGACCCTGTTCGCTGTTTCCGGCATTGAAAATGCGAACGCCGCCTTCGCGCAACGCAAAGCTGAAGCCAGCCATGATTTCAAGGCCGCCATGGCAGAGACGTGGGCAGACCCGGTCGCCCGTCGCTTTTCCGTCTTCGTCTTCATCGCGATGCTCGCCTATTCCATGCAGGACATGGTGCTCGAGCCTTTCGCCGGCCTGGTGTTCGGCTACACGCCGGGCCAGTCGACGATGCTGTCTTCGTTGCAGCATAGCGGCGTCCTCGCTGGGATGCTCCTCGTTGGGATCGGCGGCAGTGCATTTGGCGGCGCAAACCACCAGCGGATGCGCAAATGGGTCGCCGGGGGTTGCGTGGCCTCGGCCCTCGCCATGGCCCTGCTGGCTATCGGCGCCGTGTCTGGCCCCGGCTTTCCGCTTCGGCCTGCCGTTTTCCTGCTGGGCTTTGCCAACGGCGTGTTCGCGGTATCAGCCATTGGCACCATGATGTCGCTTGCAGGTGCCTCGGGGCCTGGGCGCGAAGGGATCCGCATGGGCCTGTGGGGCGCTTCACAAGCCATGGCCTTCGGCATTGGCGGGTTTCTTGGCGCAGTCGGCGTCGATATCGGAAGGGCGGCC
>Ga0105045_10006499_pt1 | contig 10345 bp, 9 predicted proteins | sample MAT02_FD_78089 | JGI IMG/M metagenome (GOLD analysis project Ga0105045, IMG submission 78089) | Freshwater microbial communities from Lake Fryxell liftoff mats and glacier meltwater in Antarctica - MAT-02 (megahit assembly) | ecosystem: Environmental > Aquatic > Freshwater > Ice > Liftoff...
GGCTGTAGCTCATGATTTGAGTTGTGAGGGCATCAGTGAGATTCATTGTTGCAGGCACGTGTCGAATGGTCCGATCGTTAGCGATCTCGACGTGACAGAAAACCTATCGAGCGATTCCAATGTGAGTTGGCATTGGATTCAGAGCGGCGAGCGTTTTCTAGAGGCGTGGTTGCGGGTTGCCCAGGTTTGTGATGAAGCCATGGTGATTGCACCAGAGATCGATCACGAACTATTGCTGGCGACACGATTTTTACGATCCCACGGCATTCGACTTCGAAACGCGGATGACCGATTCATTGCGACTGCAAGCGACAAAGCGCTGACTGCGAGACATTGGCGCAAGTCGTCTGTCAGTCAACCGTGGACGGTTCTTCTGCGTAATCATTGGTTCATTTCATCTCGTCGCCAGCAGTTGCTTGATATCTCAAGCCAAGCATGGGTTCTGAAGCCACGCGATGGAGCCGGTGGGGTAGGAATTCGGAGGTTCGAATGCATCGATCATCTCCAGCTTTGGAACGAACATAGGATCACCTCTCCCAATGAGATGCTGGTTCAACCGTGGCTTGAAGGGGTTGCAGCAAGCATTGCTATCGTCTTTCATGATGACCAAACCGCCACAGAGATGCCAGCTCGCAACCAAGTGCTTACGGCTACGGTGATAGATTCGACCGTCGGCGGGAAAGACGTGCAATTTCATCAGATTGCTTATGGCGGAAGCGGACCTCCGTGGCCGCCAGGAGCTCAACGGGTTGCCGCAACGTTTGCTCGCAAGGCGATTGCCGCGATTCCTGGGGTTCCGCTTGGTTGGATCGGACTAGACTTTCTATGCGAAGGGTCTCCCTTGGAGATCGAATCGTATGTGGCCATCGAGATCAATCCAAGGCTGACTTCATCTTATTGCGAAAGAATAGAGATCTCGTTACCGCACTAACGAGGCCGTGGTACCGGCTTGAGTGGCGTTCGATGCGTTGGCTAGTTGAGTGGACGTGTCGAGCATCTGGAGCAATGCAGGCGAAGGGTTGGGAATCGATACAGTTCTCTCTCTGCCCGAAGCATCACGAATAGTTGCGGTGATGCTGATGGACTGGAGTAGGGTATCGGATGCAGCAGCAATAGCTGTTGCATTGCTTTGGGCAACTTGAGCGGCATGATCAACCGTTTCTTTCCATGGTTGGTTTCCGTTAGATCCAGCTCGATTAGAGCGGCTCAGGTTCAGTTGATCGGGAAACGCATCTCCCGTTTTCGGAGAGCCGATATTTGAAGATGCTAGTTGTACATTCGCATCTGTTGGATTTGAAGGCAAAGTATTCGCGAACGACTGAGCTCCGTTTGCAGGCTCCGAGTAGAGTCGACTTAATCCCAATCTTGCGAGCTGTCCATAGACTACCTCGGGCCCACTATAAAGGCCTTCGTCCAGTTCGCTATCAGCAGCATAGCAAACTCCGATTAGTTGTCCTTTTTGGTTGAACAGTCCGCCGCCACTTCGCCCTTGTACTGGCGCTACGGCAACCTCGACGTTCGATGGCCCAAGGTACCGATTTAGTTTGGTGATTTGCGAATCGCGACGCGTTGGATCTGCTCCCCCATCACATCCAAAGCTGACAACGGCTTCCCCTTCGCGAAGGGTTGCACCACGGGGCAGTAGAATTGCTGTTGGGACTTTGACGTCGGCTTTAAACGAAAGGAGCCCGATATCGGTTTCGTCACACTTGTAGTCGATTACAGTCCCCCCAAATTGACCAAGTTGCCCATTCACCGGTGCTTCCACGCTGATACGTGACGTAGTTTTTAGGTCTCGAAACATGTGCCCACAGGTTAACACAAGGACTTCACCATTTACCTGGTCAATCATGGTTCCTGTGCCGAAAGCTATGCTACTGTCGTCTTCTATTTTGATTCGAACGGTGGTTGAAATCGGGTCGACAGGGATTCTGGAATTTACAATCGGCGAAACTTCCGTTTGCTCAAAATCGATAGGCGGTGGATTCTGCGATTGCCGGGCTGTTGCAGGCGGTGCTGGTGCAGGCGACGGCTGGGTTCTTGTTTTTCGCGAATTCGTTGTTGGGGAGTCTTGCAGTAATGGAAAGGGCTCCAAGCCGGGGGTCGCATTCGCAAGCTCGAGGGTTCCTACCGTTGCGTCTGAACTTGCCGATGGTAGGAGCTTGGTAAGCTCCTCAAAATCGTAAACACCAGTGATTCGTTCGATTTCTCGGCCGTCTTTGAGGACCAAGAGGGTTGGAAGATGGGTAACTCGCATCCGTTGGACGATTGATTTTTCGAGATCTACATCTACGCTGCGAATGATCCAGCCTTTTTTCGATAGCTCTTCGATAGCTGGGTCCATCTCCTTACAGGGCTCGCACCACTTTGCACTGAATTGCATGATGACGAAGTCAGATGGATTGCCGGTTTGGACACCAAAGAGCAAAACAGTAGCGATTGCGGTAAGAAGTGTCATGACATGCGGATCCTCCATGATCCGGTTATGATAAGGCGAATTACAGCGTCGGAGTTTCGCTTTTGGGCCCACTCTGTCACAAGATCAAACTTGAGCCAAATTGAAGAGAATGTCCAAAAAAGAACTGACCTTGACGCCGACCTGGGAAATTAGAACGACACTTCCCGACGAACCTGCTGCGAATGCAATGGCTATCAGTCTGGTTGAATCGACCTTGGCAGCATGTGTCCAAATTAGCGGCCCCATACGAAGCGTCTACCGTTGGAAAGGGGATGTACAAAACGAGCTTGAGTGGACACTTTCGATTAAGACAACAGAGGGCTTGCTGCAGCAAACGATCTCTCGTATCAGTCAATTGCATCCCTATGAAGTACCGGAAATTTGCGCTAATCCATTTCATCACGTTGGCGCTGGCTATCATGAGTGGCTTGTTAATGAGCTTCACGCTCCCGCGTACGCTTCTCCTACATCGCCGGAGAAACTTGAACCTTGGCACCTTCAAATCCAGATGATCGGCAGCAGCGCAGTGAAAGTATCTGCCGTACGCGTTGTAGGGCATTTTGGATTTTGTTTCTGCGATCAGTGGTCGCTACCCGAAGGACCTGAGCCGCTACCTATCGCTTTTGAAGCCGTCGCTCAGCAGCTTTCTACTTGGCCGGGTATGTATTTTGAAATGGACGGATCGTTTGTTTGGGTTTCCCCTGAACGCAGTGGTTCAAACCAACCGGTTTGGCAATTGGACGGTATGGTTTATGATCGAAATGACGCGGTCCAATATATAGAACTAAAGGGAAGGTGTGACCGTGCTGCGTGGACTAGAATAGTATCGGTACTCTTGCAAAACTCAACTGCTATGGGCCAGTGCCGCCTTGCAGTTCACCTCATTAACCAGTCCGCATGGATATTAGAATCTGATTTCAGGAAAACGATTTCATGAAAATTATACTGGCTTCGATACGGATGATGATTTGTGTAATGCTGTTCGAGACAGGCCTGTGTCGCGCGGCTGACTCCTTGACTTGGCCGGTGTCACGAGGAAACGCAGCTTCACAGGGGGTAAGCCTGTCAAAGCTTCCTGACCAGCCTAAACTTCTTTGGGAGTTTGCTGAACCATCGACAGCCTTTGAAGCGACACCCGCGATTGCAGACGGAAGGGTCTTTATAGGAGACTTAGATGGCGGAGCGTATGCACTCGACTTGGCGTCCGGCAAGGTTATCTGGCGAAAAAAGTTTGAAGACGGTTTCTCGTCTTCGCCAGCATATAAGGATGGCCGAATCATTATCGGGGACTACGAAGGATTGGTTCGATGCCTAGACGCGGGTACTGGCGAATCGATTTGGGACTATAGCACCGATGCCCAGATTGACGGCGGTGCAAATTTCTATGGCGAGTTAGTTCTTGTTACCAGCCAAGATGGTGGGCTGTATGCCCTGGACCTCGAAACAGGAGAGTTGGCTTGGAAGTTTTCAACCAATGATCAATTGCGATGTGCACCGACGGTCGCTGGAAATAAGACGTTTCTTGGTGGATGTGATGGGAAACTACATGTGATCGATTTAGACTCTGGCAAAGAGCTCGGCGAAGGCTTCTCGCTTCAGAGCCCGACGGGTTCGACTCCGACTGTCGAAGGTGAGCAAGTCTTCGCGCCCACGCATTCCGGTACCATCTTTGCCTTCAACTATTCGACTTTGAAGGAGTCTTGGCTTTTCTCGGACTCCCAAAGATCTCAAGAGATTCGCTCTTCGCCTGCGATCAGTGACGGCAAACTATTGGTGACGACTCGAAACAAGCGGCTTCTCGCAATCGATAGCCAATCTGGAAAAATGGTTTGGGAGTATGTTTTTAAGAAACGTTCAGAAGCGTCCCCAATTGTAGGAGATGGGCGAGTTTGGGTCGGCTCCTCTGACGGCAGGTTTGTCGGACTGAGTCTATCCACCGGCGAGGAATTATGGCAAGCCGAGCAACCCGGCGCCTTCAATGCGTCGGCGTCCGTTGCCGCAGGCAAACTGGTTATCGCGAACGATAAAGGAAGCGTATACTGTTATGGAGAATAATGCTGATCCGCTCGGTCGATCGTTCCGTGCTCAGAGCGTCTCTCGCCAAATCCTACCAAAACTAGAAAATCGCTCGCCATGACAAGCCTTCCTACAACTAAGCCCAACAGCACGTCCAAAACGGAGGTTGGCAGCTATTTCATTTCGAATTACCCGCCCTACTCGCAGTGGAGTATCGATGGCCTACCTGCAATCGAAGCGGCTCTGAACTCGGCCCCGATTGAATCGACGCCGCTTGGTCTATATTTGCACATTCCCTACTGCCGTAAGCGTTGTAAATTCTGTTATTTCAAAGTCTTTACAGACGTGAACGCACAGGAAATCGAAACTTACGTGAATGCTTTGTCTCATGAGATCGAACTGCTTTCAAAGAAAGCAATCATGGGCGATCGACCGTTTCGGTTTGTGTATTTTGGAGGCGGTACTCCAAGCTTTTTATCACCAAAGCAACTTACTAGCCTAGTGGACCGACTGCGTGCGAGTATCTCGTGGGATATGGCGGAAGAGGTAACTTTCGAGTGCGAACCGGGAACTCTCAGCGAGACTAAAATCCACACGCTTCGTGAACTTGGCGTGACGAGACTGAGCTTAGGTATCGAAAGCTTTAGCGACGCGATTCTGGAAGAGAACGGTCGTGCTCATCTTTCGAAGGAAGTCTATCGTGCATGGGAATGGATCGTCGCAGCAGGTTTTCCAAACGTGAACATCGATCTAATTTCGGGCATGGTTGGTGAAACCTGGGAAAACTGGCGAGAAACGATTCGCAAGACCATCGAGTTGTCGCCAGAAAGTGTGACGATCTATCAGATGGAACTCCCGTTCAACACGGTTTACTCGAAGGATCTCCTTGGAAATACGAAAGAATCACCGGTGGCTGATTGGCCCACGAAGCGGGACTGGGTCCGGTACGCCTTTGAAGAATTTCAAGCGGTAGGTTACTCTGTTAGCAGCGCTTACACCGTGGTCAAGGACAAAAGCAAAGTAAGCTTCAGCTACCGCGACAACCTATGGCGTGGAAGTGATCTCCTCGCAACGGGAATCGCTAGTTTCGGTCATGCCGCCGGGATTCACTACCAAAACACCCACGAAATGGCTCATTACTTGAAGTCGATCGTTGAAGATCACCAACTACCGATCACCCGTGCGTTTGAACCAACCAAGAACCAGCGGTTGATTCGTGAGATGATTCTGCAGCTCAAACGCGGCTATCTAGAGGTTCCCTATTTCGAAGCGAAATTTGGCGTGGATATCGTCAACCAATGGAAGTCGACTTGGGATGAATATGTAGAAGCAGGCTACGCGAGTTATAATACGGAACGAGTCGAGCTTTCTATGGACGGACTTTTGAGAGTCGACGCACTTCTTCCGGCGTTTTTTGAAGCTGAACACAGGAATGTTCGGTATACGTAAATTGCAAGATCTGATTTACTTTGATATGTCCGAGTCCGAATCGACGTGTGGCCCGACAAGTCCGTCGATTAACAGTTCGATCTCGTCGCGATCGACATGCATTTTCGCGGCCGCTAACGCAAAGAGTCGCTTTTCGACTTCGGTTAACGTACCATCCGCAGCCATCACTCGCATTAAGTCGGTTAAGACCTCAATCTTTTCAGAATGAACGGTCGGAAACTTCATGGCAGCCTGATCACTCAGGGCAAATTGTATAGCCTTTGCCATGTCTGACTCGTCTAGCCCAAGTTCGGCGCATCGATCGATCAACAACGCGATCTCCCGTTCTGAAAGCGAACCATCGGCGGACGCCATGATAACCAGGTTCTTAAGATAATCCAATTGATTCATAGTTCGCCTTTGCTGGTGCCGCTGGTCCCTTGTAGTGAGTCGTCCGATCACCTCAACCACTTCATTCTAATCCAAATCCTAGTTCGTTGGGGATGATTCGGGAAACGAATCATCGGGGATCGCGAACTCGTCATTCGGAGGTGTGTTCTGATTAGTTAAGAACTTAACAACCATCGTCGCATAGGCGCCGCGTGGGAGCGAGAAGTGCAGATCCAGACGGCTTCGCTCTGGACTCTGTTCGTCTTGTCGAACCGCGTGTTGTATATCCTTAATTTCTAACCAAACAGCACGATCGCCTCTCGAGAAAAAAGTGTCTCTTGGAAACTTGAGTCGAATTTGATGCGGCTCCATCTTTAACTCGTCCAGGATCGGCATCAGCTGGTCCACGTAGCCGGACGGATATTCCTTCTGCCGAGCAGATGGTAGAGGCATAGTCCATTGAGATAAATTCAGGGACGAAGCGTGGTAGTCAAACTGAGAGTTTGGTACTACAAGAACACCGCAAGCACTCTCGATTGTCGTGCGTTGCTCAGGCGGTACCCGTGCTTCCAAGACGTTGCTTACCCAACGATTCCACAGGTAGCTTTGGAATGCAGCGAGGTAGATGCTGCGAAGGTCTGGCCGAAGCAGGGCGATGGCTCGCTTGAAATTCGTTGGGTGGTCGCATAAAAAAGTAACAATACTACGTCGGTGCGATCGGTCGAGTCGGTCCTTACAAACCATCCATTCGCTCCAGTGGTCCCGAAGTATTTGTTTTTGCTCTTTTTCACGAGGGCGATCGTGAACGTTCGGTTCTGCGATCGCCAAAAACAGCGCGCGTTCGTAGTCGCCCATGCACCAAGGCTGAGCGATAAACTGGCGACTTATACCGAGCGATCCAAAACGCTGGTCATCAAAGTAGTTGATGATTCCCCCGGTTGCGAGCGTCTTGAGTCGTGAGGAGGCAAATTCAACGGTCTCTTCGTTAAGGCCGCGAAGGATGATCTCAAAGCGATTAGCGACAATATCTTTCGCTGCAAAGTGACGATTGGCTTGTCCAAGATAGGTCAGTAGGAAAGACCTATCTTCTAAGTTGCGAGTCGGACCTCGATAGATCGTAACGTGCTGAGTTGTTTGCGCATGGCGATCCTTGAGCCCGCCGTGCTGCACGGCGTCTCGAGGGAGATTCCAGGTCGATGAAATCGCTTGGGCAACTTCGGGAGTCCCTAAACCACTTTTTTCGAGTCGATAGAATGCAAACGAACCACCCGTAACTTGGAAGTCCGTTAACTCGTCAACGACGAAATCCTCGGGCTGGCTTTTGAGTTTCATTAGTCGTCTCTACTCAGTAAATGTCACTCGGATCGACTAACCGCTGGGCAACGACAGTTAGTTTTCCATTTTCGTATTTGCGAAAAAAGCAGCTTGCATAGCCTTCATGACAAGCTGCACCGGTTTGATCTACGGTGACCAATATCGTATCTTGATCGCAGTCCAAGTAGATTCCCACAACGCGTTGTCGGTGCCCACTCTCTTCGCCCTTTCTCCAGAGGCGCTTTCGGCTTCGCGAAAAATACGTCGCAAATCCCGTTGCGACAGTTTCTTCAAACGCTTCTTCATTCATCCAAGCCATCATCAAGACCTGCTGCGTCGTCGCGTCTTGCGCAATCGCAGGCAGCAAACCCTCGACTCCTCGGCTAAAGTCGGGTTTAGAAAACCGCGGATCGACGGCAGCGGTTGCGATTTTCTCGATAGAATCAGATGGTTGCATGAGTTCGGTTCAATCTCGAATCGGGAAAAGGCGTTCCCGCTCTGGGCTAATCACAAACTTGCGACGCAAGCCGCAACTACCTTACCTCTTAAACTTAAGGGGTTGATCATAGTCGCCGTGACGAGGCTTGAAAAGTCAAATGGCTTGTCAAGCAAGATATCTATGGATTGTCTAAGAAATCTGGTAAACAACGTGAATTGACGAACTCATTCGTTTTATCGTTTACAAGTCTTCTCCATGTAAGATTTATGATTGCGAAGACCGATAGAAGAAGACGACGCAAGTCCCGCAAGCCCTCTCAATACATGTCGTGGGGTGAGCGGGATTTGCGTCACTTGAATTAATTGATCACATCAATTGTGTCAAAACCAGAAGTCTCCTTTACTGGATGGTGACGATTAGTGGACTCCGAAACAATCAGCATCATCTTGCCAACCTCCAATCGGCAAGACCAAATCGCAAGTCGCGTAGAGACCTTGATCGAGAGTCTTTCCGATCTGTCGGATCAACTGCAAGTGGTCATCGTCGATGATGGCTCGACTGATGCAACTCCGGAGATTCTCGAAGAACTCCGACTAATCTACCCGCAGATTGAAACGATAAGAACTTCCAGTCAGCGTGGTCCAAAGCAGGCCGTCGAAATGGCTTTCGATAAAACGATCGGCGCGTTCGTCTTCATTCACGAGTCGTACGATCGCGTTGATACGAGCGCCATACGACAACTATGGAGTTTGAGGAACGATAAGAGCCTTGTCGTCGCTAGAACCGGAACGCGAACGAGACGAATCGACAACGGACTGTTGGATCAACTAGCAAAGTGGGGCAAGAGAATCGAGGAGAACTGGACGTACTCCGAGGCAACTCATGGCCAAACCTCGAAGTTGGTCTCTTCAGGGCTTCAGATGGTGAGACGCGATTCGCTATCGCGATTGGCTCGAGTCGACGCAAAGGAACCCGCTTTTGAAGTTTCTCACTTGTCCCAAAGATCGATAATTCGATCGCCAACTTAGAACGACAATCGGCTAAAGAATTGTCCCAAAATAAGTTCCCTGTTTTGTTCTATTGGCAACACGCAACTTGTTCTATTACCAACACGCATCGCACGCTAGTGAATCTTGATGATTAAGCCGATTCAATAGCTTACGCCGCGTGTTAGTGTTGGGGTTTTATTCCGGGACAGTTGCTAAGCTCGACTTTTTCCATTTTACGCGGCCTCCGTAGCCCGAAGTCTAGAAGTTTCCGAACCGGGCCGGGTAGTTTTAAACAGCAGTGCCGCCGGAACACTGTGCAAATACCCATCGTGAAGAAGCATTCCTCACGATGCGTGCCATCAAGATCAATTACACAAACACAACGGCTCGACGCAAGCCCTTTACCACTTTTGGACCAGCAACCTACACCACTGAAGAACTTAACATTTCGCCAACGGCCACCATACCAATGCACGCGAACCTTCCTTCCGCCCTTGTTGGACTTGGCCGCCCCGGCTAAATTGGACAACAGGGTGTCTCTTATCGGCGGGCGTCCTTTCTTTCCACGCTTGGCTTTGGGCGGCTGAGCGAACAAGTTCGCATCAGCGACGATCTTACTGGACCAGTGTTAGTCGTTTGCGATGCCGCGTTGAAAACCTTGCCATCACGTGCCCCGCATAATCGCTTCAGCCACGTTCGAGAACTCGAAGAGGCTCGAAGGGATAGATTGATCAGACCATTTCATTCGGCCGCTGATCTGATTTTGCAATTGGTTGCAGATTCCAAGCTAGCAACACGCCGTCGATGACCGCTTTCCGTGTGTGACGGAGTTTTAATAGCTTCCCAACGTTTGCTTTCCTTCTCGCTTTAGCATGCGAGAGTTATTTATTTGAGTCTCGCACAACTCGATGAGCGCTACTTTATCGATCGGCTTGGAGGCGTAATCGTCACAGCCCGCATCTAGACATTTAATAATGTCACTTTTCATAGCGTGCGCAGTCAATGCAATGATCGGTAGTTCGCAACCCTTTGAACGTAGCAACCTTACCGCTTCATAGCCATCCATTTTTACACCACAATACGGTCCGTCCGAATCGAAACAAACCATTGAATCCACTTTCCATCTTCTCTTCGTTCTATGTCTTAGCAATCTCGGAAGATCGTTCTAGTCGACTTGAAAGCGCAAAAAAAGTCGGTGCCCAGAGTCCAACGAAAATTCCAAAACGTTCGGCATGAGCCTTCGATTCAGCCGCTTCACCTCCAGTCAGAAACCATATGGCTATCGAGCCAATAATGGATGCGAATCCGAGA
>Ga0105045_10006501_pt1 | contig 10344 bp, 7 predicted proteins | sample MAT02_FD_78089 | JGI IMG/M metagenome (GOLD analysis project Ga0105045, IMG submission 78089) | Freshwater microbial communities from Lake Fryxell liftoff mats and glacier meltwater in Antarctica - MAT-02 (megahit assembly) | ecosystem: Environmental > Aquatic > Freshwater > Ice > Liftoff...
AAGGCTCTGCTGCCGCTCAAGGAATTCAACATCCTCGGCAATCTGTGCAAATTCGGCATCCCTACGGTCGATTGCCCCCACGTCGCTGGGTATCACCGTACTTCGAACCGGCTTACCAAACTCTCGAGGTTGCTGAGCGTAGCCTCGACCACCCAAGGTTACGCCCATGGCGACACCTAAAACGGTAAGATTTTTGCAAGTCCATCTTCGCAAGGTGTTGCGCATGTAAAAAGCTCGCCCGAATTTAAATGCTATTACTCATCCGTCTTCCTCCTGCCATCTTCGGTCGGGTTTCAAGCGAAAGTTGATTTGGATTGCTATCTGACCTGCTGCAACAGGATTTCGGTTGTTACCGGGAATTACGGTAAGTGTTTTGAAGTTTTTCAGAAATTTCGTTCAAGTTCAGGCACCCCCGCAGGTGGTACCTTGCGAGGACCCCGTCCGATCGTGAGAATCGCTGCAGGACTAAACATGCTCATTAATAGAAAGTAAGTGGCCCTATGCCCCGTTGCGCGATCAATCGGAAAGCTCAGCTCTTGTGCCTAGAGGCGGTTCAACAATCAGAACGGTTGCGAATCGAATCCTCAAAACTCGATTGTGGCGCAACCGTTCTTGATTTTGGAGTTGATGCAATCGGAGGAATCGGTGCAGGAATCCTATTAGCAAGAATATGTTTAGCTGATCTCGCCGACGTCACGCTCTTACCTTGCGACCCGAGCCTTGGTTCGTATCCGCTTCTACAGGTTTCAACCGATGCTCCAGTCCAGGCGTGCATGGCTTCCCAGTACGCTGGCTGGCCGGTACAGCTAGAAAAATACTTCGCGATGGGGTCTGGCCCAATGCGAGCGCGACGTGGCAAAGAACACGTACTGCAGGCGTTACAAATCATCGAACCCGAATCGATCTCGGTGGGTGTATTGGAGTGTGAAAAGTTACCGAGTGATGCCGTGTGCGAAATGATTGCCCACGAATGCGACATCGAGCCTAGTCATTTGACCCTATGTGTCGCTCCAACTCGATCGATAGCAGGCGTCATTCAAGTCGTTGCCCGAAGCATAGAAACGAGTCTCCACAAACTATTTGAACTTGGGTTTGATTTGAATCAAATTCTTTCAGCTCACGGAACAGCCCCGTTGCCTCCACCAGCAAAAGGTTTTGCCGAGGGGATTGGTCGCACGAACGATGCTATATTATACGGAGGTCGCGTCACCCTTTGGGTCAAGGCTGAGGATGAGGCCATCGAGAAAGTAGCAAGTAAAGTTCCCAGCGGAACGTCCAAGGACTGGGGACGTCCCTTTGCGGATACATTTAAAGACTATGGATATGACTTTTATAAAGTCGATCCGGGCCTATTCGCCCCTGCAGAGATTCAAATTCTCAATCTAAATTCGGGGAGGTCATGGAGTTTCGGGTCGATGCGCCCTGACGTGCTGCAAAGCTCTTTTTTATCGGCCTATGTATCGGATTGATCACACACCGATCACTCTTGTTCTGCGATAGGCCTATCTGATATGAATTTGAGTGTCCGGAGTGTCTTTAGTATCCGCATAAGTATCCGCATATCTGCAGAGGCTTCTTTTGATGTTTCAATCCATGAATCCGCTCTGGTTCCTCAGCCAACGATCGGTAGTCGCTGCCATGACGCTGGTAGTCGGGATGGGACAACCGGCAAGCTTTGGGTGGGCACAGTCAACATCCGAAGGTAGTGGAGTCTTCGGAACGGATGTCAATATTGCGACAGAGATGCTTGACCTTAACTCCGTTGAGCTACGAATTCAGCTGCAAAACGGTCTGCGAGTGTTTTTGCCTGAACAGCAGGAGTTTTTAGATCGCGTTCTTTTGGCGGTCGACAACGGGCAACTACCGCGGGCAATGGTCAACATGGTCTACGTCTGGTCGCAACGCCGAAACCCTAAAGTACCGTTTCCCTACTTTGAATTTGCGATGAGAGCCTTGGCGGAACGCCGTGGAGTAACGCTGTAGGTTGACAACCGCCAATTGCCGCTGCTGTGATATCGCTGGTAACTGGATTACACTAGATTATTGGAGGGGACCGAACGATCAAAAGATGGCTTCGATTCCTTGACCCATGCCTGCTAGTGGAGCCGACAACTTGTTTAGTGAACCCGCACGCAGTCCCTACGACTGGGAATTTTTCTTCCTTGGTTTTCATGTTCGCGTGGGCTGGACTTTCTGGGTATTCTCGGCCCTGATCGGCTATGCCTGGGCTCGCGGTTTGGATATGGAATATTACGAGCAGGATCTAGTAACGCCTGGACTAGGTATCCTCTTGGCGATTTGGATAGGGGTGAGCTTCGTATCGATCCTGATCCACGAATTGGGTCACTCGGTCGCAATGAAGTATTACGGAATCGACTCTTACATCGTCCTATACCACATGGGCGGCTTGGCTGTACCTCGAGGAACGACCGGACTTAGCCGCTCGCGGCTCACCCATTGGAACCAAATCGTGATCTCATTAGCCGGCCCGGCAGCTCAGTTCGCGTTCGGTGCGATCGTTGCGGCAGTTGCCTTCTCGATTGGGCACCCAATGGGTGTTGCTGGATGGCTATTGGGCTTACTTGGGGTGCCGCTACCGATATCCGAACCGTTTTCAAACGCGATATGGACCGGCTTGATTGATGCGGCAATCTTTACAAGCATCTTTTGGGCGTTGGTGAACCTGCTACCTGTTCTTCCATTAGATGGTGGACGGATCATGCAAAACATCATTGGCTGGAATCGACGAACCAGCGGATTCGAGGAAGCGACCAAAGTAAGTATTCTTGTTTGCGTTGCGATCGTGTTTGGGGCACTTCAAATTCGCGACAATACATTAGCGTTCTACTTCGTCGTCATTGGAGTGATCAACTTTCAGAATCTCCAAGACGGTTCTTATCGCCTCTAGCTTAGGCTACTTGTCGCTAGATAGTCTCATCAGGGCGAACTAAATTTCGCTTTACAGCCTCGCTCTCAGCTAAAACGAAAAAATATTTCAAAGATTTTTTTTGGCCGTTAGTGTTTTTTTTACACTATCTAACGCCCATCACCTTCGAAGTATCATGCGATCGATCTTGAAGTTAACGAGACGCAAGACATCGTGAACGACTTAAGAAAACCCAATGATTTTTGATGCATTCGTCAGGGAAGGTCGAAGTACATGGTAATTTCGCCGACTAGTAGTTCATGCCCAGTCCGTGCCATCGCTCGAGTCGATATGAACGGTTGAAAAATGAACTGTGGAAAAAACGTTAATTTGTTGTGGAAAAATTGTCGAAAGGATGTTGCATTCATCAACGCGATTCGTACAACTTAGCGACATGAACGTAGTACCTAATGGTCGATTCGTTTAAGATCTTTGACGATGTCAACAACTTGCAGGATGCGAAATGATTTCAATTCTTGTGACGAGTTGATATCCGAGACCGATTGCGAAGGATCGACTAGAGGGATTTAACTTTGGGTTGTCCGCATAGAGAATTGCGAATCACTGCTTCGATTCGAATGCTCTGGACGATCTTGTTTTCGAACATCGGAGGAGAAATCCGTGGCCAAGAAAAAAGCTGGAGCAACAAAGACCGCCGCCGCCCCTAAGAAGGCTGCAACCAAGAAGAAGGCTGCTAAGAAGGCAGCGAAAAAGGCTGTAAAGAAGACAGCAACCAAGAAGGCCTCTAAGAAGAAGGCTGCTAAGAAGAAGGCTGCTACCAAGGGAGCTTAGTCTTCATGGTACCAACGTCGTCCGCAATCTGCGGTTGGCGAATCCAAAAACCACATTTCGCCGTGAATTGACTCTTTAAATGAGACCAATTCAACGGCGATTTGTGTTTTGTAGCGCGTAAGGATTTTGTAGCCACCAATGACCTGAGGCTCAAATAATCTGCGGCTCAAGCTACGACTGATTTTCCGTCAAAATAGATCTTGTCGTTACGGAACAGAAAGATTTTGTGGTTTTTAGAATTCGCTTTGCAGCCTGCTTTAGTTGCCAGAAGCGATAGTGCGAGAAGCCCGCAACTTGCGATAGAAAGTCGGGCGGGCGGCAATGGAGCCGCGAGAGGAGTATTTCTTGGCAGCCCCAGTACGCTTTGTACTTCTCATTACCGCGAAGTGTATCGTAGTAACCGAAACCGTTTTGGATGGCTCGCTCAATTGTAGCGATGACGAGAAGGTGCCCAGGCTCAAGCTTCATGCACTCCGGATCGATACCCGACTGATAGACAAAGAGTGTGTCAGTCCCTTTCAAGACCAAGTGCGTTGCGATCGTCTTCCCATTCACTTCGCACCAATCGATCCTAGCTTGCCCTTGATAGCCTAGTAGATCAACGGCTTCATATAGAAATTTTTCAAAGCGAGTGTCTGCGAAGCAACCCGGTTGGTGAAGTACGGCTCGTCGTGCTTGATGAAGTCGCTGAAGCTCGCACATCCTCGTCGTCAAGTCGCCTGTGTCGTCCGTGCTGAAGTATGCTATCTCGCCCGACTTGGACAGTGACGTTAGCTTTTTGCGTTTACGCTTTGCCGAATTACCTAGTTGACTAACGTACTCATCCAAGCTCTGGGGAAGCGTCAACCGAAAGCTACCCATGACCGGCTGTAACCAATTTTGAAAGCCAAGAGCCGCAGTCTCTTGCTGGAAGCTCCTTAGCCATGGAGTATCGTTCTCGACCGCATCAATTGTGATGCATTGACTCCGGACAGCAGAGTGGGACTTGCAGAATTCGGCGAAATGCTTGGCTACTGCGACACATACTTCAGATTCCCAGCCATCAGCCGAAAGGATCTGGAGATAGTCAGTACAAACATCTCCTCCGCCGAGCGAATGGATAGTGCAGTTTCCGACTTCTTGCCGTAGATAAAAGGGGGCTACCCCGACGACGTTTCCATTGCCATCCTTGCACAGGAGGATCATCAGTCGGTGGTCTCCTCCAAAGTACTTCCACCAAGAAAGCAGCCATTCTGGCGAAAGGAGCGGATTCCTTCGCGAGAGGCGACGCCACGATTCGGCTGCAGACCAAGCGGATTCGAGAGTTTCAAGACAGGTAACGTTCATGCTTGAAAGCTAGGGCACGGTAAGCGGTCGATACTGCTACTCGATGGACAATTGGCATGATCACAACGCAACTCGCTCATACTATGCGAATTGAATCGATTGTGCCGTTGGTATTGCGTTTCGACGATGCGATCATCCTTCGGTTACGAATTTTTTTTCGTCCCCGTGCGTGCTCAACTCGACGATAACTTTTTTTCAAAATATTTATCGGTAGGAAGCTTCCTAGAAGAGCTATCAAAATTAACTGAAAACTCTTTGATATCCTAGACTTACGCTAACAAATGGGCAGCCGTTCACCTACGGACGCGTTCCAGACCACTGAACGGAAACCTTAGGCTCGCCTAGGTTTAGGATGGTAAGAAACTCGGAGTTTGACACCGTCAGTAACATTGATAAACTGTCAAAAAGTCGCAACGGCTGGTATTGATCCGGCTTAGCACTACTACATATGGTGGTAGAGACGATTCGCGAAACTTCCCATGACGAGTGGCGGATCTCGTTGCTTGGGATAGAGCAGTTTGCCTAAGGAATCTTGAATTCGGGTATGAAACCCTTTGGTGAGCAAAATGGATTTCTGTATACTAAGTACCTGGTTTTATAGTCAGCATCGGTGGCTGGCTCGCCAGGAGACTTCTTTCAATCGCAGGCACCTTCGAAAAAGTCGGGATGATACATGGCTACAGTAGAAATGGGACGTGAAACAAGGGCTCGAGAGCAAACCACACGAGAGTTTCGTGGCATTCGAGCGGGTCTAAAAATTGAAACGCGATTCTGTCCGACAAACGTCACAGATCCGTTTGATACGGTGCAATGGGAGATGCGTAAGGCAAACATCAAGGACGAAAGTGGCAAGGCCCTTTTCGAACAAACCAATTGTGAGGTTCCGTCAACTTGGTCGCAGTTGGCGACCAACGTCGTTGTCAGCAAGTACTTTTACGGAGATCCGAGCAAGCCCGAGCGCGAGAATAGCGTTCGACAACTCATTCACCGTGTCTCGCGAACGATTACCGATTGGGGTGCCGCAGACGGTTACTTTGACACGGCCGAGGATAGCGAAAACTTCTATCGCGAACTGACTTGGCTTTGTCTCCACCAGCACGGAGCTTTTAATTCACCGGTGTGGTTTAACGTAGGCCTGTTCGATCAGTACGGTGTAACAGGAGCTAAATGCAATTGGCACTATAACGTTGAATCGGGTGAAGTCGAGCAACCAGAAAACCCCTATGAGTATCCGCAGGGTTCCGCTTGCTTTATTCAAAGCTGCGACGACAACATGGAAGACATCATGCGACTCGCAACCAGCGAAGCGATGTTGTTTAAGTTTGGTTCTGGGACAGGTACGGATCTTTCGACGATTCGTAGCAGCCGTGAAAAGCTTTCCGGCGGTGGAAAGCCAAGCGGCCCTCTTTCGTTCATGCGTGTTTACGACCAGATCGCTGCGGTAGTGAAGTCTGGGGGAAAAACGCGACGCGCCGCGAAGATGCAGTCGATCAAGATTTGGCATCCGGACATTATGGAATTCATCGAGTGTAAATGGAAGGAAGAGCAAAAGGCTCACGCACTAATTCGCGAAGGCTACGAGTCCAACTTCAACGGCGAAGCCTACTCGTCGGTCATGTTCCAAAATGCAAATCTATCGATTCGCGTCACCGACGAATTCATGGAAGCTGTAAAAGCCGGCCAACCTTGGAAGACTCGTTGGGTCAGCGAAAAATCCGAAGGCGAGCCGCCAACATACGATGCGAAGTCATTGCTTACTCGGATGTCCGAGTGCGCTTGGCAATGCGGTGATCCAGGCGTTCAATACGATACAACGATCAACCGATGGCACACCTGCCCGAACAGCGGTCGTATCAATGCAAGCAACCCCTGCAGCGAGTACATGTTCCTTGATAACACCGCTTGCAACCTATCGTCGATCAACTTGATGAAGTTCCGCAAAGCCGATGGAACATTCAATGTTGATGGATTTACGGCTGCCTGCCGAATTTTCCTCATCGCTCAAGAAATTCTTGTCGATCACGCAAGTTATCCAACCAGTCAAATCGCTCGCAACAGCCACCTCTTCCGACCACTGGGACTTGGCTATGCGAACCTGGGTGCTTTGGCAATGACTTCTGGTCTTCCCTATGATTCTGATGGAGCTCGTGGTCTGTGTGGTTCTTTAACGGCACTACTTCACGGAACCGCAAACCTCACCAGCGCCGAAATGGCCGGGGTCGTCGGAACATTCGCTGAGTATGAAACCAATCGCGAGCCGATGATGCGGGTCATGCAAATGCACCGCAACGCAGTCGAGCAAATCGATGACAATGGACCTGGCTATTTGAAGGATGCAGCTCGAAACCTTTGGGATCGTGTTCTCGAAAGTGGTCGTAACCATGGCTTCCGAAATGCACAGGTAACCGTGCTCGCCCCGACCGGTACGATCAGCTTCATGATGGACTGCGATACGACTGGTATCGAGCCGGATATTGCTCTGGTCAAGTACAAGCAACTCGCTGGCGGCGGCATGATGAAAATCACCAACCAAAGCGTCCACATGGGATTGACCACACTGGGCTATGATGACGCCCAAGTACAAGCGATTGATAAGTTCCTTTCTTCCGAAGACACGATCGAAGGCGCTCCGCACATTAAAGACGAGCATTTGCCTGTATTCGATTGTGCGTTCAAAGCAGCTAAGGGTAACCGAAGCATCGCTTGGAAGGCCCACGTTGCAATGATGGCCGCTGCTCAACCGTTCCTTTCCGGTGCGATTAGCAAAACCGTTAACATGCCAACCGATTCGTCGGTCGAAGACATTGCTCAAGCGTACTTCTGGGGCTGGGAACTTGGATTGAAAGCCATCGCGATTTATCGTGACGGTTCAAAGCAATCGCAACCTTTGTCGACAAAGTCCGAAGGGCAAAAAGATAAGGACGCTCAAGAAGCCAAACATCAAGCCCGTGAAGTCGTCGTAGAAAAAATTGTCGAAAAGGTTGTTTATCGACCGCGACGCGAACGCCTTCCTGACACTCGCAACTCGGTGACCCATAAGTTCAACATCGCTGGCCATGAGGGCTATATCAATGTTGGCTTGTACCCGGATGGTCGACCAGGCGAAGTCTTTATTACGATGGCCAAAGAAGGTAGCACTATCGGCGGTTTGATGGATAGCTTTGGGACGGCGACCTCGATTTCGCTTCAATACGGTGTTCCGTTGGAAGTCTTGGTCAACAAGTTCAGCCACACACGTTTTGAGCCGATGGGTCACACGACCAACCCGGAAATCCGGATCGCCAAGAGCGTGGTTGACTACATTTTCCGTTGGCTCGGTTTGACCTTTTTGCCCCCCGAGTCCAAGCCAGCGGCTTACGGCGAGGATGGTGAAAAGGTTTCTAAGAAATTAATGCCAACTCTTTCAAAGGTTGCTGTGAATGGAAACGGTGCCGAAATTACCGCAGACTTTGCTTCGGAAACAGCCTACACTCAAGCTCGTTTTGCTGGGGTCGGTGGTATTTCGCCAATGACGACGAAGTCTCCATCAGAATCAACTAACAGCACGGCCTCGATCAAGAAACCACAAGTTCGCGATGAGCAGTTTGCAAAGTTCCAAAGTGATGCTCCTGCTTGCGATAGCTGCGGTGCAATTACTGTCAGAAATGGTAACTGCTACCTCTGTCACAACTGCGGTAACAGCCTAGGATGTAGCTAGTCTCGGTTGAATTAGAAAACAGAGACTGACAGTACTGCTGAAACAGTCCAAAAAAACGGTGGCATGAAACCCATGTCACCGTTTTTCGTTTTGCTTTCCGGCGAATCAGCAAAAATCCTTGTCACCACGATACAAAGAGCAAACGGTTCGATCCTTCCACGCAGTAGAAATACTTCATGACCATCGATATTCGCAATCCACTTCTCGAACGCTTTCTTCGCTATGTAAAGATTGGAACACCAGCGGATCCGACCAGTCAAACGTATCCAAGTAGCTCAACGCAATTGGTGCTTGGGAAGGTGCTTTGCGAAGAATTGATGGCGATGGGCATTCAAGATGCAATGCAGGATGAGTATGGGATGGTTTGGGCCACAATCCCTGCCTCCTCGACGAAGTATGCCGATGCACCAATGGTACTATTCAACTCGCACGTCGATACTTCGCCTGAAGCACCTGGAACGGATGTCAATCCGGAGGTGATCGAAAGCTTTGATGGTAAACCGATTAAACTGGGTAGCTCCGGTGTTGCGATCGATCCGGCGAATTGTCCTGAAATGTTGAATTTGGTTGGGAAAACGCTGGTGGTAACCGATGGCACGACGCTTCTAGGCGGAGACGACAAGGCGGGGATGGCCGTCATCATGCAATTGGCCGCCTATCTGACAAGCCATTCGGCACTCCACCACGGCCCGGTTCGAATTCTCTTCACTTGCGACGAAGAGATTGGACAGGGGACGCGACATATTACGCTCGGAAAGCTTCAATCGCATTCGCTGGGAGAGCGACCGATTGCACCCATGGTTGGGTACACTCTGGACGGAGGCGATCAAGGCCAAATTGATGAAGAAACTTTTTCTGCAGACATGGCAGTCGTGCAGTTCAAAGGCTCCAATATTCATCCTTCGATTGCAAAAGGTAGAATGATCAACGCGGTCCGCGCCGTATCTATGTTTGTGGATTTGCTTCCATCCGATCGACTGTCGCCGGAGTCAACCGACGGTCGAGACGGGTTCTTGCACCCTTACGATCTTCATGCTGGAGTCGGTGAGGCGACATTGCAGTTAATTTTGAGAGACTTTGATGAAGCCAAATTGCACGACTACAAGGTCTTGTTGGAGAGGATATCCGACGAAGTGATGGCTCAAATGCCTGGACTGAAGATTGAAGTAACGACAAAGAAGCAGTACCGCAACATGGCAGACGGACTTCGCAAGCTTCCTGAAGCAGTACTTTTTTCTGAAGCTGCTTATAAGGCGATTGGCATTGATTGTCGGAGAACAATTGTACGCGGCGGCACCGATGGCTCACTCCTTACTGCCCTCGGTTTACCGACCCCCAACCTTTCTGTCGGTCAGCACAATATCCACAGCGTCACCGAGTTCGCTTGCTTGGATCAAATGGTGATCGCCGTAGAGCATCTGGTCGAATTGCTAAGGCAATGGGCCGTTCAAAAGGCGGACTCGCGCGCTTAAAAACCGTCTTGAAAAGCTCTACTAGCACGCATCGCAAGCTAGTGAATCGACTTAGTCGTCAAGATTCACTAGCTTGCGATGCGTGTTGGTAATAGAACCAACTAAACCAGTTGTTCGAGTTGTTTGACGAG